>Ga0105348_1002494_pt1 | contig 10970 bp, 10 predicted proteins | sample EN8Hudsemesocosm_2_FD_83504 | JGI IMG/M metagenome (GOLD analysis project Ga0105348, IMG submission 83504) | Methane-oxidizing microbial communities from mesocosms in the Hudson Canyon - EN8C Hudson Canyon | ecosystem: Environmental > Aquatic > Marine > Cold seeps | place: Hudson Canyon...
CAACCAGACAACCTTCAACATTTTCTACCCAACACCTATCCACCAAACAAATGACCAATTACCTTTTGTAGATCATTTTAATTAAGTGTTTGCTTGATACGCTCCATATTACTTCTACGATTGTCTCTCATTGCTGTTTCTCGCTCCGTAGCAGCTAGCGCACCCTCATCAACTTCCTCTTCAATAAAGTAACTATACCACGGCAAACCATCACCCTCCTCGTCACCCACTTCTTTAACAACCACCGGTGCTGGCTTTATATTATCCGCCAGAGCATTTCTTTCAAGGCGATCAAGAACCAGCTCTTCCTCAAGACTAAGCGGATTACGAGGCTTACGCCATGGCGCAAGCCAGTTACGCCTAATAATTTTCTTATCCTCAATGGCAGCAAGGTAGGCCTCTTTGTCATCTGCCAGCAAATACAACTCCTGCTCTAAGGTCATCACATCATCACCCCTTAACTCACGATAGATATCACTAGGCAAATAGAATATTGGAAAACCAAACATAAAGTTGTTTGACCAAGGCCATATTACAGAGAACCAACCATATTCCTGCATATCTCCCCTGAGAAACTCTTCAGCATTCATCGCATCTGTTGGGTGCCAGAATGAATGCGTCAAGTACCTTGTTTTTACCATTTCCTCCATCGCAACATCCCGCTCAACCAGCTGCACGTCCGCTGTGGCCATTTCTTCCTCTGCATCAATTAACGAATGTCGCTTAGAAGGCAAAGACACTTCAGAGTGCCTAATATAGGTAATGGAACCTGCATCAATCTGTAAACCCACATCAGCCTGTAAGTTAAGATCAAATGCCATCATTAATTTATCATCAAATGCCTCAAAGCCAAGCAACGGCAATAAACTCTTTCTGACTGCGAAGTCATAACTGCCCGCCGGAAGCACCACATAAGTGTAACTACCCGCCCTTAGATTAAAAATAATCTCATCATTAATGTAATAACTAGGTGCAGTTAATTCCTCTGACGCCCATTGACTATCCGGACGAAAAAAATAAATTAAACCGTGCGTCGCTTTATCCCAAGATACCCATCCAACTCCTTAAACATTGCGCCATCAGTGTTCGGAAAATAAAATGACCCAAGGTTTCGACCTGTGGACCAATAAATAGATGGATACCACCCCCGCGCCTGTTTATGAAAAGGAGCCGAGAAAGCAGACGAGTTATGGGCTGTTTCCGCCATCGCCAGACTAGGCACTAGCAGAATAAGTCCTACCAATAAAATACGCATTAGTTGATGCATTGAATCCTTCACCTCTATTTAGATCCTATTATTTTATCAATATCTTCTATTCGTTTTTGGGATCTACCGCATGTCATTGAACATCAGGCGCTTCAGTCCTATTTTTTATATTCAACTGAAGCTTGTTAATTTGTCGCTCCATACCAACCACACGCTCATTGAGCTGAAGACGACTTGCATTTATCGATGAAATCGCTTTTTTACTTTCTTCCAACTGTTTTGATAACGACGCCATCAGCACTAGCTGCTTATTTACCACTTCCAATGATTCTTCCTGCTCTTCTCGCATAATAGAAACTTCATTTGCCAACAATAAAACACGGCCATCCAACTTCTCTGACTCGCCTTGAAGCACAGTAGACTGTAAAGACAAACTACTTAAGGCCGTCTTGTGCTTTAGCCGCTCCCCCTTTGTCTCCTCCTCAAATTTAGCGCGCCACTGTCTCACACCTTTCAAATCATTATTTATTAATGATAGTGATTCTGAATTTTCTTTAATCCCTTTCTTATTACGCTCATTCGATATCACCCACAACTTACGCATTTCACCATCCAAGAAGGCTAACTTCGACTGTACAACCGAACCACTTTGCTCAATCTCACTTCCAGTAACATTTAACTCTCCCTCAAAACGCGCCATCAACAACTTACTTCTGCCAATAAAGTCAGATGCCCCTTTAAGCTCTTCCTGCATCATTAACATCTCCCTCTGCTGCTCTTGATACGCCCAAGCAAAAAAAACGCTCAGCACTATAAGCGCTACAACAAGCAAAGGTGTTAAAATAGATTTTGTACGATCAGGCTTTGCAACCTTTACTTCCTTTTTATTAGGCTTCTTAGCCGCCATTTGTTTGGGTGCTTTTTTAGTGCGATTCTTAAATTGATCTAAATCTTCTATATCGGGACGCAAGCTATCCATCAATTATTCTCAATAATTATGCTTAAAAAATGTGATTTTAACGTTAGAACGATGCAATAGTCACCACCAAATTACAAATTGGATTTGCATGGTTTGAAGCGAGTCTCTACTATATGCGGTCTTTTTTTGGTCCAGCGCTACAAATTCTAAGGAATTTTCGAGCATCGATTGGACGTTTGTTTAGTGAATTGAGGTAACAAAATGCAGCCAGTAGTGGGTATTATTATGGGTTCTAAGTCGGATTGGCCGACAATGGAGCACACCGCTAACATGCTTGATGAATTAGATGTACCTTACGAAGTTAAGGTTGTCTCAGCTCACCGCACCCCTGACCTATTATTTAATTACGCAAAACAAGCCGAATCTCTTGGTATACAAGTCATTATCGCGGGCGCAGGTGGCGCAGCACACCTACCAGGCATGGCAGCATCCCAAACCAATCTACCTGTTTTTGGTGTACCAGTACAATCCAAGACTTTAAATGGTATAGACTCATTACTATCAATCACACAAATGCCTGGAGGCGTTGCGGTTGGCACACTTGCAATAGGTAAAGCAGGCGCTAAAAATGCTGGACTGCTTGCCGCTCAAGTCATTGCGTTACAAGACCCAAAAGTAAAAACAGCGATCAACAATTTTCGAGCAGCACAAACCAAAGCTGTTTTAGACCAATCAGACCCTAGAGTGTAATTCATGAAAAAAATTGGCGTTTTAGGTGCTGGACAACTAGGCAGAATGCTTGCGCTAGCAGGTTATCCTCTAGAGCTAGATTTTCATTTTTACGATACCTCTGGCCACCCTAGTGTAGGCCTTGGAGATATTACCATTGACACAAAAGGGGACACTAAAAACCCTTCTTTGACAGCTTTTTTAAATGATGTTGATGTTGTCACATACGAATTTGAGCATCTACCTCTAGATCTAACTCAATACATTGAAAAGAAAGCAGTCCTATACCCCCCTTCAAAGTCAATTGAAGTGTGTCAAAATAGAGCAGAAGAAAAAGCATTATTTACTAAGCTAGGCATCCCAACACCTAAATATCATATTATCAACAACGCCGCCGAACTAAAAAACGCCGTTGAAGACTTAGGCTGCCCTGTTGTCGCTAAAACAACAACCGAAGGCTATGATGGTAAAGGACAATTTGTTATTCGCTCTCTTGAGCAATGCGACGAAGCCTGGAATACCATCGGAAAGTCTTCAATAGGCACAATGACGTTAATTGCAGAAGCATTTGTTGACTTTAAACGCGAACTATCAGTTATTGCTGCGCGATCAAAAAACGACGAAATGGTTGTTTACCCATTAACTGAAAACAGCCACCATGAAGGCATTCTACGCTACTCAATTGCACCCGCACCTCTCCTTCAAAAAGACATTTCTGATCAAGCAATCAGCTACATAAAAGAATTAATGCACGAATTGGGGCATGTGGGAATTTTAACCTTAGAGTTATTTGAAACAGAGAACGGACTTGTCGCTAATGAAATGGCCCCCAGAGTGCATAATTCAGGGCACTGGACAATAGAAGGCTGTGCCTCTAGCCAATTCGAGAACCATTTGCGCGCTATCAGTGGCCTACCACTAGGCTGCACAACAGCCTACTCCCCCACCTGCATGATTAACATCATTACAGAGAAAGGAGATATCAATAGCATTCTGGCTCTACCTTACGCTCACGTCCACCTTTACGGTAAAGAAGAAAGAGAAGGGCGTAAGCTAGGACATATCACAGTGAAGGCCGATACATTAGAAGAATTGAAATGGCGAGTGCAAAACATTGCCTCCTTCCTACCCGGAACCCCTAGCTTTGAAGGTAGCAAAGGCAAAGCTTGTCAACCCAAAACCTAAATACAATATAGCCCTAAGCTAGAGTAGTTATCTAAGGCCAACCTAGGATAAATGCTCCAGCTCACTCTCTTCAAACCAATCCTCATCCTCATCCTCATACCCGGACAACGACTCCGCCTTATTTGAAACATCAAGATACAAGCAACATTCCATGATTTTATTATTGACCTCAAAATACCGGCCTGCCTGAGTATATTTATCCTGCAATGACTGCTGCACAACCGCATCAATACAAAATTTAGGCAAGCCCATTTTAAGATAACAACCATGACCTACTAATTTATTCTTCAACCTCCCTAAAAACCGGTTCGACAACTCTAGAACCCAATCAACCAACATACTTTCATCACCATCACCATCACCAGGCATGGTTTCTATCAGTAGCTGCCTCGGAACGCTCAAACACAACATTACCTTCACATCTTCTGAAAAAGCTTCTATATAAGCCCTTAACACACCACCAGACTCACCCTGAGACGCGACCTTAGTAATATCACAACCAAGACTTTCAAACTGCTTAATGCACGTTGAATCAAACAACTCAATAATACGCTGCTCAGTATCCATTTCACCTCCTTATAAATAAAAAAACCGACAACAACACCTAACAGAATTGAGTATAGTTGCCAGAATCGAAAGTCGCGAAATTTATCAAAAAAGTTTTCTGCAGTAAAAAGATTTAAACAAAACAAGCATAGTTTATTTTCAGCCAACGCAATGACATAGCATAGCAATATAGATTCACCAAAATATCAATGCTATTATCCTCCACACAATAAAATACCACACCAACCTTAAACAAATGGAGAGCCGCTCATGGCGATCGAACTACCAGCACTACCTTATGCAATTGACGCATTAGCACCACACATTTCACAAGAAACGCTTGAATTCCACCACGGTAAGCACCACGCAACTTATGTTGCAAAACTAAATGCGGCGATTCCTGGCACTGAATTTGAAGGCAAGTCTCTAGAAGACATCATTAAAACTGCTAGCGGACCTGTTTTTAATAATGCGGCTCAAATCTGGAATCACACATTTTACTGGAACTGCTTAAGCCCAAATGGTGGCGGTGAACCAACAGGCGCCCTAGCCGAAGCAGTCAATAGCACCTTTGGTTCATTTGCTGAGTTTCAAGCAGCATTCAACGATAAAGCTGTAAACAACTTTGGCTCTAGCTGGACTTGGTTAGTTAAGAATAGCGATGGCTCTTTAGAGATCGTTAACACCAGCAATGCCGGCACACCAATGACTGAAGGTCAAACAGCTATCTTAACTGTTGACCTATGGGAACACGCTTATTACATTGATTTCCGCAATGCTCGCCCTGCATATCTAAGCGCATTCTGGAAACTTATAAACTGGGAATTTGCAGCAGCAAACCTAGCATAATTAATTATTGAGCCAGGTATTTAATAAAGTACCAACTCAATAAAACTAAAAAACCAAGGCACTTGCCTTGGTTTTTTAGTTTCTAATAATAAAAAGTGACTGCAAAAATACCTTTTAGAAATTCTGCAGCCCCAAAGCATATTTTTAGTCGACGTTATTTAACTTCCATACCACCATAAATACTATCTACATCTGGCTTTATTAGCGCTTTTAATTCTTCTTCATCTTCACCATTACTCTTTTTGATTGACAAATTCAACCTCCAAAGCTCATCAAATTTTTCAACCGTAACAGCTCTTGTCGCCTCTCTGTCACGTAATATTGTGGGACGCAGAAATACAATCAAATTCTGTTTACTAACTTTAGACGAAGTACTTGTAAACAGGCGCCCCAACCAAGGAATATCGCCCAAAAGAGGCACCTTACTCTCACTTGTTACAACATTATCTGAAATTAAACCACCTAAAATAATGGTTTCACCATTATCAGCCAATACATTCGTTTTTATCTGTCGTTTAGTGGTCGTAATATCCGCACCAGCCGTTGAATCTTTCACGCCAGATATTTCCTGCTCAATTTCTAAACGAACTAAATTACCTTCACTAATACTAGGCGTTACAATCAGCTTCACACCTACATCCTGACGCTCAATTGTTGTAAATGGATCGGCTGTACCGGCACCCGATGAGGTTGATTGCCCAGTGATTATCGGCACATTTTCACCAACAATAATTGAGGATTCCTGGTTATCCATCGTTATAAGCTTAGGAGTTGATAGTACGTTTGCACTCGCATCTCCCTCCAAAGCCTGTATTAGCGCCCCCCAACTCACATCGCCACTCGTTCCACCAATACCAGCAGTGATACCATTAGATGGAGAGCCAATAGTTGAGGCATCAAGATCATCACCATCACTTGCAATAAGCGCACCCAAAACATTTGCAGTACTGATACCTATCTCACTAAAATTAGTAAATACACCCGGTATAGAGCCGCCCTTATCAAACATTGCCCACTGAACGCCTAAAGAATTATCGTTTGCATCAGATATCTCAACTATAGCCGCTTCGATCAATACCTGGGCCCGACGTATATCCAACTGTTCAATTACGCCATCCAGCTCTTGGATCACAGAAGGTTCAGCCCGAATAACTAGAGCATTAATTGATTCATCAGCATACACTGTCGCTTCAGTTTTTTGATTTTTACCTTTTGCCCCTTCACTACTAATCGACCCCATCAGTCCTTTCAAAAGCTCAGCAAGACCTTCTGCATCGGCATGCTTTAAACGAACGACTTTCGTTTTTCCACCTGTTGAAGAAGGTTGATCCAACTTAGTAATCAACCCTCTCATCTTTTCTCTAAACGGTTCATCACCACGAAGTATTAAACGGTTGCTACGCTGATCAGCTACCACACTAAACTTTTTAGCCGACCCCTTCCCGCTACTTTTCCCAAGTTCAGCAGGCGCAAGCTCTTCAAGCAACTTAACCATATCACCAACCCAAGCCTCTTGAAGTTGCACAACTTCCAACTCATATTTTGAAGGGCTATCCAATTCATCAATAATTTTACTAATACGCTTAATATTTGCTAAATGATCACTAATAATCAAGGCATTTGCAGCAGCAACACCAGCAAGATGGCCATACTTTGCAACCATTGGGCGAAGGATGGGCACTAATTCTAATGCACGCGCATTATTAACTTGAATAACACGAGTTACTATTTGCTCAGAAGGTACTTTCCGTAAAAAACGATCATTTTGAGCAGATTGCTTGGCATCATTTTGACGTACAATTTTAATGACATCAGTCCCTGGAATGGCAGCGAAACCATGCACACCTAAAACAGCTAAAAACATCTCATACACAGCAGCTTTATTTAGAGACGTATTAGAAACAACAGTGACCTTACCTTTAATACGGGGATCGATCACAAAACTATAGCCAGTAATATCGGCAATTTGAGTCACAAACGCACGAATATCAGCATCTTTTAAATTTACTTTCCAAGTCTGCTCTTCCGAATGAGCAGCCATTGACAATGGCAGAACAATACAAGCAATTGCATGCATCAAATAGCGTATTAAAGACTTCATACCGAACGGCTTCTCTTTTCAAGTAATTAAATTTTATGAGTTATCTTAAAGGATAATTAATAAAAAAACTGGCACCATCACGCACAACCTCAACTTCTAAGCTGCCTTGTTGGTACAATTCTTTCATTAGATTTTTATCCTTTTTTATATCTCCCAAAGGGTTCCCGTTTACAGAACGTATCACATCACCTTTCTGCAAATTCAAACCTGACAGCATTGGGTTACCGCCTTGATAAACATATCCGCCAGCACCTGGCGTTAAACCTACCGATGTTAATGCCTTTTCAGGATTAATTGATATCTGCTTTGTTGCTTCATTTATAAACTGCTCAGGCGACTTTACACGCTCACGAGGCTTTGTTCGAACAGACTTAGGCGCTTTAGCAATAATATTCTGTCCTTTAGCTGCTTTATCATCAAAAGATAAGGTTTCCAGCTTGCCATTACGTCGCAAAAGTATTCGATCGCTATAAACTTCTTCTAATACGGCATTTCCCGGCAAAGTTTCACCCAAACCATAATAATTGGAAGATTTACCAATCTCTTCAACTATAGCACCTGATGCGCCACCCTGCTCAGATGTAAAAACCCCTTTCAAGATTAACCTCAAGCGAGTTTTAGGCGCGGTCACAAGTTTATCTACTTTTTTAAGTGCAACGACCCCTGCCTTCCCAAACAAATGGAATCGAGAAATCGCTCCAGAATGCCCCTCCACCTTCTTTTCCAAAACCGACGACACCTGAGCAAGCATCATCGGCTCATCGGCCGAAGCTGCCACTAAATGCCAAACAAATTGAGCACTTAAATAAGCAGCATAAACCACCAAACAGACGAGCAAGCCTGACTGAAGCCTTGTGATTACTTTTTGCTCTACTTTGAATTCCAAACCATTACCTTTTTAATAAACGAAAACAATTACATTCAATTATAAATATTCTTCTTAACCTTAAATACTGTATCTGTTTCATTAGAGTTTTGCGGCCAAGCTTCATCCGATAAGTCTAATAATCTCCGCTTAACTGTTAGCATAGCAGTGCCTTCAAGGTTTAATAAGCCTTCGATCAAATCAAACGATGCATCAACATCGCGTACACCTATAAAAATATCCCCGTTAGTTTTCGTCTCCAGCCGACCTTTAAACATTGGTAACGAACGCTCATGCAACTTCCTTCCAGCAGGGTATGCAATATCCCCACCACTCCATGAAAACAATCCACTTGCTGATTTAAACTGATTATCGGCCACTTCAAACTGAATACCTTTCGCCACAAACTGACCACTTAACTTAACTCTCTGCCGCTTAAATAATGGGGTCAAATGCGACAAATTAATATCAGCAGATGCAAGTTCAACATATGTAGAACCTAAACCAACATCCGCCTTTAAGCTCACAGCCCCCACGCGACTGTTAATATTCAACTTTACAGGCAACTGCAATGACAGTAACCCTAAAAGGGAAACATCCCAATCAATGATTGACTCAATATTTTGATATCGAACAAGCGCTTTTCCATCCCAGATAGTTCCATTAAGGGAAAGTACTTTTACAGGTATGTTTTTCCCTATTAACTGAGGCGCAACCCCTTTATGCCAAATAACATCAGCAGGTAATGATGCCAACAAGAACAGCATCAAACTCAATAAAAACAGACTTAAATATAACGCAGTTTTTTTTATCACTCTTTTTATCACGCTTTAAAATCAGAACAATAGAATTACTATGTTCAAACATACATTTACCGAAAACAAATAACGATAACTGCCCAGTTTAAAAAATTCGCCCAATTACAGACTATTTAGCTTGTTAAAGCTACTTTTATTACCGCTTTTTCACACCAACACACCAGTACTTATTAGAACCTTGCTCTACCACACAGCCTCAATCATTTTACAAAAGCGTTAAACAATCAAAAAAAAACCCCGGCAGTTGCCAGGGTTTTAGCTTTTAGCTCAGAACAAAAACTACATCATTCCGCCCATTCCACCCATACCACCCATTCCGCCCATATCAGGCATCGCTGGACCAGCAGAATCATCAACAGCATCAGTAATCATACACTCTGTTGTAATCATAAGACCGGCTATAGAGCCAGCAGACTGAAGCGCTGTACGTGTTACTTTTGCTGGATCAAGAATACCCATTTCCAACATATCGCCATATTCACCTGTTGCAGCATTATAACCAAAGCTACCTTCGCCTTGCTTAACTTTATCCACAACAACAGAACCTTCTTCTCCCGCATTTTCTACGATTTGACGAAGAGGAGTTTCCATTGCACGACGTAGCAGGTTAATACCAACTGTTTGATCTTCATTATCACCTTCCAGATCAGTAATCGATTGTAAAGCACGAATTAGTGAAACACCACCACCCGCAACAACACCCTCTTCTACTGCAGCGCGAGTAGAATGAAGCGCCTCTTCAACACGTGCTTTTTTCTCTTTCATTTCTACTTCTGAACCAGCGCCCACTTTAATGACGGCAACACCACCAGCAAGTTTCGCAACACGCTCTTGTAACTTCTCACGATCGTAGTCAGAGCTGCTATCTTCAATTTGCTTACGAATCTGTCCAACACGTGTTTCAATTTCAGCATGCGCACCAGCACCATCAATCACAGTCGTATTTTCTTTACTGATATTCACTCGCTTAGCAGTACCTAGTGCATCAACCGTTGTTGTCTCCAACGAAAGGCCAAGCTCTTCAGAAACAACCGTACCACCGGTTAGGATAGCAATATCTTGAAGCATTTCTTTACGACGATCACCAAAACCCGGTGCTTTTACAGCAGCAACTTTCACAATCCCACGCATATTGTTTACAACAAGCGTTGCTAATGCTTCGCCTTCAATATCTACAGCAATAATTAATAATGGCTTGCTCGCTTTTGCCACAGCCTCTAATACAGGCAATAATTCACGAATGTTAGAGATTTTTTTCTCAACGAGTAAGATAAATGGATTATCTAACTCAGCACTCATATTGTCCTGATTATTAATGAAGTAAGGTGACAGGTAACCACGATCAAATTGCATACCTTCAACAACATCCAATTCATCATCAAAACCATTACCTTCTTCAACGGTAATAACACCTTCTTTGCCTACTTTTTCCATTGCTTCAGCAATAATACTTCCTACAGAAATATCACTATTCGCTGAAATAGTACCGACCTGCGAAATCGCTTTATTGTCTTCACATGGACGAGCAAAGCTTTTAATTGCTTCAACAGCAACCTGCACACCCTTGTCGATACCACGCTTTAGGTCCATTGGGTTCATGCCCGCAGCAACTGATTTCAAACCTTCATTTACGATAGCTTGAGCCAATACCGTTGCAGTAGTCGTACCGTCGCCCGCAGCATCATTCGTTTGTGAAGCAACTTCCTTCACCATTTGAGCGCCCATATTTTCAAACTTGTCTTTAAGTTCGA
>Ga0105348_1002496_pt1 | contig 10967 bp, 13 predicted proteins | sample EN8Hudsemesocosm_2_FD_83504 | JGI IMG/M metagenome (GOLD analysis project Ga0105348, IMG submission 83504) | Methane-oxidizing microbial communities from mesocosms in the Hudson Canyon - EN8C Hudson Canyon | ecosystem: Environmental > Aquatic > Marine > Cold seeps | place: Hudson Canyon...
CTTGTATTTTGGTAATAGGGATCAACGTTGCTCAAAATACTGGAAGGTATCGATTAGTGCTTTCATGGGGCTTCTAGGTGCATACCCTAAGTCTCGTTGAGCCTTTGAAATATCATATTCTTGCTTAACGCCGTAAAATAAATTCACTTGGCTACTTATCAATCCTGCGGGTCTTCCTGTTATTTTAGTGCCAAGTTCCATTAACCAGCTAATGGTTAGTAGTAACCATTTGGGTAATTTTGACGGTAAGGCGTAACCAGCTTTGACTGTATTGGCAGCTTTAATTATTTCACTTAGAGAAGATGATTGCTTATTCGCTAAAATATAGCGATTACCATGTTGTCCTTTACTTTCTGCGGCATGAATTCCTTGGGCAACATCACGTACATCAACAAAATTGAAGAAAAAATTTGGGTTAAAGGGAAGTGATTTGGTTTGTATGTTTTTTATGAACTTCATTGTATCGGTTAAGCGCGAAGCATTAGGGCCAATCATTGCTGAGGGCTGTACTGTGACCATCCATAAGTCAAATTTTTCAGCGAGTTGCCACGCTTTTTTTTCAGACAGTATTTTAGACTGATAATAAGCATTCGAACGCTCATCATTCCAGTGACTTTCATTTAGCGGTTCACCATTATGTCCGACCGCTGCAACCGAACTCACATAAACAACTTTCTTAACCTTTGCTTTTGCAGCCGCTTCAAGCACAATTTCTGTGCCTTTTATATTGGCTTGAATGATTTCTGCTTCGGGGTCTTTTGCCCAATGTTTGAATACTGCCGCAACATGATACAGAATATCGACACCTTGTAGCGCGGCTAGCATAGCTTCTTCATCTAACATTTCTGCGTAGACTAACTCACAATCCAAACCTTCAAACATACTTTTGTTTTGGGTATCACGAACTCCTGCGCGTACCTTTTCGCCCTTGTTAATTAGTGTCCTGATTAAATTATTTCCTAAGTGCCCATTCGCGCCAGTTACCATACATATCTGAGTCATGATTCTCATCCTTTTTATGGAGTGAATTAATATTTGGAAGAGATCTTAAACCTTGTCCCTAAGGGTAGAGTCAAGGGGTATTTATGGCTGGGCAGCTGGTTACTAAATACTATCGGAAAACAAGTGATCGAGTTCACTCTTTAATGATGCTAGAGCTTTATCGAGCTGTTTGGCTTGTTGAATTTCTGATTTAATCTTAGTTCGTTTTTCCTCAATCGCCTGGAGAGCTATTTCGAGAGGAAATCGATGTTTTTGATGTTTTGATATAACGAGAGGTGCAATTTCTGCAAGCTTAAAACCTAATGCTTGTGCACGCTTTATCATGCCGATAATAACAATATGGTGCTTGTTATATATCCGATAATTCCCCGAACGCTCAATATTAGCCAAGAGGCCAATCTCTTCATAGTGGCGTATGGCCTTTCTTGATGCGCCCGTGAGCGCTGAAACTTTTCCGATGAACATTCAGGCACTTTAACTCCATGTCGCTAGAAACCGTGATTGATTGTGCTTCAGGTTATAACTTATAAATCCAGGTAGTTCGCAATTTCAAACAAATCAGGGCGGCCTTCTTCATAACCGAAGTAACAAATATCTTCGGTGGTATCGGTGTCAGACTGATAAATAGCAATCACAAATTCGCATTTATGTTCTTTGGCGAGGCTATATAAAAAGTTGAGAGGGTCTTTTAATTTATATTTTGAATTAACTTGAAGGCTCATACCGAGTTTAAGGTCGTCACCTTCCGTGGCTTCTTTTGTTAGAAGTTGTACGTTTTTCTTCTGCTCACCAATCCAGGCTAAAATGGATGCTGACACTGGTTCAAACAGATCATGCAAATCACCTTCATCTAAATCAGCGTCATCAATATAAATATGTAAGTCCATGCCATCTCATTTCAAGTAATATCAATAAACCTAAAAAAAGGCACGCAAGCGCACCTTTACTCGAAACTCTATTCTAGCAAATATAAAACTATAAAGAGCTATAATATGTTGCTAGGTTATCAATATCCTGGTCGCTTAAAGTTGCTGCCTGACCTTGCATGATCATTGCCATGCCGCCATTACGCGCTTTGCTCTTATAGCCTTTTAAAGCATTAACCAGATAAGTTTTCTTCTGTCCTGCCAAATTCGGGTACATATCAACTGCAGAAATACCCGCTGCACCGTGACAAGCGCTACACACTGCTGACTTAGCTTTGCCAGCTGCAACATCACCCGCCATTACATTTGCGCTGAGTGTGAGTGCGCTAGCCATTAAACCCATCGTGATCATTTTTTTCATTGTTAAGTCTCTCTCTTTATTAATTGAATTCTGATTTCCTATATTTAACTGCTAAGGATATTAAGGCTTTTTTGGCTCAAAGCATAGCTATGCCGCATAATCTACCCACTATGGGGGAGCACGAGATGTTTCAAATAAACTTGATGTGCATCAATTGGGTATTGAAGCCGCTAGCTTATAATTTGAACACTTGTGAAAACTAACTGATCTCCAGTTATTGGTTTTTTAAAGTGTGGTGACTTAGGCCTCGATTTATCGAGGCTTTTTTTTGCCTATTATATTTTTGTCATGTCTATACGAATACCCATTAACTTACTATCATTTAAGTTCTACTACATAGATAATCATTAACTTTTAGCCGATAGGAAAAGGCAATGAAACCAATAAAAAATGTTGCACTGGTTGCTCATGATAATCGAAAACAAGAATTAGTCGAATGGCTGCTATTGCATCAGGAAAAAATAATAAATTGTCATATTGTAACGACTGGCACAACAGGCCTGCTCATTGAAAACAGTACTGATTTGAAGGTTGAGCGTGTGAATAGTGGCCCATTAGGGGGTGACCAGCAAATTGGCGCAAGAATTTCAGAAGGTGAAATTGATCTGTTGGTATTCTTTTGGGATCCGCTTGAACCGATGCCGCACGACCCAGATGTTAAAGCTCTACTACGTCTTTCTACTTTATGGAATATCCCTATTGCATGTAACAAAAGCACTGCAGATTTTATTATCAAATCCCCGCTAATGTTTGATTACCAACGAACAGCCCCCGATTTCGGAGCTTATCAGGCACGGAAAGTATAACTAAAAATGAAATCTGATTAAGATTCAGATCTCGTTTTGAGGCCTAAGTCTTTTCTCTTTGCGAATGAATAGGTTAGGATTCAGCTAAGAAAACGATAATAGCGGAATTTAAACCTATGAAATCTTTTAAAACCCTTCTTAATTTAAGTGTATGGCTTTGGCTCGGTTTGTTTAGCACAATGGGGCATACAGCTAACCTGACACCTTTAACAATGTGTGTGTTTGATTTTATCGGTAATGGTGGTCCGGTTCATAAAGCGATGGAAGAATTTAAAATCGATGCCGCTCGCTGGGGTGTTGACTTGTCTTTCAAGGTTTATAACAACGACCGTGTCGCCTCTGAAGAATTCAAGAACGGCGTATGTGACATGCTGAACTTACCCGGCATTCGTGCACGCGAATATAATGACTTTACCGGCTCTATCAATGCCGTTGGCGCACTGCCAACCTATAAGCATCTCGGTATGGTGATTAAATCACTCAGTAGTGAACGCGCGATCAAAGTATTACGTAAGGGTGACTATGAAGTTATTGGCTTGTCACCTATTGGCGCTATTTTCCTGTTTGTGAATGACAAGAATATCAGAGTCCCCGAAGACATGGCAGGCAAGAAAATTACCGTGCTGGATACCGCTCCGGAAACAGGTTATTTGGCCAAGCGTATTGGTATGACGCCGGTATCATCCAGTATTATGAATGCCCTGCAAAAATTCAATAATCATGCTGTGGATATTACCGGTGCTCCGGGTTTAGCGTATGAGCCGATGGAAATGCACAAAGGCCTGGAACCGAATGGCGGTATTATTAAATGGCCAACACTGCAAATTACCATGCAGCTAATTGTACGCTGGAAAAAAATTCCTGAAGGTTTTGCCCAGAAATCGCGTAATTTATTCGCCAACAAATATTTATCAGATATCAAAATGATTGAAAAAAGCGAAGCGACGATTCCTGATAAATATTGGATAGATATTTCAGATGAAGCCAAAAATAACTGGAATGAAACCTTTCGCCAAAGCAGGATCGCTCTGCGTGAACAGAAAGTTTATAACGGCAAAGCTTTAACTCTTTTTAGGAAAGTTCGCTGTAAGGTTGACCCTAATTTGGCTGAATGTACTTCGAAAGATAAAGAATAGAGCTAATTATGAACCAGAGGCTGATCGCATTTAGCCTCTTCTAAGGGGTTCAATCTCTAGAATAATAAAAAGAGAACGACCATGACAGATGCCAAAAAACTGATCCAGCGACTGTTTTCGCTTACAGTACTAAGCTTGTTACTCGCAACTGTTGTTGCTGGTACAAGCGAGAACATGAATGCACAAATGCTCAAGCTAGGTCTGCATGTATGGGATAATTACTTTATTCTACGTGCTGAAGCCCCGCAACCAAGCTGTGATCCAAATCCAAATATTGAACCGTATTTAGACCGTTTGGAAGCTGAATTCAACCTGGAAAACTCGGAATTTGATTTATTAGCCGATGAATTCAATCGGGAAGCGGCCCGCGAATCACTTAGTAAACAGGTGCGGGTCTGCGCTAAAAAACACCAAAATGCGCGAATTTATAAAGAACAAAACACGCTTGGCGTTCGGTTCTTTAGCGCATTTGAACAAAGTTTTGCACAAATCAGTTTATTTTCGATTGCTCACCAAAAAACGATCTTGATCGTACTTTTGATGGTCTCTGCACTCTTCGCTACTTGGAAACGGGAGCATATCGCTTTTCGGAGCATCAAAAATAAGTGCGATCACTATGTGTCTAATATCTCTCAACTTGTTGCCACCGGCTGCTTAAGTATTTCTACCTACTCTTTTTATCAGGGCGCGATAGATGCCGGTACTGAGCTTTCATCGCCTCAATTGATGTTAATTCTGATGACCGGCAGTGCCTTATTAGCCTTGTTAAGCGCCTATCAGTTATTCACACCTGCAAAAGACTTGAAGCCTGGTGGCAATATTTTACATGCCTTATTAACGGTGCCAATTCATACCTGGATGCTGTTAATTGCTGCCAACCATTTTTTTGTACGTGAAGTTCACCTACCGGGAACGGCGATTTATTTCACTCAAATATTCCAGTTAACCAACCTGCACTTATCGATTGGACTATATATTTGGGTAGGGATGCTACTAAAGGAAACCTTGCTCGGTTCGAAACTTTTCGATGTGTTCAAACCCTGGAACTTCCCGCCTGAAATTTTAGCCTTCATAGCGATTTTAGTCATGGCGGTGCCAACAGCTTATACGGGCGCTTCCGGAATTATTATTATCGCAATGGGGGCCGTGGTTTATCAAGAATTACGCAGAGTCGGCACGCGTCGACAACTAGCGCTCGCGGTAACGGCCATGACGGGTAGTTCTGGTGTAGTACTACGCCCATGTTTGTTGGTGGTGGGTATTGCTATCCTGAATAAAGAAGTCGTGACTGACCAACTATTCCATTGGGGCTTCCGTGTATTTATGCTTACCCTCGTAGTGTTTTTCTTCTATGCTATGCTTACTCGAAAAGACCCTTTGAAAATTAGCGCATTCAGCGAAGCTATAGGTCCATCTTTACATCGTCTAAAACCCCTGTTTCCCTACTTAATGATTCTACTCACGGCCATTGCCTTTTATGCCTTTTTTCTGGATTCGTATTTAGATGAATTCTCAGCACCCACTATTTTACCCGTAATTATCATGGCTTTTATTATTTATGAACGTCGTTTCAGCAAAGACTTTACTGAGCGAAATACCCTTGCAGGAACCAGCCCCAGTATAACTAAAGCTTTTGGTGCATCAATTAATCATTCTTCTGTTCAGATTGGCGCACTACTCATGCTTATGGCGTGTTCATTTACCGTTGGTGGCATCATAGAGCGCTCAGGTGATGGAACTCTGAATATTCCTGAAAACTTTGACTCAGTCTATATGGCGATGGCTTTTCTGGTGTTATTTTTGATCCTGATTGGCATGGTTATGGACCCTTTTGGCGCTTTGGTATTGGTCTCATTTTTTATTGCTCCAGTCGCCTACAGTCACGGAATAGAGCCAATTCATTTCTGGATGACCTGTTTGGTGGCTTTCGAATTAGGCTATCTAAGTCCGCCCGTCTCCTTAAACCACCTACTGACCCGGCAAGTGGTGGGAGATGAAGAAGTCAGCCTAGCGCTTGAAGAGGGTGATACTTTTTACTATCGACATGAACGCATTCTATTGCCCTTGCTGGTGATGTCGACCACCTTGGTTATTGTCGCCTTTGGGCCTTTGTTGTATAAGACGTTGTAGTATCTGAAGGTGCTCATGTGTATTTTTATCAACTTTGCACCTAAATAATTACATTGCTACTGACAAGGAGAGTTGAGTTGCCCTATTGCATAATTGAATATTCTCATGACCTAGAGTATGAAATATCACCAAACCAACTAATTCATTTAGTCTATCAAGGTGCATTAAAAAGCGAGTTATTTGATGCTAATGATATTAAAACCAGAGCGATTCCATTTCGCTATTTTTCATCGGGTGACTTAAAACAAGACTTTGTCCATGTCACTATCAAAATTCTATCTGGCCGAAACTGTCAGCAGCGTAAAATGTTATCAAGTGCTGTAATGCAAGAACTGGCTCAAATCAAACAAACTTCAATTTCATTAACGGTTGAGGTGGTTGAAATTGAAAAAGAGTCTTATAACAAAGTCATAAAGTGAATAGAGCATAAAACCCTACTGACTAGTAAGGTTTTCAGTGGGCCCTGCTTTTATTGTAGCAGGATAAAAGGATGTTCAAATTTAAGGGAATTAAATGTGTCAGAATCTATAGAAAGTAAATTATATAAGCTAGGGTGTAATCTTTTTCCTGCGATTAGGCGCTCAAACGTTCGTGTAACTTATGTCTCAAAAGATTTTAGCAAGCTTAGTGTTCGTCTCCCATTAACGTGGAAAACATGCAATATACATGGCGCAATTATGGGCGGTAATTTATATGCTGCCGTTGATCCGTTTTATGTCGGTTTATTTCAAAAGCGTTTAGGCAAGGGGTATGTCGCATGGGATAAAGAGTCAAATATTAAGTTTAAAAAGCCAGGTAAGAAAACGCTTTATACAACTTTTGAAGTTTCTGATAATGATATTATTGAAATTAAAAGGCGGTTCGAGACACGAGATAAAGTAGAACAATCGTATAATATTGACCTAGTAGATACAAATGGTACTGTGTATGCAGAAATAAAAAAACAATACAGCTACGGAAAGTATAAGAAAAAACAGGCAGGATTATAGGGTTCATAATCCTCACTAATATCACTATGGCCAAGTAAAGCAGTATGGAAATTCAATCCCTCATTAGACAAGCCAAAAAATTAGTTGCAACACCTCAAGATAATTTCCCCATTCTAGTATTCCACTGTCGAGAAAAACAACGGCTGCATAGAGTACACTTCTTTCAGCCGACGCTTATGTTGGTGCTAAGAGGCACTAAATAGATCTTGGGGCCAGCACAAAATAACTGTGGCGAGGGCAATTTAATTCTTGTATCTGGAGGGCACCAATTTCCCTTTGCCAATATTCCTGATGACTTTTATATGGCGCTTGCAATTGGTTTTCAGCCAGATGATTTTCCAACACAAACAATCTCGGAAGAAAGCATAAAACTGGAAGTAAAAACAGCGCCGAAGTCACTGCTAACACTGATTCAACAATTACTTGATTTAAGCCATAGCGAATTACCTGACTCAGTGCTAAGTGCACGTAGAAAAGAATTAGCCGGGCTGCTCACACACCTTAATTTGGATAAAGCACTGCGCTGTTCAAATATGCCCTCCTGGCAAACCCTGGTCGTTAACTTATTGCAAACAGATATATCAAAAGAGTGGAAGTTAGAGAGTGTATGTAAAACACTCGGAACCAGTGAGTCGAATTTGAGACGTCGGCTTCAACAGGAAAATACAGGTTTTCGTGAAGTACTGGAAGATCTTAGGCTCACTTTTGGCTTGGGCATGATTCAAACGACTCACTTAGCAATAAATCAAATAGCATTAGAGTGCGGCTATCAATCGGCCTCACGCTTTAGTGAACGTTTTAAAAAACGCTTTCACACGACGCCAAGTGAACTTCGTCAGGCTTTGTAGCCCTGCATTTAAAAATATTTGGCTGTTTCAAGCGAGCATTTGAATGTTTACGGCCAACACTAATGCCATACTCTCATTAGACTAGACCTGCTTTAATTAATTCTGTTTAACAATTTAGGAGTCGATCTAATGAAATTTTCTATTTCTCACATTGCCGTTATTTTCAGCATCAGCTTAATTGCTAGCCAAACGGCGCTAGCTGATTTGACGCTAACCAGTAAAGATATTAAAGCGGGTGAGAAAATGCCCAAAGCGCATGAGTTCATGGGCTTTGGTTGCAATGGCAAAAACCGTTCTCCCCAACTCAGTTGGCAAGGCGCACCTGAGGATACTAAAAGCTTTGCGATCACTGCTTATGACCCAGATGCACCCACGGGGAGTGGTTGGTGGCATTGGGTGCTAATTAATATTCCAGAGTCTGTTGCCGGTTTGGATACTGGCGCAGGCAAACCTGAAAAAGGTTTGCTTCCCAAGGGGAGCCAGACCTATCGAACGGATTATGGAACACATGCATTTGGGGGAGCTTGCCCACCAGAAGGCGACAAAGCACATCGGTATCAATTCAAGGTATTTGCACTAAACACTGAAAAATTGGAACTACCAAAAGACAGTAGTGCAGCACTTGTTGGATACTACCTCAACGCACATGCAATTGAAACGGCCACCTTAGAAGCTTTGTATCAAAGATAAATTTATAGAGGGGGAGTCCATCGCTAAATAAAGTTTATCTTTAATAGCTTATGAATGATTGCGGTATTTTTATAGCGAAGTAATATGTTGATAACATCAACATATTACTCAACTAAAAAATATGCCAGAACCACTGAAAAACTTATATACCCCTGAGCTTATTAAAGCTTTATCTGAACAAGTAAAAATCCAGTATTGTGATTTTGATGACAGCAGCTTCACTGCCCATGTGTTTGATGATGACTGGGAAAGCAAAGAGCTGAAAGAACGAATGAAGCATATTTCAGAAGCATTGCATCAATACTTACCGGTGAACTATTCTGAAGCCATTCAAATATTAATACCCGCGTCATCAAATTTCAGTGGTTTTGAGTATATGTTCTTCCCCGGTTTTGTTGAACTGTATGGTTTAGATGAATATGAAACTTCCATTCATGCGCTGGAATGTTTTACCCCATACTCAAGTTCCGAATTTGCTGTTCGACCATTCATCATAAAATATGCCGATGAAATGGTGGCGCAAATGGCTTTATGGGCTGAATCGACTAATCACCATGTACGACGTCTTGCTTCAGAAGGTTGCCGCCCTCGTTTACCATGGGCAATGGCATTACCTGACTTCAAAAAAGACCCTTCACCTATCTTGCCAATCCTAGAAAAGCTGAAAAATGATAGTAGTGAGTATGTCAGAAGAAGTGTTGCGAACAACTTCAACGACATATCAAAAGATAACCCTCATCTGGTTATTGAGCTAGCAAGAACTAGTTTGGGGAATACCGCGCAAACAGATTGGCTTATCAAACATGCTTGCCGGACACTACTTAAACAAGGCCAGGCTGAAGTCATGGTTTTATTTGGATTTCAAAAGCCTGAGCATATTGAAATTGCAGAACTTATGATGCAAAGCACCGTTAAAATGGGGGAAAGTCTGGCTTTTTCATTTACACTCGCGACCCAGAAACAAGCGTTAGGTAGGCTTCGACTTGAATATGCAATCGATTTCCTTAAGAAAAATGGTAGCTTATCAAGAAAAGTATTCAAAATTTCAGAGTCAGAAGTTAAGGGCAATAGCAAAGCAGTTGTTAAATCTCATTCGTTCAGAACAATCTCAACAAGAAAGTATTATGCAGGTAATCATGCCCTTAGTATTATTGTAAATGGGCAAGAACTCGCTAGTATGGTGTTTCAAGTGATTTAAATAGGGCTTCTATCGCCTATTTTTGCGTAATCCGGGGCTATATTTATTTCTTTTCGTTTTTAAAAAAAGACCTCTCATAAATTACCCGAAAGGCCGAGTGTGTAATATTCAGTAAGTAAATTACTGGGCAGCATCCCCTTTCATTTTCATAGACGTCATGTCTTTCATTTTAGGGTTAGCGTGATGTGGCTTTTGCATATGCTGCATAGTATTTGAGTCATTGGTATGTCCTTCCTTATGCATCATGGGCATTTTATGGTGCAATTTCATCATCCGTTCATGAGACGATAGTTCTGATAAACGGTCAGCCTTGGAGTCTGCCATCACGATGTTTGGAATGAGCGTTGATATAGCCAGAGTAGATGCGAGCAATAAATTAGTAATAGGTCTCATAATAGTCTCTTCATTTTTTGTGATTAAAACATTGGGTGTTTATTTGTTTTTTATCTTGTGAAGAGTAAGAGTGCGTTAAAGCACTTTAAGTTCAAATTGATTTATTACCGTGAATTAAGAAAACCGCAGGTGAAGGGTGTGTAATGCTTTGAGTCTAAATCAGTAATGACTAACTTCTTGAACTTTTCTCAAGCTCACTAGCAACAATCGTAATGATATTTTCGCGTAACCATTTTAAGCCTAAATCGCGGTCATTGCGCTGATGCCAAACCATGGAAATTGGTGCTGGATCAATATTGAAAGGAGGAGCGGTAATATATAATTCTTCTGAATTAATAGCATGTGTGATGATTGGCAGTGGAATAATGGTGATTAACTGACTGTTTATTAGCATTTTAGGAATACACGAAAAGTGATTGACCGTACAAGCAAGTCTGCGTTTTAAACCTTGTTTGGCCAAAAGGGTGTCTACAATACCTGAAGCTTCA
>Ga0105348_1002503_pt1 | contig 10954 bp, 7 predicted proteins | sample EN8Hudsemesocosm_2_FD_83504 | JGI IMG/M metagenome (GOLD analysis project Ga0105348, IMG submission 83504) | Methane-oxidizing microbial communities from mesocosms in the Hudson Canyon - EN8C Hudson Canyon | ecosystem: Environmental > Aquatic > Marine > Cold seeps | place: Hudson Canyon...
GAGACAGCATCGATCGAACTTGCTCCGCGCCCGCTGACTCCAATGTACTTCCGACTGATAGACCATATTCTCGGGAAAACTGTTCCAAACAGGAGTAGAAATGACCGGACAATTCAGCCACTTTTGTGACCTCAAGTACGCCACCGCCACAGGCTATCCGAAGATGATTCGCAGACAAACCAACGATTTCGCCCGCAGTGTTTTGCGACTCCCTAGTAAAAATCTTCGCTTCAAGTATCGCTATCGGCTTACCATCAATTGAAATTTTGGGACTTGTCAGAGGATTAGCATACGAGCCGTGATCTAATGCGCGCACTAAGCGTTCGATAGATTCAACGGATTGAGACCAGTCAATCAAGCCAGCGCCGTCCGGCCGCTTAGTTAAGCCATAATAACTTCGCTCAGATAAATCTTGCTGTAATGGGCTCAACGTTCCTGCTGTTAAGTTTTCAACCAGACTGGCGAAGGTATCTGTGGCAGCCTGATAACACTTCGCATTGATGGAAAGCGCCGTCTCACCGGGCACAATCGGAAATTTTTGCTGGGCTAGAATACGACCTTCGTCCACCTTCTCTGTCATTTCATGCCACGTGACGCCATGCTCACTTTCGTCATTCAAAAGCGCCCAAACAGGAGCATTTAAGCCTGCATACTTGGGCAAAGGACCGTCATGAAAATTAATGGCTTGCTTACCTAGCGCGATTAACCACCCAGGTAGCACTTGCAAATTGGTGATGCTAAAAACATAGTCTACCTGACCTTCCTCAAACTGTTCTTTTAAGCCCTGATAGGAAGAAAGCACATTGATTTCGCGTTCTGCACACCAGTCGGCGACTATTCTGTTTTTCGATACGACAGCAGCTAAGTCAAACCCGTGTTTGGATAAAAGCTCGCCACATTGAACAAGCAAAGACTGTTCACCCAAAACTATCGCATTACGAGAAGTTCCCTTCACCATGTATCTCCTTATAAAACAGACAAATTAATTACAGCTTGAGTCAAGACTAAAACCTCATACAACAATTCAAAGCTCGCATATTACGAGCAAAGCCCAGCCGGCTCTAAAATACCTTATCGAAAAAGAGGCGGTCAGTAACAGTGTGGCAAAGCAAAAGTGAAACCTTAATTGGCATGAACAAGCCGACACCGTTTTCAAGAAAAAAGCGCTATAGTTCCTTGCTACTCTTGAGCTTAGCCGATTTATAACGACTCTCACGTTTCACATAGAACAATGTTAGTTACTTAACAGTTTTGATTAATTTCGCGTCGATTAGAGCCGAACATCAGACCCAGCTCAACAAGCATTTAGAGTTCGTAAACTATGCAACATTAAAATGGCCGTATAATATTGCAATACCAAGTTTCAGTATATCTTGTTACCTACGTGGAAATCTCAAAATGATAGATAAACAGGACGAAACCACCATGCAATATATAAAGGTTTCACGGCGCGCTGTGCTGAAAAGCTTGGGCCTAACCACTTTAATGGGGCCAGTCCTTTCTATACAAGCGTGCTCAAAAGAGCTAGGGCATACAGCCATGACGCTTTACCTTGCCGTGGAAAACGGCTCTCTCAATTTTATTTTGCCGCGCAGTGAGATGGGCCAAGACATTACCACCAGCTTTGCAATGGCCATTGCTGAAGAGCTCGAAGCACCGCTGGACATAATCAATGTCCGGCTTGCAGATGCATCAACACAAATCCCTAATCAAATGACAGTCGGCAGCGCTTCAATCCGCTTGTGGTGGAAAGGAATGCGCCAAATCGGAGCAAACACTAAGGCACTACTCATCAAACAAGCCGCCATTCAAAACAAGCGACCGGAGTCAGATTTCTATGCCGAGAACGGCTACATCATCAGCTCAGATCTCTCATTGAAAATCGCCTATCACGAGCTCACCCATCAAATTAGCCTACCCACAAAAATCGATAATTCGCCGTTAAAAGATGCTAGAGACTTCAATATAATTGGAACCTCCCAAAAATCTTTATTCAACAAAGATAAGTCTACAGGCAATTGCAATTACCTGTGCGACAAAGAGACACCAGAAAGCGCCCTGCGCATAACGTCCGTTGCATACAAAAAAGACTGGCCAACCCCTACACAAGGCAGGCTGGACTCCATTAAAACACAGTACGAGCTAAGCTATGCCTTTGGTGTCGAGAGCAGGGTAGGCAGTTTCGACTACTGGGTCTTTCTATGCCACAAAAAAACCTGGCCTGCGCTTCAGGCCAAACAAGCACTAGAACAAGAGAAACTCGATTCACTTGAAAAAAGCCCCAAACCTAGAACAAGTGCTTTTGAAAGTGAAAGAGAAGCTATCAGCAATTTAGTAAACGCCCAACAAGTAAGCATCACTTTTGAAACGCCAGCCATTGCACATGCCGCGATGGAGACACCCTGTGCCAGCATTCTACTAACATCTGACAAAGCAGAGGTTTGGGCGCCAACCCAAGCGCCTGAGCGAGCCAAAGCCGCGCTAGCAAAAAGACTGAACATAGACCCCAGTCAAATTGTGTTACACACAATTCCAATGGGTGGTGCTTTTGGCCGCAAGCGGTATAGCGACTACCTGGAAGAGCTTGCGCTAGCCGCTCAGTATTTGTATCAACAAAAGGTCTCTCGGCAACTCACCCTTATGTGGACCCGCGAGGACGATCTTTCTCGAGAATTCTACCGACCAGCAACCTTGCAACATGTTCAATGGCAGAAATTAACCCCAACGGAACTTAGGCTTGGTGTATTCGAAGGCTATGCGGGCGCAACAAATACGCAAGCATTGCCAATATCAACAGATCTCCCACTAAACCTCGAAATCGAAGCACACAAAGCAGCCCGTGAACATCACTTCTCTAGCGGTATTTGGCGAGCGGTGCATCATGGCTATCATGCTTTCGCCCTATGCAGTGCCGTAGACGAAATATGTAAAATAGATAATATAGACCCGATACGCTTTTATTCAGAACATCCAAAAACCAGCCCCTTAAAGTCTCGCCTCAAGAACTACATATCGTCTCGTGAAAACCTGAGCAACAGACTTTTGAAGGTAGTCGAAAAAGTAAAAACACAAGCCTCTTGGAAGCAAAACATAGACTCAAATGCTGGACTAGGTTTTGCTGCTTATTCTGTTTTTGACTCCCATATAGCGTTAATTGCAAAGGTAAGTCTTGCTGATGATCATCAGCTAAAGATAGCTCAGGTATGGGCAGCAGTGGACTGCGGCTTAGCTCTCAATCCAGACAAACTAAAAGCCCAAATTGAAGGCGGCATATTGTATGGACTCTCCGCCTGTCTTTATGGTGATGTTCCGACCAATAAAGACCAAACAACTCTTAATTTTGACGTAAGTCCCGTACTCAGAATGACCGATTCGCCTCACATTACGATAGAAATAATAAGCAGCAAGGAAGCACCGACAGGCGCCGGAGAGTTAGGCGTACCAGTCATCGCCCCTGCCGTATGCAATGCAATCAGAAGTCTTAGCTCCTATCGCTTCACTAAATTACCACTCATCAAAAACAGTAAACTCAATTTTGATAACGCCTTTGAAGTATTAGACACCTAGCTGCTGTACAATTGAAAAAATAGATAAACCCAAACCCAGCAACTCCAAAAAGATAAAGTAGATAAATTGAAATGAACCCGTTTTTCTTTGGCGATTCCGCCAGCCCTCTTTATGGCGTTTATCACCCCCCCACGGCAACACAAAAACAAACTGAAGCTATACTGCTGTGCGCACCTTTCGGGCAAGAATATATGCGCTCGCATCGTGCATTTCGCCAGCTAGCAATGCTGTTAAACAAAAAGGGCTACGCTGTTTTACGCTTCGATTACAAAGGAACAGGTGACGCCTTTGGCGAGCCAGAAGACTCGACTATCCAAGACTGGGTAGCCAATATCGGAACGGCTATTGAAGAACTAAAGCATTCGGCACAAGTCGACACTGTCAGCTTAGTTGGCTTGAGGTTAGGCGGGCTGATTGCGGCAAGATATTGCAGCGAACACGCCAGCGGCGTCAACAAGCTTGTTCTATGGGATACGATCGTATCAGGTGACCGCTATATCGAAGAGTTAAATACCTACATAGAAAAGACACCCAACTCTAAAAGTAAGTATTTTGATGAGCAAGGCTCACTTCATTTCAACGGTTTTGCTCTAACCAAGGCTCAGCTGAATGAGCTAAAAAACATCGATTTAGGAAGGCTCGAACTAAGTATTAAAAACGTTAGCCAAATATGTTCAAGTGAGAACGGGAACCAAAGCTACCTGAAAGAATCTTGGAGTGCGCACCAAGGGTATCATTACCAACACACGGCCGCGCCAGGCGATTGGAATTTCGTTGACGACTTCGGCGGCATCCTGCTTCCGCAGCAAGTTATCCAATCTGTCGTCAGCTCCATAGTAGCCGAAAGGAGGTAGTCATTATGAAAGAAATCGCTCTAAAGATTGGGAAACCAACGCCACTAACTGGCATCGTCGCTGCGCCCGATAAGATAGACCCCGAAAAACCTGCCGTACTGATCCTTAATTCTGGCGTCATGCATCACGTCGGCGCCTGCAGGTTGTCCGTCAAAATTGCACGAAAATTAGCCGAAAGCGGAATACTTAGCATTCGTTTCGATCTATCTGGAATTGGAGATAGCGCCCCAAGAACAGGCTCAAGCTCATTCCACGAAACCGCTATCGCGGAAATTACTGAAGTAATGGATTATTTAGAGCAAAAGCGCGGCATCAAAAAATTTATTGCCTATGGACTTTGCTCCGGTGCGGACGCGTCCTACGACATTGCGCTAGCGGACGAACGTATTGTTGGTATAGCCCAAATCGACCCTTATTGCTATAGAACCTGGTCATGGTATATCAGGCACTATGGCCCGAAATTATTTAGTCTTGCGCAATGGATTCACTCTATAAAAATAAGGCTTTTTCCGCAGACAAGCGAAAAAAGGTTTTCAGAAACTACGGATAGCGAAGACTTGGAAATGCCAAGTTACATACGAGAGTTCCCTCCGCAAGCCGACATCGCAAAGGGTTTGCAAAAGCTTATCGAACGTAACGTCAGGATCTATAGCGTTTTTACTGGCGGTCAGTCTGAATTGCTGAATCATGCGTCCCAGTTCAAACAAAGCATGCCCAGTGTGGATTTTGGCACACAACTGAAGGTCGAGTATTTCCCGGACATGGACCATATCATTACAGCCCCCGACTTGCAGCGAGTAGTTCGAGACAACATTGCAAAATGGGTAGACATGCAACGCTAGTTCCGCCTAAATTTAAGACATATACAGAACGGCCGCACGACATGCTATTTTTAAACAAAACAGTTCAAACTCGATGACAGGACACTCCAACAAACTCAAGATAGTTACGTGGGACCAAGATAAATTCCTAAGGAGTGAGTTTGAATGGCAAACATTACTAAAACAGAGCAACGCTAACCCCGTTTTTATGTCTTGGCAGTGGATGCTTGAATGGTGGAATGTTTGGGGACAACAATCTGGCGACGAGCTCTTTATTATAGCCGTTTATGATCAGTCCATCTTAGTTGGATTAGCGCCTTTGTACAAAACAGTGTCGCACCTTGGGTCGACACCTCTCACAATAAAACGAATTGAACTATTGGGTACGCGCTATCAGGGACAAAACGGTGTCAGAAGTGAATACTTACAATTCCTGAGCTGCCATGAGCAAAAAGACGTCATAATGGAAACCCTATTACAAGCTATCCACCGCGACCAAACGTGGGACGAACTTATTCTATGTAATATGACAACTGTCGAACACAGCGCGAAGATTGCGCTGCATTTTTTTGAAACCCAAGAACTGGTTCGAGTCTTGGACAACGAGGGCGCATATTCAATTAATTGCAAAGGCTCTTACAGCGATTATATTCAGGCACTCGGAAAAAATACCAGACTGAAGCTGTTCAATAGAAGAAAAGCGCTTCATGAGCTGGGCGAGGTGGAGTACTGCCCAGTAAAACTAAATATCGATTCAAATATATTTGATGAAATAGACAAGTTTCATCTCACGCGATTTGGAAAAGCTGCGTTCACCGAGAAATATAAGAAACACCTTATTCATGCAATTAGAGCTCAAGAAAGAAATAGCAAGAACGAATATTCAAGTATTCTAAAATTAAATGGCAACATTATATCTGCCATGCTGAACATTTCGTATGGCTCAACGATTTACAACATTCAACTGGGCTTCGAAGAAGCGTTGGATAAACGAATTTCTGTGGGCTTGCTGCACCTCGGATATGCACTAGAACAAGCTTTCCAATCAGACTCAATATCAAGCTTTGACTTGCTGGCAGGCGCTGGCAAAAACAATAACTACAAAGAGCGTATTGCGGACCGACATGCGACACTAGAAACAAGGCAGTTTATTAGGCCTACCTGGCTAAAGTTTCTGTATTTAGTAAATGACAAGTTCGTATCAAAAATAAGGTCTTTTTTTGGGCAACACCTTTAAAGTTTATGATCTAGGCTAGGTGATATAGATCATAAACTTGGTCGAAACAGCTAAGATAATTTCTACCAAGAATTAAAGTTGCTTGCAGGGTATGCTAGATTGCATGCTCAACACTAAACTTTCACTTGCGCACTGCCTCAGCACTTTATGACGACGAATCATCTCTTTATCGGCCCGCCCTCCGCGCAAGTTTTTTTATGCCGGCTCGAAGCAAAAAACATAAACTCAACCAAGTCCGTGATTCTCTTCTACCCCTTTGGGCAAGAATATATGCGCGCTCACAAAGCCTTCAAACAACTAGCAAGCTTACTTACTAGAAAAGGCTATGACGTTTATCGATTCGATTACCCTGGGACTGGAGACTCTTGCGGCGATGAGACTAACACTTCGTTTTGCGACTACCTTAGCGCGTCAAACCTAGTTATTGGGCACCTTAGCTCACAACAGCAATACAGTTCCATCAGTGCTATTGGACTAAGACTTGGAGCATTGGTAGCCGCAACAGTCGCAAGTCAAAACAAGTCACTCAGCCGAGTCGTTCTTTGGGACCCTATCGCTGATGGAGAGCTATTTATTCAAGACTCCATCGAGCAGTCAGACCTCAAAGACCACGGCTCAACAGGCAACTGGGGCATCCATGGCTTCCCGCTATCCCAGAAGTTCCGTCAGGATATAGCGCCATACGACTTGACGACATTAAGCTTTCCAGAACACCAAGAGTTCTCGCTCATACACTCTTGCGAAAATATGAGCACCGAAAAGGTCAAACGTAGTGAACTACCTAAGCTCAGCGTTACCTTGGTTCCGCCCGAAAACGACTGGAATTATGTCGATATGGAAGGAAGCATTCTCATGCCGTCAACCATCATTAAAACGATCGTTGACCGCTTTTGAGCCCTTCCATAAGAGTATTGCAACACTATGATATTAGAAAAAATTATTGAGTTCGGCCCGTCAAACAAGCTTGTCGGCGTAGTAAGCTATCCTGAAAAAACAGATACTACAAAACCCGCAATTGTAATATTGAACTCCGGCGTAATGCACCATGTTGGCGCTTGCAGAAGTGCGGTAGTAATCGCGCGATTATTCGCTAGTGCAGGCTATCCAGTATTGAGGTTTAATTACTATGGAATTGGATATAGCGGTTACGGCGACACATCAGTGCGGAGCCCGCTTGATATTAAGCAAGAGATCCCTTTAGCATTAAATGAGCTCTCCAAACTGACCGGAGTAAAATCATTCGTATTACACGGCTTATGCTCAGGGGCTCGAGACGCATTTTCAGCCGCATTAAGCGACGAACGAATCATTGCAATAAGTCAAATCGATAGCCACGCTTATCGCAATATCCATTTCTATCTAAACAAAATCCCCCGATTCATGACAAACCCAATGTTGTGGCTCAACGCTATTAAAGTGAGACTCCCTAAAAAGAGTTCCCCCCCGACTCAAAATAAAGCTAGCCCTCAAATGGAAGTCCAAGCTTGGCCAGACTATCCGCCGAAAAGAAACGTAGAATCTGGCTACCAAAAACTGACCGCACGAAACGTCAAGCTACTTATTACCTACACTGGTTCATGGAACGACGAGTACAACTACGAGAATCAGTTTTTCGATATGTATTCCAATACCGACTTCAAGAACCTAGTGACGATCAACTACATGCCTCAAGCAAATCACGTCATGACGGGACACGGCGATCGACATTATTTCAACAACCACTTCCTCAACTTTGTGAAATCACTTTAGCCGTTAATGCTGAGCGCATCACTAAAGGTTTCATTTTGACCTTGGTTCCCGGCGCAATGCGCCAGAGTAGAACTCCAAATGAAAAGCAAACTAAATTCGACATTGCAGTAAGATTATTATCACCCGTATCATGAGGTAAAATAGGCAATACACCATACTCGAATTGCATAAATACGTTAAAGACAAGAAGTAAGATAGCACTGCCCGTACGATGATATAGCCATACATAGATAGGTGTAAGAGCCAACCATCCAAACAATAGGCTGGGTATATTTAGCTGAGAAGCAACAAGAAAGTCATTAAATAAATAAGGAATATAATCTAAGCCCCAAAGAATCCCCATTACCATAGATGCCTTGAGCGGACTAAAACCGGCATGAACTAACCTAGGGTAAATAAAACCTATCCAAAACAACTCATCGCATATCGCGACCTGCAAAAATATTGGCGCCCAGTGAATGACTTCTTCTATCGTTGGCAGCTTTAGACCGTGTGCGACAGGTGAGCGAAGGTACAGAATGTCATCTAGCAATAGGGAAAGATAGAGCAGCGGAACAAGAATAAGACATGCAAACACCCAGTAAAGAGGGTTAAACACTATCAATAAGTATGGCCGAAATAACCGAGCAAGACCTGCCCTTCCTTCAAAATAGAAACATCCAGACACCGCCAGTACGCCAAATATCAAAAACGTTGTATTTCCTAAAACTCCATTTAAGGAAATGCCTGCAAAATCGGGTAGTAACTCAAAATAGGACACTGCACTTAGAAAATACTGTAGCCCTAAACCCAAGCCTGCGACCAAAAGCGCTTGCTGACCCGGCTTTAGTTGACTTAACTCTAAATGAAATTGATACAAGAATTTCATCCCTTTAATTCCCTCATACTTAAATAATCTCTTATTCTATTTTCGAAACACTTTCGAAAACCAGCTCTTTTTCGAAGGAGAGCCTGGGGCAACAACAACCGCATTTTCACCCAAGTAAGCTTCAGCTATTTGGCCTAACGTACTTGAAATCAAAGCCTGCAGCGGAACACTCACCCCCTCATCTTCGGATATTCGCTGTACAACACTTGCCGCTAACAAAGAATGCCCGCCAATGTCGAAGAAATTATCATCCAAAAACACTTCATCTATCTCAATAACCTCCTTCCACAGAGCTGCCAAATATATCTCATCCTTAGTTTGCGGCATATCTCCTATTCCCTCAGACCTAGAGACGAAATCAAGGGGCATTTTCATTAAAGCTTTACGGTCAACTTTCCCGCTTCCGGTCAAAGGGATTTCATCAACCAAAACGAAATACTGGGGAATCATATAACTAGGAAGCTTATCTTTAATCGCATCCTTTATCGCACTGGGCTGAAAAGAGCTCTCATGCTGCAGTTTGCAGCATGCAATTAAACGACTGTCTATAGTGCTTTCAGTTTTAACAATAACCGCCACCCTTTCGACTAGATTGGAATCTAAGATAACTTTCTCAATCTCGCCAAGCTCGACTCTATACCCTCTGATCTTAACCTGGTCATCAATCCTACCTAGGTGCACGACTTCGCCATTAGTACCCCATTTCGCCAAGTCTCCGGTTCGATAAATTCTCTTACCTAAGCTGTCACTTTGAACAAATTTTTCAGCGGTTAAGTCGGGACGTCCATGATAACCAAACGCTAGATTATCACCAGATACACATAGCTCCCCAGGGACCGACAACGGGACGGGGACTAGACTATCGTCAAGGATATATACTTGGGTATTCTCGATTGGTAACCCTATGGTAATTGGATCATCAACATTAGTAATTCTCTTACGCGTTGCATAGACCGTTGTTTCGGTTGGGCCAAACATATTCCAAAGTTCGCTCACCCTCTCAAGAAGGTCAGCAGCCAGGTCTTCCGGCAAGGGCTCCCCACAACACAAAACTTTCATTGAACGTTGTTTCAAGGCCAGATCAGACCACGAGCTTCCCATAAGCAACCTGAACGTAGCTGGCGTCGACTGCAAGTAGTTGACTTGATGCTGATTAATCAATTGATTAAGCGCTTCGCCATCTTTTAGACACTCCTGCTCTGCAATGACAACCGTCCCGCCAACAAGCAAAGGCAAAAACAAATCTAGAATAGATATATCAAATGCTAACGTTGTTACTGCAAGCAGAACATCACTGGACTCAAAGCCCGGCTGAACCAACATACTTTCAAGTAAGTTGATCATCGAGCCGCAGCTAATTTCTACACCCTTCGGATTCCCTGTAGACCCGGATGTATACATGATATAGGCAAGACGCTCTTTCAGCGCAGGAGCTTGCGTAAATCGATCAACAGACTGCACGTTCTGTATTTCAAGATCTATATAATCAACACCGGCATCATTGAATATTGAGCGTCCAACGCTATCTCCCAAAATAGCGGAAGCCGAGGCATCTTTATACATGTACAAAAGACGGTCACGCGGAAAGCTCGGGTCAAGCGGGACATATGCTGCGCCAATTGAATGAAGAGCTAAAACTGCGATCACTAAGTTCTCAGAACGCTCACAACATACCCCGATCACACCCCCTTCTACAACATCGTTTACTATCAAGTGCGACGCTAACGCATCCACACGATTAGCTAGCTCTAGATAAGAAAGAGCCCGATCGCCGCAGCGAATCGCAATATTCTGCGGGAACGTTGCACAAGTATTTTGAAACGCATGGACAAGGGAAGAGTTTTTAAGCGCGTAGTCA
>Ga0105348_1002508_pt1 | contig 10920 bp, 6 predicted proteins | sample EN8Hudsemesocosm_2_FD_83504 | JGI IMG/M metagenome (GOLD analysis project Ga0105348, IMG submission 83504) | Methane-oxidizing microbial communities from mesocosms in the Hudson Canyon - EN8C Hudson Canyon | ecosystem: Environmental > Aquatic > Marine > Cold seeps | place: Hudson Canyon...
CATTCAGAATTATGGCTTCCGCCAACTGGTCCCGACGACTGGAAGGCCAATTATTTTTTTCAGCAATGCGAAGCGCCGCGTCGGCGCTTCGTATACTAAAACACTCTGTCTTTGGCGTGCTCTTCGCATAGGGTCCATAAAAGCCAATATCGTGTAGTAGACTGGCTATATACAATAATTCATTATCGTACTGAAGTGAGATGCTGTCCCCAAGTAATCGGCTCCATACATAAGTGCGAATAGAGTGATTAACCATGAAGGCCGGTGTTAACTCGCTCAGTAGAGATTCTGCCGATTTCGTCGCTTTGGTCTCGGGGAATTGTATTGACGCTAGGTCAACGGCTACAGGTTGACGCATTGGCAGACCCATTTTCCACCAAAGTAGCGGCGGAATGTCTTTCATTGCCCCGGTTACACCGCTATAGGCGAGTAATAGCTTCTCCTGAAAATTAATTTTACCGCCAGTCTTTCGAGCCCATGCCAAAGATCCAATTTCCATACATTTTCTCCTTAAGAAATCCGCCCAACGTCAATGCGCAACATTGACCTGAAAGAGCTTAGCAGATCTAACGACCACTGGGTTGCCACATGATGGTTACCCATACTAAAGCAGTCAAAAGGGCAGCCTAATTGGTGGTACATGCGCTGAGAAAAACACGTTAACGGCTATAATTTATTTGAGCGTCCCGCTCAGTTGAGCGCCTCAAATACGAAAAAGCCCCGACCGTATGGCCGGGGCTCTTTGCGTTGAACTAGTTCAACTGAGAACTATTAAGTAAGTCCTATATTAACAACTCGATGTGTAAAACCAGTTTTACAAAGCGTCAGTGTCAACATCTTCAACTAAAATACCGCTCCAGATTTCACCTCTGCTGCCGTCGTAGTCAGCACCTTCGTACCATTCCAGCTCTTCGCGGAAACCTTTAAGTGATAACTCTCCAGCGTCTGAGGCTAGCATAACGATGGTCTCACGCTCCTCGAGTCCATTTGCATCAGTCATGTAAACGGTCAACTCGCCATTTGATAGCGCCCAAGTCATGTCTTCGACCTCGGCAGTACCATCCGCGAACAGTTCAGTAAGCACCGCAACATTATTAGCCATAAACTGAATCGATTCATTTGGCTGATCCGCAATAATAAAACGCTTATTAGCAATGTAGTCAGGGTTCAAAGGCAGTGCCGTACCACATTGCGCAACCGCTGCATCAAATTCTGAACGCGTTGCGAAGGCCGGCACACTGGTGCTACCAAGATTTGCTTCTACGTCACCAAAATCACAGGCCTGAAGGGTTGTCAGCAATGGCGCTGGGCCGTTCACCGCACCGCTTTCTTCTTCATTACCAACACTATCATCTATGCCACCCACGGGGCCCTGTCCAGAGTTATCACCTACAGTTCCGTCAGTGCTTTCTGAAGCTTGGCTTTCTTCTGCAAAGTCTTGCTCCAAATGGGTCTCGAGCGTATTGAATCGCTCACCTAGAAATGCTGCAATAATCTCTTCTTTAGCTTCGATATTGAATACCACTTCACCGTGCTCTACTTCGCCTGCAGGGACATATTCGCCGCGACGTACAAAGCCATCGAGCTCAGTAAGGAAAATGAAGCGATCTCGATAATCCAGATCTCCAAAATGAACAACATTAGTTGGCAACTCCATCACAACTAGCGTGCTTGCACCGACTAACTGCTCATCCCACCGTCCTTCAGCAATAACTTCAGCAATCGCTTGGCCATCCGCTTGATGCTGAACTCGGTAAAAGTTCACCTGTCCTCCAGCTATCATTTCAGCATGAATCGAGCCCTCGCGAGACCATGCAACTTGTGGTCCCTTGATCATGCTTGGATCGGTCGTATTACTCGCAGCGCTGGATATTAGAGCGCTCAAAGAACTCGCTTGACCATCAGTTTCCCACTCGCCATCACCAGTAGTCGCCCATACAGAATTACACATACCACCCACAACTTGAGACTCTTCACAGTCCCAGTCCCACATCCTGTATTGATCATTTAGAGTAGTGAAGGTCAACTTAAAGCCCACTGAGCCATCACTAAATTCAGCTTCCGGGTCAATGACTTCAGCCCAAAGGTCAGCCTCCATAGATTGCGCCAAGGTCGATGCGATGTTCAAGCCGGCAATATCAAACTCGTCGGCTTCCAGACGTTCTGCGTAGCTGGGCACTTCAGCATTCGCGACAGTAATCGAGCCATCGTCGTTAATAGTAATCACTTCGTGCTCTGGAACTTGTAGCCAACCATTGGCGGTCAATAGATAATCGCCATAATCATCACTGTCGGTCTCACGAACAAAAGCTGAGGTGCTGGAGTCATAAAAGTATTTGGTATCGTTAGAAGCACTTGTGGTCGGGTCATGCTGGAACGAACCATAGAATAATTCCAGCTCACCGTCGCGCTCATCAGCGCCAAACCAGTTAATACCAACGGAAGTGACCAATTCAATGAGGTTGGCAGAAGTGGCTGTTTTCTCGGCTTGTCGAGCAGCGATTTCGCTTTCTACTGTTTCGACATCCACACCAGCTTCATCAGTAATATCTTCATTTACAGCCAGCGCATCAGGGTCAAATTCGATCTCGCTATCTATGACGTCTTCAACTTCGTCATTGATTACAGTTAAAGCTTCCAGCACCTGCCCGACGACCATATCGAGAATCTGATCGAAGGAAACCTCAGTTTCATCAACAACTTGTGCGACGTCATCAATATTTTCTTTCATTATTCGCGCCGTTACCTGCGCAACTTTGTGCAATTTCTCAAATTCTTCTTTGTCTGCTTCGCTAAAGTCACTATCGGCGCCTTTTGCTTCAACATAGTCTTCACGCAAGTCTAGATTCGTTCCCAACTTCGCTTGAATTGATGCTTCGGCATCTTCGACGCTAAAGTCTTCGTTACTTTCGTTTTGTTCAAGCTCTTGCTTGACCATGGTCGTCAAAGGACTAATAAAGTCATATCCGGCTGGCGCTGTCATCGTATACGGTTTGTCGATTGCCACACCTGGCTCATCCTCATCCTCGGTAACACCAGCGACAATTTCTACTACCAAAGAATAGGTATCGAGTTGTGCCTGAGTCACTTCATCTAGCGTAAACGCACCGCCTTCGGTTGAGATCGCAGATGGCTCCCCTTCATCACACACTTTGTTTGCATTCAAGTCGAGACAAACCAAAGCATCTCTTAAGTAACCATCGGCAACGGTTCCGGAAAACGAGCTGTTACCAGTAGTGTTGATATCAGTAGTGCTCGAACCAGAACTCCCACACGCACCTATTGCCAATGCAATGCCGGTAGCTAAAAAAGATTTCTTAAAGAAGTGTTTAGGGTACATAGATTGTCCTCAACTAAGTTATTTAAGTAGGCCAAATAAGTTGAGAGATTGTGTAGAGCAGGCGTACGCCTGACTAACTCTCGCTGTCAACTCCATTCGGCAACCGTTCGACCCTAAAATCATTTTCAGGGCACTGGCTTTGCGTCCCCACGTTACCGCGGGTTTGCCTTTATCGTGGATCCAGCGATATAAATGTTAATCGCGTATCCAAAGTGAACTCCACCAGGAAGTTCTGCATTAAGTATAAGCAAATATGCCGCCAAATTGACGAAATGGTGCGCATTTTTTGTTCAATAAACGTACAAAGATGGGTTTAGTATTTAATATCAGCAGCTTAAGAAATTGCAAAACTTCAGTTAACAATTGCTCCAAAGCTGCTCTAGGAAAAGTTAGCCATAAAGATTTTTGAACAAAGTGACGCGGTGGGTCACTTTATACCAGGATTGGTTGTGCCTGCTTACAGGGAGAGCCCTGCTTCAAGCAGGCAGCTGAAAGCGCTGTTCTAGATAACTAATAATTTCTGAAGACTCATACATCCAATTCGCACTGCCATCTTCTTGCTCTATTTTCAGGCAAGGTACTTTCAGATGGCCACCACCAGTGACTAATTCTTCAGCATATTCAGGATTACGCTTGGCGTCTTTGGTTTCGACATTCAAACTATTACGCTGCATCGACCAACGCACTTTGACGCAAAAAGGACACGCCGCATATTGATAGAGTGACAGCTTGGCTGTTTCTCTATCCAATACCTTTTGAGCTTCTTGCCCCCGCTTCAGCCCTCTAGGATGAAAAAAGAAATCAACCGTGAGAATAATACGTGCGAGCAACCAACGAACAATAGCCATTTTTTTACCTATTTCTTTGTATTAACTAAAACTGGGGAATTAACTAAAACGGCGCGCAGTCTAACAGAGTAGAAAGCAGATTGCGCTCCAGCTTATCGAAACAGGCGTTCGGCCCAGACGGTCAATCCCGCTGCAACACTGCCAAAATGATTGCCATCGACAACTTCAACGGCACCAAGTTTTTGCTCAATCGCTTGCCGTATTACCGGTGATTGCGCGGAGCCGCCGGTGACATAAATCAAATCTGGCTGACACCCTGCTTGTTTGATCGCATCGTCCATCAAACTCACCATTTTGGATAAAGGACGAGTAATCGCAGTTGCGAACTGTTGCCGGCTGATATCTTGAGCCAAATTGGCTTCGATGTGCTCAAACGTAACAAGGTGGGATAACTTATCTGACAGCGCAATTTTACACTGCTCGGCATGACGGACAACATCATGCTGTCGTTTTTCATTGCGAAGATGGATAAAGCGTTCTAGTAATTCGGGCTCTGCCGCATCACGATGCAGCTGTTCTAGCTCTAACTTGGTTTGCAGACTGGAAAAATTTGTTTGCGCACCAACATCGTTGATACTCACAGCGTTCCAATAAGGCTGAGTTGGCATAGGCAGGCCACTCTTCAATTTGGATTGCATACCAAATAGGGGCATTAAATGCTTGCCGGCCAATTGAATATCGAGGTCATTGCCACCAACACGCTCGCCACTATGGCCAAGAAAATCTGCTGATCTCTCCGCCTTGGTACGATAACTTGGGCCCATTCGAACCATGGCGCAATCACTGGTACCCCCGCCAATATCGACCACGAGTACCGTTTTATCTTCCCTTAAGCGTGTTTCGAAATCCATGCCTGCCGCGAGTGGCTCGAACAGAAACTCTACCTCTTTAAAGCCGGCACGCTTCGCAGACGTGGTGAGTATATCAATAGCTTGACGATTACTGGCGTCGGCATTTAAGCCCTGAAAGTTAACCGGCCGGCCGATCACAGCCTGCTGAATATCTTTGCCTAAGCTCTGTTCCGCACGCTGCTTTATCACCTGCATCATCGCCGAAACGATATCTTCAAAAAAATGTACAAACTCTTGCCGCAATCCGCTCGCCCCTAAAAAGGACTTAGGTGATTTAACGAAATAACCTTCACCGGGCAACTCCAAATAATGCGTAAGAGCTTCGCAGCCAACAAACAGGCTTTGTTCATCAGGCGAAATATCCGCCTCACGCCGAACACTCCGTGCATGGGCAAGTGCACTGCCACGGTGTTCAATATAACGTTCACGCGCCTGTTGATTTGGAATATTCAAACCGACAAACTCGCAAATAAGCTCACGTTCAAGTGCATAAAGCGTGGAAGGCATGAAAGACTTGCCGCCATCGATAGGCAGCAGAGTAGCCTGCCCGCAGACACCAGCAGTCGAGGGCGTCGCCATAATACCCACCGCGCAATTGGAGGTGCCGTAATCAAACCCGATAAACATAGTCAAAACCGACAAACATAGTCAAACCTTATAACAACGGTTGAGGCATCCAAAGCAGAGCCAAACAAAAAAAAGGCCGCGGAAAATAGCATATTGCACCGAAGGAGGCTACTGGCTTGTGGATAATGGAAATGGCCAAAAATTAAGTTGTTAGACGGGTCTTAAGAGATATTCAATATGAATGCAGCACTATCGCGATAGATAGCGGTTGATAATTTTGTCGATGCTGCCATCAGCTTTCATGTCAGCAATGGCTTCGTTAACACCCTTTAGCAGATGCTTTTTCTCGACCCTAAACTTCAGCGCCAAAGACAGGTTCGTTAGTCGTTTTCCACGTTTAAACAAGTCTCGCTCAAACCCACTTTGACTCAACAGGGTATTAAACAACACGTCGTCAAAAAATGCCGCTTGTACGCGATTTTTGCTGAGTAGTGTTAATAAATGCTCGTTCGATTGAGCCTCTGTTCTTCGAATAACATCCTGAGTAAACAAGTCATCAAACTCTGCATAATAGTAACCACGATTAATTCCCACTACCTTCCCCCTTAAGTCATTAGGCTCTTTGACCTCAATGTAATGGTTTTGTAAAAAGTAAATATATTCAGACACCGTAGTGTAAGGTTCTGAGAAAACAAATTCGGGACTGTTAACCGTTTGATTCCAGGCAGCAGTATCGGCAAAATTAATATCGATCTTACTCGCGCTGAATTGCAAGTGAAGTCGCTTAGGCGTCATTAAACTAATGTCCACTTCATGCTGCGTTCGCGATGCTATTTCTCTCAGTATATCGACGGAGATGCCTTCTAAGACACCATTGTCAGTTTCCATGGCATAGGGATGCCAATCAGATGTTGCGGCAACTAGCTGATCCGCGTGGCTGATAACTGACAAAAATATACCTAAGAAAAATAAAACAAACGCCCGAGCTTTAGCTATATGACAATGCATCGCTCTATACCCTGAAGTTCCAGAAGAAACACATTTATTTAGACCCAATAGCCTAGTCGCAAGCACTAAAATTTACCACTTTTATTGCCCCTACTAAAAAGCGCCAATAATTTCGAGCTTTGTTTTAATTTCACTATATCTCTGCTGGCTACATGACGCAAAACCCGGCAATTGCCGAACACGGTATCGGCTAAACATGGGGACACTAATACCCGCTAAAAAGCGGGTACAGCTTTCCAAGCTAGAGTCTTGCATGCCCTTGTCTGCTAGATGGCGTTTCAAACCAGCAAGATCGTCAAGAATTTGTACGTCTGTGGGCCAAGCCGTGCTTTCGTTGTTCTCACTACTATCTCTACTGTTCTCGTTGCTATTCAGATCATTCAGACTAGCCACTTGACCTCGGCACACCGAGCAATGCCCGCACTGCTGGGGCGCCTGTTGGTCATCAAAGTACTTCGCCAAACCATAACTCAGGCAATTTTTTGATTCGAGAAAGCGAATCAGCATCGCAATCCGCTTAATTTCTTTCTGCTCTTTTTCAGCAAAGTATTGGTGCAATTCAACCGCTAAAATCGGCAAGTCAATAGCGTCAGCCTGAACCTTAAACACCTCGGTCATACGTTTGCTTTGCAGCTCGATCAACTGGTTTTCAGACAAATATTCTAAAGCTGCGATCACCCGGTGACGCTCGCTACCCGTTTGCTGATAGGTGGCGTCAAAGTCTGGTTCGGCCCAAATTTTCTTAAGCTGTGAAAGTTCGAACACTTGAGCAAGAAAGCTCTGCCGCTCGCCTTGGAATCGTTCCAATACCTGTTCTTTCGGCACAAGAAACTTATATTTATATTCTGCAAAATAAGCATGGCTAGGCTGAACAATGCCGCGTAATTCCAATTGCACCAGCAATGTTTTTAAGGGCAGCTGTCGCACATTAGTCTCATTCGACAAAGCCAGAATTTGGGCTTCCCACTGCCCCGCGTTAGTTTCTGCAACGATTGTCGCCAATACCTTTTCAACACCCGCAAGCTCTGGTGTATCACCATAAACAAAATTTTCTAAGGTGTTAAGGCTATCCAGATTCGCTAACACGATACAATTAGAAGGCTGAGCATCTCGCCCTGCCCGACCAATTTCCTGACTGTAATTTTCAATGGACTTGGGCAAATCGTAATGCACGACATAGCGTATATCGCTCTTATCGATGCCCATTCCAAAGGCAATTGTCGCAACAATGATTTGCGTTTTACCGCTCATGAAATCTAGCTGAATTTGCTGTCGCTGTTCATTCTCCAAGCCCGCATGGTAGGCCTGAGCCAATAAACCTCGTCGCTTGAGCAAATTGGCAACTTGTTCTGCCGTTTGTTGCAAGGTCACGTACACAATAGCGGAACCCGCTGTTTTCGATAGGTAGTCATACAACCGTTGCCCCTTATCTTTGGTCTTAAGGGGTTCGACAGATAGGTCCAGATTAGAGCGATAAAAGCCGGTTTGTACAATATGTTGTGCGGCAATGCCAAATTTGCTCGCCATATCCTGCTTTACCTGCCGCGTTGCGGTTGCCGTCAGCAATAGCACCAAAGAGATATTTAGCTCTTTGCAATACGTCGGTAACTTCAAATAATCCGGTCGAAAATTGTGGCCCCACTCTGAAATACAATGCGCTTCATCAACCACCAACATTGAAATCGGGATACTTTGAATAAAACGCCTAAAGCGCTCATTCTTAAAGCGCTCAACAGACACCATTAGGATTTTGGTTTTTCCCGACTTAACATCGGCCATCACCTCACGACTTTCGTCGGTCGAGAGAGTCGAATCGATGCTCGCCGCATGAATACCTTTCGAGTGCAGAAACTGCAGCTGGTCTTTAATTAAAGCTAATAGAGGTGATACCACCAAGGTTAAATGGGGCAGTTGTGTCGCGGTGAACTGGTAACACAGTGACTTGCCAGAGCCCGTTGGAAAAATAGCCAAGCTTGAATGACCCGCCAACAACTGCCCAACTGTCTGCGCTTGTCCCGTTCTAAAAACGTCGAAGCCAAATACCTCTTGCAGCGTTGCGTGTAAATCCATTGGTTCAACTCCTCTAATAATGTGTGCTAATTTACGCTACACGCAAATAAGCGCCACATAATAGCAAAGACAGTCGCGGAACCTTTAACTAAGACCTGGACCCGTGACCAAAACACATGGAACGCACTTATGACCACAAGAACACCACATTCTGACAGCTGCCACGCGTTTCTAGATGACGCACTAGGCACTAGCGATGCCACTGAACTCGCTCAATGCCTAAAAAGTGGTGAAGTAAGTAAGGCAGAGGTGTGCGAAGCAGCCATACAACGGGCACAAAGTGTTAATACCTACTTACAGGCTATCGCGTCGAACTGTTTTGAAGCCGCCATAACAACATCGTCATTGGCGTTAAAGCCATCAAGAACATCGAACCAAAAAAAGCAGCACTCGTCAGGTGAGGCATTATTTTCGGGCATCCCCACTTTCATCAAAGATAATACCCCGGTTAAAGGCATCCCGACTTCTCACGGCACTGATGCCTTGCGTCCCAAGCCCGAAAACCGTCACGGCCCGTACACCAAACAATACCTTAGCCAAGGTTTCACCTTGCTTGGAAAAAGCACACTACCCGAATTTGGCTTCAATGCCACCACTGAACCCAGCCATAAGCCCGCAACACGCAACCCCTGGAATGTTCATTATTCATCGGGCGCGTCATCAGGAGGTGCGGCAGCCTTGGTCGCGGCGGGTGTTGTTCCGATCGCCCACGGTAATGACGGGGGTGGGTCGATACGTATTCCTGCGGCCTGCTGCGGCTTGATTGGTTTAAAGCCCAGTCGTAATCGACATGTCAACTCTACGCAAGCGCGCGCGCTTCCGATCAACCTTGTCAGCGAAGGTGTGCTAACTCGCTCGGTAAGAGACACGGCAAATTTTCACCATGAAGCCCAAAAGTACTACCACAATTCTAAACTTCCCCCGCTACCACTGATCGATAGCCCAAGCAAAAAACGTCTAAGAATAGGCCTGATTTATGACCTGCCAACGGACTACGATACTGATACAGAAACCCGTCAAGCCGTCGAAAATACCGCCCGCCAACTACAGGAAATGAAGCACCATGTGGAGGAGATTCCCTTCCCGGCACCGCTATCATTTGCCGAGGACTTTAGCCTTTATTGGGCGATGATGGCATTTATGGTTAAACACACAGGGAAGCTGGCTATAGGCACTAGCTTTAAGGCCAAACGCTTGGATAATTTGACTCATGGCCTGGCAGGCTATTACCAAAAGAATGCCCATAAAACACCACAATTTCTTTATCGTTTAAGACAAAGGGCCCAAGAATTTCAAGCAGTGTTTGATCGTTACGATTTATTGCTTTCTCCAGTACTGGCCCAAACGCCCGCTACCTTGGGGCACATTAGTCCTAATGTTCCCTTCGATGAGCTTTTCGAACGACTGACGCGTTATGTTGGATTTACCCCCATGGCAAATGTTGCGGGCACTCCCGCTATTTCGCTCCCCGCAGGATTAAGCAAGCACCACCTTCCTATTGGTATCCAACTCTGTGCTGGCATGGGGCAGGAACAAACCCTGCTTGAAACTGCATTTGAATTAGAACAAGCTCAGCTTTGGAAACATCTTTTCGAAACCTATCCATGACGACTACGCTGCAATTATCCGCTAGAGACCTCTGCTCAATAAGCTTCGCAGATAAAACGCCAACTAAGGTAGGCTACAAGCGAATACCCTGCGGGTAATAAAAAAGTGACTATACTGCTAGCTCCGGTGAGGTTAAGCTATGCAGGTCATTGATATTTGATGCTTGTATTCATCTCGTCCAACTTCAGTATTAGGTAGGTTACTATGGGTTCACGTCAACATGGAGACTACAGCCATGAATGGCAAGGTGAACTGCTCATACTCCGCCTTCACGGGGCATTTAATGAAGCAGCCATTAATGCGTTTTTCCTATCTTTAGCAGACGTAATACAAGAACATGTGAAAGCTCACCCAAATTCCAAATGGGCATTATTAAGTAGTTTGAATCAGGATATGCTAGGCACACCAGACGTGATGGATATCATTAAGTTTGCCTACCAATGGAGCCAAGAAAACGGCTGCATTGCCGCCGCAATTTCAAATGCAAATGCGGTCGTTAAACACGTTTTCGTACCCTATTTTGAGTCTCTCGATATCAATACCGACTTCTTCGATACCGAAACCCAAGCCATAGAGGGGCTCAATAAACAATTGGAAAACGCGGCAATGCCCACCCATACACCCACGC
>Ga0105348_1002509_pt1 | contig 10913 bp, 10 predicted proteins | sample EN8Hudsemesocosm_2_FD_83504 | JGI IMG/M metagenome (GOLD analysis project Ga0105348, IMG submission 83504) | Methane-oxidizing microbial communities from mesocosms in the Hudson Canyon - EN8C Hudson Canyon | ecosystem: Environmental > Aquatic > Marine > Cold seeps | place: Hudson Canyon...
ATTTCCCTGCCCCACAGGATTACATTTAATCCAGTCCTGAATTAAATCGAGTGCAACAGACTGATCTATAATTGACTGATTGAGATAATCAAAATAATGTAAATTATATAACCATAATTTACTCGCCTTATCGTTATTCCAGTCAACAGGAAATGCAGCAGATCCATACTCATTTAAAAAACAGAATTGAGCATTTTCATGCGATGCATGTTTCGCAATGGGTGGAACAAAATCTATCGCTCCAACACATAAGGGCTGCTTAATAACAGTTGAAAAGGCTAATTTTTGATTAACTTTTAAATAAAATCGCCAGTACAACTGGATAGGCTTTAAATATCGCAGAGTATGAAAAAGTAAAGCTAATTTTTTTTTCATCTTAAATTTAACAATCCATTTTAAAAAAATCACACCGCAACATATTCATTCCTGAAGTCTAAATAAAGCAGCTCACTGGCGAACAATAAAAAATATAAAACTTATTTAACTAAAACATTCACTAGCAGTGTCATACCAAGCTTCACCATTCCACTCTTCCCAAGAAATCGACCACCAGACAAAACCGTCAGCATTAGTCCTGACGAAGCTACATAATTGTTCAATTAAATAATCGGGGAGAAAATCATTCTTCAAAATGGACCCAGGTCCTCTATGCCAAAGAAATGGATAAACAGGCTTACCATAAACTTTTGCCTGATATAACTGGGTGCTCCAAACATAATTCAACCTATCAGGTTCATCATAATAAATATAAAAACTTGGATACAAAGAGTCTGATGCTTCAAGTACGGGCTTTAAATACGCAATTTCCTGTTGATAATCTGCCATAAATATAGCTGGAATCTTTAGTGGAAAATATGGATTTGTTGGCAATCCATAATAACCGAGATCCGTTCCTGGCAATTCATCATGTGCCCACTGTAAAACGTCAAGATACCATTGCGCATGGGTTTCTGCCATTGGATCTAAGCGTTGCTCTGTCCGTAGACTCCAACTCTCAACATCCAGGATAATTCTTTCTTCCCCATAATACCTTTTTAATCTTTGTCTAACTTCAATCTCATTAGGCGCTTTGCCATAATTTTCAAAAGAGCCTAAAACTTGATCCTCATAAAGCACAATAACTCTATCACCCAACCAAGGCTTATCCCCCTTGAACTTTGTCCCATCCAATTGTTTAAAGTTAAGACTTCCTCCCGCTGAGGTAGGCGTATTCAATATTTCTAAATTAATTGATTCTATACTGATGACATCATAAAACTTATAAGCAACAGCGCCTAAACCGAAAAAAACTATAAATAATATATAATTCAATTTTCTATTTTTCATAACTTGCATCCTATTTTAAATAAAATAATCAGCGAATTATTTTCTAAAAGTACAAGGTGTAGTTTTATTTTGCTTATGTAACAAAACATTGCCATAGACTATAAACAGTATCTTTATGTAACCAAAATTAAACCCCTATACCTCTAGCTTCGAATTCGCCAAATACTGACAAACTTGATTTAACAACTATTAGAGCTAAACCCATTCTTCCTCTTCCCCCCTTTTTGAGTATTTATTACTTATAACTTACAAACCCTAACGAAAACACTTTGTTGCAATGCCATACCATTCTGCTTGATTCCATTTTTCCCAGGAAATAGACCACCAGACAAAACCATCTGCAAATTTTTTAACAAATTCACACTGAGTTGTCATTAAACCCGAAGATAGAACACGGCTGTTAAAGAATGAACCTGGTCCCCTATGCCATAAAAAAGGTAAAACAGGTTTATTCAAAAACCTCCCAATACTTATTTGCATCCTCATCACTTTCATCAGATGTTTTTCATCATCATAGTAAAGATAAAATGAAGGGTATAAAGTGTCAGACTCCTGCAATATTGGCAAAATATAATCATTCATAGCTTGGTAGTCAGTCAAAAATATCTCCGGCTTTTTTATAGCAAACCAAGGGCTAAATGGCATACCAAAGTATCCTAGATCAGTACCTGGCAATACTTCACGAGCCCATCTCAATACTTGCAAATACCACTGAGCATGTTGACTGGCTAAAGGATCAAGACGTTGCCGTGTTCCAATACTCCAACTTTCAATATCTAAGATAATACGATCCAGTCCTTTAAATTTTGACAAGCGTTTTTTAACCAAAACTTCATTAGGTGCTTGGCCATAATTTTTAAAACCACCCAAAACCTGATCTTCATATAAAACAGTGACTTTCGTCCCAAGACTAGGATGAGCCCCCTTGAACCGAGTACCGTCTAGCATTAGATATTTCTTGTTAGACGGTAATATTTTGGTATTCAATAATTTGGTAATATTTATATCAGTATTTGCATAAGAAATATTTCCACTAGCTTCTACTAATATAGTTGTCATACAGAAAAAAAATATAAATACCTGTTTCATTCGAGAAAATACCACATATAAATCTGACATATTAAATTAATCTCTGTAAGCAAGTTGTTCGCTTAATTTTATATATTCTTCCGTCCATTTCTCTGAACTAAATTGCTCTGATGCCTCCAGGGCTCCTTGTTTTAAGGTTTGAAAAAACTGAGTAGAGTCCTTGATTCGACTAATAGCATCAACAAGCTCCGTCGTATTACCAGGCTCAATAAGAATGCCTGATTTTTCTGATACAATCTCGGGTATTGCTCCAATTTTTGTTGAAATCACTGGCACACCAACACTAAATGCTTCAATCAAGACGCCCGGATAACCCTCTTTTAAATACTTACTCGGCAATATAAGCGCATCATATTTCGATATTTGTTCAGCCACTTTCTGTGGCGCAATTACACCTTTATAACTTATATTATTTACAAAAGAATCTTCTGTCAGCCCATCTTTCAAAGGTCCATAAATATCAATAACTATATCATCTAGAGTTTTTGCAACTTTAATAAGTTCATCTATACCTTTCACGACAGAAACATGCCCTAAAAAAACAAACCTATTCGCCTTATGGTTATTTTTATTTTCTTCATGTTTCGCGATTCGTTTTCTACTATTCGAATACCATTTCACATTCAAGGCAGGGTCAAAGTTTTTAAAAAAACCAACCGAAGCCTTAGTCTCCAACAATACTAAATCAGCCTTTAATAGAGTATGAGTAAAAATCCATCTGGATATAGTTGAAAGATTTTGAAACCATTCATGATAATAACCACCAAAGCCTCTAAAAACCCATGGTTTACTGCAAATATTACAAATCAACCAGATAAAAGGCGAGAAAAGCAGGGCTCCTTTATTTGAAGCATGAAAACCAACAACATCATGACTTCGTACCGCTATCAAAATTTCAAACAAAACCTTAAAAAAATGTAAGCCACTTCCTAAGACTGAAATATCTTTTCTAGCAGTATTTATAACAGTGATGTTTAGTTCATTTTTCAGTTTTAATTCCTCAACTAACTGAGCAAACAAAACAGTTGCCCCCCCTAACGGAGGTGGTAATGGTCCAACTAAAAGTAATTTCATAACCTACCTGGTTTTTTATGATGCAAGAAAGTCTGACTATTTATATTTTGTTTTTTAATAACTGCTGGTACTCCAACAGCTAAAGAACAAGGTGGAATACTGTTATTGACCACAGCATTTGCACCAATAATAGATGAATGACCTATTGTTACAGGCCCAATTATTACTGCACCCGCCCCGATATATACATTATCTTCAATAACAGGCACTCCAAACTCTTTTGCATTACCACCAATCGTTACATTCTGATCAATATGGACATTTTTTCCTATTTTTGCCTGACGATGAATAACTACTCCTAGCCCACCATATCCTAACACCAACCCTTTACCCGCCATCATAGAATGAGGAACCCAACAGGAAAAGACTATCCGAAGTAAATAATCAATCCCTACAGGAATCAGCGGCACATGCCATAGATATAGTTGATGTGCAAACCTATACAAAATCACAGTCAATTTCATTTTATACCTACACTTACCACAGTTTTATAGACTTCAAGCGTCCGCTCGGCAACCACTTGACTATTAAATCGCTCAAATGCATGATGACTCTCAACCGTACCCAACTGTAAAGCATCAACCAGCCTATCGGCTATCTGCTGCTCATTTTTGGCATCAACCAGAAAACCAGTGATCCCTTCATCAACCATATACGGCATACCACATACTTTTGAGGCAACGACAGGTACTCCTGCGGCCATTGCTTCAGAGATAACTATCGGAGCAGTTTCTTGCCAGGATACTAAGGCTAAACAGCCAGCATGAGATAACAAGGTTTTTATCTCACTCCTACCTTGTCCACCCAAAAAGCAAACAGATTCATTTAAACCTAGCTGTCCAACTAAATCCTGGCATTGCGTAAAATAATCCAAATCATCACAAGGACCAGCAATATTCAACCTGGCATTTGCAACTGTTTTTTTCACCCGAGCAAAGGCTTGAATAAGTCCGTCAATATTTTTTCTGGGAATCACCCTTGCAACACATAAAATATTGGGGGATGTAGTTTCACGTTCCACTCCAAAGTATTCATCTGCCACTGGGTTTTCGATAAAAACTTTGGTGTCCGAAAAATCAGTCGATAATTGATCCACTACATAAGGGTTAATAATAATCACCTTCGAAGCCGCTCTGCGTCCAATAGTCTCTATAAAACCAACCAGCCATGCCCTTAATTTTTTGAACGGCAATGCCGTATGTAAAACATCGTTTTCATTAATGCCATGAATCGTTAAGACAAAAGGTTTTTTATAACCAATCCCCCACCCAGCAACACCTTGAAAATGTACAACATCAGGCTCTAATTCCTTAATTTTTTTTTGTATTAATCGCCTTTGAACAGTCCAATAAGCTAAAAATCCAGGTAACTTAATCTTAGGTTGACCCAACCAATGTAGTTTATATCCAGCCATGGACACTAGTTCTTCCTTTTTAATACTTGATATACCTATAACCTGAAGATCAAGCTCAGGGAATTGAACAAGCCTATCAACCAAAATTTCAGCGGCGGCTTCTACACCACCATTAGGCATTCTAAGCTCTTCTGGAAATACGGAGACCAAAACTATTTTTAAGGGATTTTTCATATTCTTTGAGCTCTTCTTTTCGCAACTCGCTGCTGATCAGTTAGCTTTTTCATGGCAAAGCCCATACCGACAATAAACCAAAGAACAGAGTTTTTGCCTTGGGATAAAAATAGCCCTGAAAACAAGAGTCCAATTAATGATAGCGCTAACATATAGCCTAGTGTATAAGACTTTTGTTTTGTTTTATTGTGTTTGTCATAGCCAAGAAATCCTTTAAAGGCTAGAAGCATGATTAATTCAAATAATAAACCACCAAATAGCCCCGTTTCTACAAACATTTCCAGATGCATATTATGGGCAACACCATAACTATGTGAAAAGTCACTTCCTTTACTTGGTGTGTAACCAGGCTTTTTGTCTTGTATATAAGCTAGACCAAAATTACCAGGTCCCACCCCTATAACTGGATTATCTAAAAATAGTTTAATCCCAGTCATTTGTAATTCAAGACGATTATTCATGGACTTCCCTCCATGTTTTTCCTGCCCTGTCACTAAAGTTTCAATACGATCGACAAATGTTTTAGGTGCAAGAGCAATCATAAACACTATAAGTAGTCCGCCCAGCACAGTAGCACCTATGGTTGGCTTTCTTATATAAAAACCTAGCCCGATAATCAAAAGCGTTACAAAGCCTCCCCTAGAACCCGTTAGCATAATACTAAATAAAATCAATAGAATAACACCTACACAAAGTAACTTAGTTATATTCTTTTTAGTATTAAATAACCAATATAAGCCCAGAGGGATACCTGTAACTAACAACATCGCCGTATCATTTGGATCTGTGCGCAATCCTGCCGCCCGCTGTATATATATATTCTGAATAACATATTGCCCTGTTATGTATTGATATAGAGAAAATAAAGAACCAATAACAAGACCGACCAAACAATAAATAGTAATAGTTTTAATATCACTTTCACTAACCAGACACCCTGCTAACAATAATGCTAATAAAATTGCTTTAAAATAATTAAGCATAACTATTGTTGAATGAGATAAATCCAACCCCGTTACTGAGGCTGCTGTTAAAATAGTAACAAATAAAAAAACAGCAACCAGGAAACTCTTAGGAACAGCTTTCCATTGTCCTTTAACAAGTACAACCATTCCTGTTGCTAGTCCGCAATATAATGGAAAGTGAATAGCAATATCTCCCATAAACATTACCAGCATTCCATGAATTAACAAGATAATAAGCCATAACCCAAGCGCATGGGTTACAGAGAATGCCGCAACCCCTGAAAAAAATATAAAAGCTATTATGTTATACATAAATTCTACTTATTTAATAATTAAATTAAATATACCGGAAAAAAAACCTGATATAGGTAAATGACTAGTCTTCCGTAAACTTAACAATAAAGAGATAACAAAAAAACCTATATAATGCCAAAACAAACATAAGATTGATAATATGGAATTAAATAAATTATTTTTATATCGTGGAAAAATATATTTTCTCCAAAATAAAAACTGATTTACAACTTGCCCTTTAATCCGGATAAAATCAGCATTAGAGACACTTTTTGTTGTCCCTTCAAGGTGCTGAAACATAAGCCCAGAAACCATTAACGCCTTTCCTCCTTGTTTAATAAAAGACATTATAAAAGCTGCATCTTCCCTTGCAGCATAAGGTGATACAAGCTCTAATTCAAAATCAGGTTCTATTTTCTTTGCAATCAAAAAGTCTTTATCTATCAATAAAACTGCACCATTACCTCCCTCTGTCTCCACACAATGAACATTTTCATTTGTAGTAGGATAAAAAAAGCCTCCAGAAGGCGTATATTGAATTCCTCCAGATGCCTTGGGAATGGCTATACCCCATACAGATAAAAATATTTTAGAAAACAAAGATTTTGGCCATAATTCAGGCCAATAAGGAACAATACACTGAACTTTGTTTCGTTCCATTTCATGTAACATTTTTTTGGCAACATCCGTATCTAAATCGATATCATCATCTAGAAGCAAAATATATTTATTTTTTGATGCAAAAATACCTTCAAACCGTTGACTAACCATTCCTTTAGTAGAATGTACAAACTTTACATTTGAATGAGCAACTGACCACTCAATTGCATCATTCGGTATGCAAATAATTATTTCATCTGCAGATATACTCTGAGCACAAACACTTTCAATAGCTTTTTTAAATTTCTCTGAATTATTGACCGATCTAATTACTACAGTATAATTATCCATCTACATCCCTCTTTCTATATTTAATTATACTATTTATAATTATTCGTTTAATAAATTCAGATAATATAAGAAGAACCACATAATACACAACAACTTCCATTAAACCCTTATTTAACACCTTAATTATTAAATAACCACCAATTGAAAATACAAACAATACAAAAACACTCACAATTCCGTTTAAATCTGGTCTCTTAAGTGAATGTAGTGCTAAAGAATAAAACCCCATCCAGGTCACTATTAATGCCCCCACAGAATTAACCCAAAAAATAGGTAATGACTCTTTATAGGCTTCGCCTAAAACATAATGCATAAGTAATGAGCAGAAGATAATGACAATACTACCAAGCATTATCATTAATGGGAGTATCTTTGTTAACTTCTTTTTATACTCTAAAATTCCCATATCATCAAATGCAGCCATCTTAGGAAAAACAACTTGAATAACTGAATTATTAAATAATGTAAAAATGGATACAAATACAAGACTAGCACTAAGAATAGAAACACTTTTCAAATCTAAAAATGATGAGATAAGAAATATCATTACTTTTTGAGTTAAAATAAAAGATATTCCTGCTAATGCAACCCATTTAGAATAACTAATATATTCTCTTTCCACTTCACCTAATTTACTTAAAACATTACCTTTTAAATTTAACTCTTTCGCAAGACCATAAAACCCAATAATTAAAATTGGAACCATCGGGATAGCATATACCGATAGAAATATATAGACTACATTATCATTCATTCCATAAAATAATATAGCTATCATTAAAACAAGTCTTAAAATGGAATATATAAATGTAAAAGCCGCTATCTTTCTGAATTTATCTTGAGTTTGAAAGTAAGATTTAAAAAACTCCCAAAATAGTAATAAAGAACCACTTATTATCGCAACAAGAACTAAGACTCTATTTTCATTCCCCGGCATAAGAAAAGAAGATAAAGAGTCACTAAATTGAAATGCAATTATTACTATTATAATAAATTGTAATAATTTAAAAAAAACATTCCAGCTTATAATTGCATTTTTTTTATCATTATCTTCTTGATATTCTTTGTACAATCTAATCATTGTTAAGTTAATACCAAACTCTGCAATTGCCTGCACAGTCATTGCAATATTAATTGCTATGGAAAACTGCCCAAAAACTTCGTATGAAAACCAACGGGCAACGGCAATATTTATCAAAAGTGCAATTCCATTATTTCCTAAGTTTGCAAGAAAAATGACACCTACATTTGAAAACAGTCTATTTGATACTCCCAACTTATTTAATATTTTTTTTTTCATTCTCAAATTCAAATATAACTGCTAAATAAATTCACCAAAGTTATTATTGTTTATGTAACCATGGGAGGAGATACCAACAACTCTAAAATAAATTCATGAAATAACCCCTCGAATCAATAGGAATCAATAGGGTCAGACTCGATTGATTCTATGCCTCTGTTTTTTGTAGTGCGAGTACTACTGGAGCCATTTTTATGGCTTCTCGGCGTGTACCAAAGACTGTTAGTATTTTTTTCATTTGTTTATTTGGTTTTTAACTTTTATTTTTAATGACTACAGTTAATGTCTCTATGTTTATATTAAGTTTTGTCTTTTATTTTTATTTACCACAGTGGCCGTCCCTGTGTTCTGGTTTCCGGCAATCCTTGCTGGTATCCAGTGAACCTAGTGTGCTGCATATGGCGGAAGCTTATGGGTAATCAGGAAACAATATGACAAAGACCATGATAACTAGCACCGTATATCCCCATCATTCCTCTGTTGTCAGAACACTAGCCTTTAATTTGTTTAAGGGCTAACTTATGTATAACTGATGAAATAAGTGTTTGATAAGGCATCCCTTGCTCTAGTGCTATAGCTTTTATTCTTTCTATATCCTCTTCAAACAACCTAATATTCAAAGATTTTTTCCTGGTTTTTTTTTCAATCGTATTAATTGCAGCTCCTTTAAAAAAGGCTTTCTTCTCTGCTAATTCATTTTCAGGTAAAGGATGATATTTACCACTATCAACATCGTCCTCAAGCTTTTTAAAGAGCTCTAACTCTTCTGCAGAATAAATGTCTGATTTTTTCATTATTCAACCTCTTAAATAAAATTTAGTATGCTTTCTACTTGGATAGATAGTTTTAAAAAAAATTTCATTACCATTACTAACAAAAGGCACAATATAAACATAATCACTAATATTCAAAACCAAACACTCCTGATTATCATGCGTTGGGCTTGGAATTACATCAAGAAGTCTTTCATTTTTTAAAGCATATACAACATCTTCAAAAGATATTTTTCTTTCACTATTTTTTAAAATGTTATTTTTTTCTTCATCCCATTGATAAGTTATTTTATCCATACTTACCTTCTAAAAAATGAAAATTAGTATCTACAGTGTATACAACAAAAAGTAAAATTACTACTCCTCACAATAACACGCTAAGAGTGATTTAGAGACGAGAAAAAATAAAATAACACCACACAGCCATTCCTGCATAGACTGCCGAAATCCCAGTACCCAGAGATGCTCCCCTGAAAACAACTAACCAGTATTCCTTAAAGTTTCTGCTGTACAAACATCCCTGAAACCTGGATCTCGGCAATCCCTGCCGAGATGACGAGCAAAAAAACACACTGTTATTCCGACATAGATTATCCTTGAGCCATCCTGCTCAAGGCACTTCGGGTAACAGCAATACTCACTGCACCGTCATCCGGCATGGACTGCCGGAATCCAGTATCCAGGGAAGGGAATAACATAGGCATTACAGTAACTCTTGCCACAAATCTAGCCAAGCGCTATTTCCCTTTTCAATCAACCCTATTTTAGAACACCGATCCCAAGACTTAATTTGTTTCTCCCTCGATATGGCACTATCCATACTATGATGCATTTCATACCACACCAAATCATGAATACCATAGCGCTTAGTAAAACCTGCAGCCAAATTATCACGATGTTGAAATACTCTCTTGATCAAATCAGAAGTTACTCCTACATATAGAGTACCATTTCGTCTGCTCGCTAAAATATAAACGTAAGGTTGTTTGCCCATATTCCGAGTACCTTTTACCAAACCCCAAAGTCAAACATCCCTGAATCATTCCCCTCACCAACCTCTCACAAAATAACGAGTAAAAAACAAATTTTCACATCATCGTCATTCCGGCATGGATTGCCGGGATCTAGCTGCCATGGATGGCAATTTAAACATTACCAGTATATTTTAAATTTCCACCCTTTTTCATATCAAGGCTTTTATCTTCAATCACCACAGTGATCGTCCCTGTGTTCTGGTTTCCGGCAATCCCTGCCGGAATGACGAGCTTGAGAACGAGCTGATCATTTGTCTTTTATTTTCATTTACCACAGTGGTCGTCCCTGTGTTCTGGTTTCCGGCAATCCCCCTGCCGGAATGACGAGCTTGAGAAAGCGCTGATCATTTGCCTTTTATTTTCATTTACCACAGTGGTCGTCCCTGTGTTCTGGTTTCCGGCAATCCCTGCCGGAATGACGAGCTTGAGAACGAGCTGATCATTTGTCTTTTATCTTCAATCACCACAGTGATCGTCCCTGTGTTCTGGTTTCCGGCAATCCCTGCCGGAATGACGAGC
>Ga0105348_1002511_pt1 | contig 10911 bp, 11 predicted proteins | sample EN8Hudsemesocosm_2_FD_83504 | JGI IMG/M metagenome (GOLD analysis project Ga0105348, IMG submission 83504) | Methane-oxidizing microbial communities from mesocosms in the Hudson Canyon - EN8C Hudson Canyon | ecosystem: Environmental > Aquatic > Marine > Cold seeps | place: Hudson Canyon...
AGGTGAATGAGGTCAACAAAAACAGTTTTGGTGAGCTGGCCGAGTGGCTGAAGGCGCACGCCTGGAAAGCGTGTAAAGGTTTATCCCTTTCGAGAGTTCGAATCTCTCGCTCACCGCCATATTTAGCTCAACCCTTATTCTACGGGGGTTGAGCAACTTTAACATTATGTCGGTGACTATTCTCTGTCACAAAGCTCTGTCACAAGGGCATCAAATGACATCACTCCCTACTTATCTTTATCAATACAAACAATCTAAAAATTATTATTTTCGTATTCGCCAGCGATCGCTTGATCAAATGAGCTATGATATCCCTAACGCGTTTTTTGTCGCCTCTTTACACACGGATGATGTGAAGCAGGCAGCGTATCTTGCGTTATTTATTATAAATGGACTTAGGAAGGAAAATGCCATGAATACGGATATTCATACACCAGATAAACTCAACTTTGTTGACTTCAACAAAACAGCTTTATTGCTTTTAGAACGACAATTACTTAAAGAACGGTTCAATAAGCTCTTAGCTATTGGTAAAGCTCAATTGTCTATTGGCACTCTCGATGTAGCTAGTTTTGATGAAACGGAGCGTCAACGAGCACAAATCGTTAATGAACAATCATCTTTGCAGTCAGAAGATAAAACACTTGCTTCTTCAGATAACCTGCCGAGTACACGTATGCTTTCTTCACTCATGATACAACTTTGTGATCACGCTGAAAAAGTAAAAAACTTTACTAATGAAGATCCTGATATCGACTTAACTATTATTGACTGTCTTGAGTTCATGTCAGCTACAGAGCAGTACCAACAAAGTAAAAAGTCTATGAATGTTGATGAATTGGTTAAACATGTATCTAACGCTAATAATACGCAGCTAACACCTAAAAAGAGTCAGAAATCTCACTACTCAATAGAGCAGCTATATAAGCTTTTCAAAAAAGAAAAAATTGGCGCTATTAAAAAAGGGAGCGTATCTCATTATGATATTTCTTTTGACTACCTAAGTAAATTAATTGATCTTAAGAATGATGTCAGTGTATTTGATGAATCACTTGCAAGACGGATCAAATTTGACTTGATTGAACGTAAGGATCAACGATGCAAAGACACTGATGGAAAAACACTGTCGGTTGCTAGAATAAACGCTTATATCTCGAATTTCAGCCAGTTTTGCCAGTGGTGTATCGAACATAAAATTCCAGTTAACCTTAATGTAAACCCTTTCAAAGGCCTTCGCATCAAATCCACAAAAAATAGCAAAACCCCTCGACGAGAGTTTTCTATCCCTGAATGTAATGCAATTCTTAATTATGTCCCACTGAAAAAAGTTGAAGCAAAAGAGTTTAGAGATGACGGCTACTGGTTTACTAAAATAGGCTTATTTTCTGGCATGAGGCTCAATGAAACTGCAAACCTTTTACTTTCTGACGTTATTAAAAAAGAAGGCATTTGGTGCTTCGATTTAAAAGGTGCTCATCTTAAAAATGATAATGCGGTACGTGTTATTCCTGTCCATTCTGCATTGATTGAACTTGGATTTATTGTCTGGTTAGAAGATAAGAAAGCGGAAGGGCAAACTTATATATTCGAGCAAATTCGAAAAGGGAAAAAAGAGGGTGGTAAATTTGGCTATGGAGAAAAAATTTCTCGTTGGTTTAACCGAACCGTGCTTCGTAATATCGGTATTGATAAAACGAATGAGAAAGAGGTTCTTGGCAACCTTATTGACTACCACTGTGTCCGTCACACGTTCATATATCAACTGAAAAGGCTTGGAGTTGATATGAGCTATATCAAGTCGCTAGTTGGACACAGTGGTCAGCATGATTTGACGAGCGATGTTTACGGTCATAATGCGAATCATATGATTGTTAATCTGCAGAAAGCGGTCGAGCTGATTAGTTATGACGACTAATTGTGTAGCTAATTAGACCGTATGATGATTGTGTATGCTCATTACACAATTTTGCTTCGCAAAATTGTATGAGGCTTTCGTTATCACTCAAACAATAACAGGAGGTTTGCTTGTTTATAGCTGTGCATGGTTTTTTTGGTAAGTTTTCTGAGAGAGAATTAAAAGAAGGTGATGTGATTGAAACGTATATCAACCGAGATCTTTTCAGCTGGGTTTTAAAAATAGCCATTGAATTTAGTGACTCTAAAGCTAAGGAAAATGCCAGTTTGAATCAACTTGTTAATGAAAAGGGGAATGTGCTTGCAACAGAGCACATTGCTATCATTCTACGAGCGATACTCAAATATAACAATACATCTAAACATAAAGTACAAAGCAGTGATATATTGGTACTGAGTAGATTATTGATCACTGCACAAAGGTATCAACGACCTGCGTATTTTATCTAGAAAACTTAGGCATATGGTTTGTCACAGGCTCGAGCTGCTCTCTTATATGATGTATCTCGCTAGTGAGCTTTCGATTTGTTTCAACAAGTTCATTTATGATAGCATCGATTTTTGCACTTTTTAGCTCGTTTTGTTTACGAATCGCAGCTTCAAGCGTAACAATGTTTTTAGTCCATTCATTGAATTCTTTAGGGGATTTTTCAGGTGATTGAATGCCTATTCTCTTTGCAACTTTTTTACTTTCATTGAGTGCAGTGTAATATTCTTTTACCGTTGTGTGCGTGGCTTTAGAGCCCTTTACGCCGCGTTTAAGCCCTAAATGGTTAACTGCACTAGCGTAAGAGTCATGTATTTCACGTAGCTTTTGAGCGCCACCAGTTATTCTTCTAGCATTAAGGCCATTTTTACCACTTTTTGAAGTATCAAGGGGTAAAATACATACATGTAAATGAGGTGTTTTTTCACAGAAATGAGAAATTGAACTTATTACCCGCTCTCCGTAAGTTTCCTCAAGCCAATTCTTACTAGCCTTTAGCCAACGAAGATAGCGTGATTTAGCATCTTTGCGATACTTTCCTGTGACTTCACCTCTCAAATATTCAGGGCTAAAAGACAATACGTATTCGAGGGCTAAAACACCATTTTTACGCAACTTTTTAATTCCTTTATCTTCAAGCTTGCGCTTTACAAGAGCGACAACTTCAGCGCTACCATGCACATAACTATTATATTTGCGCTTCTGAGGATCTGAATTTGGTGTATCAATTGCGCGATTCCAATGGTGCTGCATCATTGTAAGCGCGGCAAAACTTTTAATTTTGCAGATGCTTACATTGCAGGACAGGTCTGATTGATTAGCGTTGATTAGTGATGGCATTGTTCATTTCCTCACTAGATGTTGCGAAATTATTTACACGAACTCTAGCTGAATCGCTAGCTTTATCAATAACTGGTATCTCTGTTAGTCTGATATTACATGAACAAATACCGTGTATATCTAATTTACCATAAATTACTGTCTTGCCGATAAAGGCATTTGCAATGTTCGAAAAAGCGCGTTGAAGCAATTCTTCAAGTTCATCTAACTCACCCATTTTTATTTTAGCTTGGCTTTTGATTTTCAGCAGCTTGTGAGATTGTGTAGCTACAAACCTAATGGGCTTGATAGTCTTTTGCGAAAGATTTTCGAACTGAAGTGAAACGTTACTCTCAACAATCAAATCAAAATAATCTATTGATTTGTGCTGTGTTACTAGTTGTACGGTAATACGATCACCACTGAAAAGAGTTCTATCTGTGTTGACTGCTAGTGAACAGCTCATTATTTCGACTAATAATCTGTGCTGGTACATATGTTATTCCTTAACGTAATTTTAAATCTCTTCCTGAGAATCGCACTTAAAAATAATTATCTAAGTACCCCCTTATTATATCGTTATTTATGTAAGTTATTAAATTAATTGTATATATATCGTAAAAAGTTAATTTTTTCGTTATTTATAAGGATTATATTTATTGAATTTTTTGATAATTCACTTTATTTTTTTTGAAAGGTAGGTTTTGTAGGTAAGTTTTTAAAGTAAAGTAAAGTAAAGTAAAGGATAATGAATATTGAAAAATTAAGGTAGTTTAACTGAGTTGCCTATTATTATTTTAATGAAAAACTTATACCTTTTTACTTTTTAATAGAGTATAACTAGTAGATAATTAAGGAAAATAATTTTAATTTTTAAGGGAAACTATTATGAGGTATATAATTTTAATATGGCTGTTTATTATTGGGGGAGTGCAAGCAGGCACTGAAAGCCCAATAAAGCCTCATATAAAAGAAGATGTTCAAACCTCCCCTAAAAAACAACAAAATAATATAGAAGCATTATCATCATTCAAAAGTAAGCTTGATGCATTTGAAATAAAAGCTAAGCAGCTACAATCAAATAATGATGAATTAATGTTTAAATACGAACAGGTTTTAAAACGCCAAACTGAATTTGACCTCATAAATGAAGCTTATAAGAAAAACGCTATAAAATTAAAGAATTTTAAAGTGATTCATGAAAAATTAAAAACAGAACACTCTTTGCTTCTCGATAATAGTCATAGTAATGGATTTGAAGTTTGGACAGGAATCCTGCTCGCATGTGTAGCTATCCTTGTTACTGTACTAGGGGTCGGGGTCGCTTTATTAGCATTTTGGGGCTTTAGGAATATTAAAGAAGCTTCAATTAAAGCTTCGACCGAAGAATCAATTAAATCATCAGAATTAATTATCACTGAGGCAATACAATCAGGACACTTCAATGATGCAATTAATACCGTTGTTGAAGAGGTTGTATATCGAGGGGTTATGTCTGAAGACGACTTTCCACCACAAGAAGTAGGGGACAGTGATGAAGTATAGCCATGAATGGAGTAGGGTACCTAAAGAGCAGCTAGAAATCATACTTAAATATCAAAATAGCTTCCCAATAAAACTAGGGGCTATAGCTAAAGAATTTGGAATTACGGTGAAGAAGTCCACTTTGAAGCCAGGGATATCTGGGCAGATCAAAGAAACTGATGGTTCTGTTATTATTAAGATAAATAGACATGATTCTGAAGGTCGACAAAGGTTTACATTAGCTCATGAACTTGCCCATTTCTTGTTGCATAAGCATGCTCTTCAAGATGGAATTGAAGATACTATATTGTTTCGTTCCTCATTATCTAATCAGTTAGAGGTTGAGGCTAATCGTTTAGCCGCAGACATTGTGATGCCATTTTCATTAATCGATGATATTACATTCGCACCTCAGACTAGGTTAGAAGTAAGAGCTGAACATATTGCTTCAGTAGCAAAATTATCCATACCTGCAATAGAAATTAGATTAGGTAAAAAAGGATATTAATATGTTTAAACATGGTTTTTCTTATAAATATTGTCCTATTTTAGCTATTAGCCCATCAGAAATAACAGCTTTGAAGGAGTTACCAGACAAAGATAAAGATTTAATTTTACCAGTGTTCCCTCTGAAATCATGGGCGACAGCTAAAGAGCTCTCAAGCCCTCTTGATAAAATTAAAGATACTCTTGGCGAAGATAGAAAGTGGATTGCTGATATCGATTATAATGATCTATCTAATAGAGCAGAAGAAAAATATCGGCCTGTTCATCATGATATTTTAAAGTTAACGGATTCTTCTGATGGTTATCAGAATTGGTGTAATTTTATAAAAGTAAATACTAATATAATACCCTGTCTACAGTTTAAAGATCTGACTCAAATATCAACCCAACTCAGAGTGCTTGGATCTTTCCAAAGAGGGGTTGTTGTTATCTTTAAGCAGGCTGATATTGAATCAAGGGTGTATGAAAAGGTTTTAGTAGAATTAAAAGAAGTGAGTGACTTATTCGTTATAATTGATCTTGAGCAAATTACAATGGAACAAATCGAATTCAAAGATCAAATATTACAATACCTGAAGGCAATAAAAGTCATACTTCCACAAGCATTAATCTCGTTATCATCCACATCATTTCCTGATGGTTTTGGGGGTTATCATAAAGGTGTTAAAAGTATTTATGAGCGAATTCTTTACGAAAAGCTAAGAAGAGATATAGATAACTTAGTTTACTCTGATCGAGGGAGTACTAGGGCAACTAAACTTTCAGGAGCAAATGGTACACCGCCTCCAAGAATTGACTATTCATGCAAAAACGAATGGAACTTTATTCGTATGGTGTTTAGTGACCACCTATCTTTACTCGATGGAGAAGAAAAGAAACTTGCAACAAAGAAAGAAAAAAAAGAACTATACACTTTAATAGCAAAAAAAATGATGGAAGAGCCTTATTGGGAAAAAGAATTGAGTCTTTGGGCAACCTATATCATTGAGCTAACTAGCAAGGGTGATGACTACGGAATAAATAGTGCTCAAAAGGCTACAGCTGTAAGAATTAATAAACATCTTCATACTCAGTTACATTACGATTTAGTAGAGGGTCTCGAAGATACAGATGATGACTGGGAAGATTAGATTTAACTTAAGGTTTACTGGGCTAATTAAGCCCAGATGTTTTTTCTAATATTATATTTACGCTTTAGCTAAAGGTGGTTTTAAAATTAGTTAAATTAATATCACTCTAAGCACTTGTGGCTGACTTTAAAAAATGACTTAGGTCTGATACATGCTGATCTATGTTATTCCAAAACTCTACTTTTTGTTTTAGTTTTTTCTTTTCTACTTCTCGTTGTTCACTGAAGCGGCTTAGTGTCTTTAAGTCCTTTTTTGAGATGCTTTTACAAGAAGTTTCTTCGTTAAATGTCTTAGTAACATCTTCGAATTTACGTTTTAATGATTGTTCAACCCCCAATCTCAAATTACTATTTGAAACACTTACTAAAGATGACTCTAATGCAGTTCTATGCTTTTCTGATGGAATTTTTAGCCTTGTTGATAGCTTTTTTAAATCAACTACATCCATGAAGGTTAAAAGCTTTTCATTATCTATTTTATTTTTAAAGCTCCCTTTGGATTTGATACTAATCATCTCTGAGCTGACTTCCCAAACACCAACACTTTTTGGTGACTTTTCTATAATTTTGGATGTAAATTTTTTATCAGAAATAACAATAACTTTATCAAAGTAGTCTAAATATGTATTTACTTGACCTTCAAGCCTAGTAAGGCTGTCAGCTTCACTTTTTATCTCAAAAGCAATTAGCCGTCCATTGGTATATATTGCTAAATCTACTCGACGTTTGAAATTACCAATAGTTAGTTCATTCATGATTATAGATTTGTTATCAATTATATTTTTGCACCTAAGATAATTAAGCGTTTTAGCTTTTATATCGGCTTCAAGTAGTTTGGTTGAGGGGGAATGTTCTTTCATCAAATCACTTTATTAGGTTGAAGTAAATTCTAATCAGATAATGAGTTTACTCTAACATCAAAGAATAATCGATGCTAAGCGTAATAGTAAATGAGGTTTTTTATAACGGCTTGGTTGATTAGCCTACAAAACCAACATATTGCACTTAAGTTGGTTTTGTAGGCATGTCATTGTTGACTTAAGATAGTGACGGGTGTTTGTGATATTTCACTGTAGGCCTGCCTGTAGTTGGCTTTATTCGCTCCTCGTAAAGGTAACCCTTTAAAACACACTCTTGTAAAGCTGATGCTCTATCATTAGCGGTTTTTAGGTGCTTCCAACCTTTGGACTTAAAAGAAGAAGCAGTAAATGGAGTAGGTAAGGAATCAAGGTGACCTACTAAGCTTTTGCAACTTTCAAGAGAATTACTTGTGAGCGCGAGTATCCTTTTATTGTGAGAAGACAAGTACTCTAGCCACTTTATAGCATAATCCAAAGCCTCAGAAGAGATTGTTGTATCCTTTTCATCTATGACTAATTGGAATATTAATGATAGCTTAGCTAGTAATGTGTTTTGCTTGCCAAGGTGAGCACAAGCATGATTATCGCCATGATCACTTGCTTCGTTAGTTTTATCAATTATCTTTTGATAATGTTCTTTGTACAACTTTTGAGCAGGTGGGCAAAACTTGTATATTATCGGGTCATCTCCACCAGAGGGAAGATCTGAAATTCTTTTAATAACCTCAAAGATCTCTTTTTTGGCTTCATTATTAGGGGCAATATCACTCATTGCTGCTGTACTATCTGGGTAAACCATTAACTGAATGCGTTCGAACATACCATCATTTAGCTCTCCTGATGCACGCTTCTTTAAAAAAGGAATTATCATTGATGGTTGAATAGCTCCGAACAAAGAGAGAACCAAGCGGTTAACTTTAACAGGATCTCTTGTAATTCGCTCTTCTATGTAAGGTGCTTTACTTGCCGAAAATGCCGACAAATAAAACCCTCTAGTTATCGCATTTTTTTCCAGTGATAAGTCAGTAAGCCATCCAGTCATTTCGTCAAAAACTTGAAGAGCCCCATGAGGGTTATGAGATAATCTAATAGCCAGAGCTTCTCGAGTTGCACTGTTTATTACTAACTGTCGGTGTTTTGGGCGAGTGTTATCGTCATCCAGCACTATTGAAGAACAAAAGTCGTCACCTTTAGACAATGACTTTTTATATTCTTTTTGAAAGTGACTCTGCTTCATTTCTTTAATGTTCTCTTGATGCTCATAAAGCTTCATTTCTTCTTGAAATATAGCGTCATGCTCAGCTTGGATGGGAGTGTATAAAGAGGTCGCAGCATTAATGAAAGGCGATTTTTTTTTGGAAGGGTCACTTACTATGGCAGCCCATATTGTCAGAACTTCGGTCCAACCCGTGTCTTTAGCTTTTGGTTGTACTGCAACTCTGGAGCCGGCTACTGATGCTAAAATAGTTATGATAGATACGGCAATAAAATCAGGGGGACTGTTATCCATTCTATAGGCTTGATCTTCAATGTAACCCCACAGAACTGGAGGGAGCATCTCCTTAGTAAGTGGCAATACAGGTAGAAGAGATTGGTTTAAAGCCTCAGGTGCCTTATCAATAAACTCTTGAGGTAGGTCGACAGGAGATTTTTCAGTCTGGTTTGTTGCGTCCGTTTGCTCAGGCGCCTTGCCTGTAAAAATATCAAAAATACCCATGATTAAATCCTTATAATCGAAATCGGGTTGCGGTTTCAATTAAACCGTTACCATATTTTGACACGATTTTTTGAAAAACGACGTTTATTTTCAATTTATTTGTGATGGGGCAAGTTAAGCGATGATTTTTTATTTTGTCACAATGAATACACGATTTTAAAATAAGCGTTTTTAAGTAGAATTACGATGTGTTGTTAAATATCTGTTGAAAGTGTTTTTGTGTAGTGTGTTTTTTAACAGGCTGGTTGAATATACAGCGCTTAACCCCCATATAGTAAATGAAGTCGTTGCTTCGAATTATATCTATATTATATGGAGACATTATGTCTAAAAATACAAAAGCCACATCAAAAAAGGTTGCTTCAAAAGCAGCTAAAACTTTAACAGACAGTAAATCATCTCAAACAGCTAAAAAGCTTGCTGCCTCAGCTTTATCTCAAAAAGTTAAAAGTAAACAAACTGGTGCAGATCTAGAGAACTTAGCTTCAAAGGTACTAAAAAGCCAAAAATATAATGCAGATACTAAAGAGTTGGCAGCCTCAGTTCTTTCTCAATCGAATAAAGAAAGGTAAAACAAAATAAGCTCTTTAAGTGTGATTTTTAACACTTATGGAGTTTACTCTTATTTTAGTAAATAGTCCCCCATAGTTGGAGGGTCTCAAATTAAGGAAGTATAATGGAAGCATCCGTAATTATTGCTCTTTTCAGTTTAGTTGTAGCATGTTTGGCGTATAGACATGCTGTAACTTCATCAGCAGCAACATCAAAACAAATAAACAAAGTTTCTGAAGACCACTTAAAGCTATCATCAAATATCGCACTCACAGAGGCTAGTCAAAAATATGTTGTCTTGCTTAATGAAGTAAATCTAGAGTTTGAAGGTATTATTAAAGATCTATCTTATCCAGCTTTGAAAGCTAGTAGGGAAATTGGAGAAGCACTAGAGAAATATGATAATTCTACCAGTAGTTCTCCTGCACTTCGGCACTGTTTCCACAACGCCATAACTGTTGTGAGAGAAGCATATGATCAAGAGTTAACTTTTCATACCGGTTCAAACCTAGTAAGTAGAATTAGATATCTAAAATTTATAAAAGGTGATGTTTCAAGTTACGAAAAATCTGATCATCAGAAATCTATTTTCTCTTTTTTGAAGAAAGATGAACTGCCAAAAACACCAGAGCAACTTATTAATAGATCTACTGTCTTTTGGGATGCAGTAAAAGAAATTTACTCTCGAGTTCCTAGCAATAAAGAATGTGAATATTTCAGAGATACGTTAGGTATCATTAGTGAATATATACAACTTCATGAAAGTAAACGTCAGTCGTTAGATAATCTTGAAAGAAAGTTAGAAGACGCAATCAAGGAAAACGGTCTAGAAATGTTCGATATTCGAGAGATTCCAAATCTAGGTTCTAAATTCTATAGAGTAAAAGGCGATATTGGACGTATAAGAGAGCTACACTTTCCTGACCTTCACGGATTGGAAGAAATTAATGTTTCTGATGGGATAGCATATTCAGTGTATGTTGGTAGCGTTGTTTTTCTAACTTCTCAACATTTCATGTGGGGGAAAATGTAACAACCGCATAAAAATGGATAAAAACACTTGGTTTCTGTTGCTGTGCGCAAAATTATAACCAAGTGTTTTTTTAACGGCTAAGTGAGGTTTACTGGCAAAAAAGCATGCCGCAACATAGTGCAAATCATTACAAACCTTCTCACTTGGCGATGAAGCTTTCATTAGTTATGAAGAGTCATGTTTTGATTTTTGACTCTGTCACATGGCTCTGTCACAATGAATGAACTAAGCTATTAAATTTAACGAAAACAGACGCTTTGCGACAAGAATGAGAGATGGCAACAATTCTCTCGCTCACCGCCATTATTTAAGGGTCTTAGATATTTTCTAAGGCCCTTTTTTATTACGTGTTATTTAGTATTTTCCAAT
>Ga0105348_1002512_pt1 | contig 10908 bp, 7 predicted proteins | sample EN8Hudsemesocosm_2_FD_83504 | JGI IMG/M metagenome (GOLD analysis project Ga0105348, IMG submission 83504) | Methane-oxidizing microbial communities from mesocosms in the Hudson Canyon - EN8C Hudson Canyon | ecosystem: Environmental > Aquatic > Marine > Cold seeps | place: Hudson Canyon...
AATATCTAAACTTAGTGATAAACAAAAAAGAGCAGTTTTAACCCTTTTTGGATTCAATTAAGCAATTATTTTTCGCCCTACTTTTATCTATAGTCCGCAGTCAACTCAAACCTGTCATTAACGCCAAACTCGCCTGCCGCAAACGAGCGCCGCAGGCGCGCGGTTGTGGTCAGGTGATGTGATTTGTTAGACACTAACTTAATCAACATTCATTGTGACGCATCAGTTATCACCTAATTTAAATTTCTACACCAAGATACTTATTAAACAAAAAATATTTACTGTACCTAAAACTATTTCGACAATTAATCCTTGAATTAACAATTTGTTCGGTTTTCCATCTAAAGTAACACTAAGTGATCTCCCAAACCCAAACCCAAGAAAAATCAAAACTGCAACTACAAATGAAGCAATAGTCAATTCAGGCACAAAAGTTCCTAGCAGCATAATTATTCCCCCGAGAGTCATAACTGAACCCACTCCTCGGGCTTCACTTAAATTGTTTACCTCGTCATTGAGCTTAATCCCTGTATTCTTTAAGTAATATTTAACAGGATTAATTATTCTTGCTGTACCTCCAAACATTAATAAAAGACCTGAAATTGATAGTGCTACGATTTTGATAATTTCCATTTTTAAACGCCTTTCGTTAATGATCATGTAATAATAAAAAATATTTTAAAGTAATTTCAGTGCATAGCCAGTAACGTTTAATTTAAGTTGATATGATTATTTCACTAGTTTAAATTGTATTTCAAAAAGTTACTCATGCCTGAGTGTTTTGTATGCAACTCCACACGAAGACACGGCAGCTTATTTCGGGAGGCATACCAAACTGGCACTTCTGCTTTAATAGAGGGGCAGCCCTTATACCTTCAGATTTTCTAGGTCTGCTTTGAGTGGTGGGTTCAATCAGTCACTGCAACACACTGGTTAAATCTATCAGCAGGCGTTTCATAATCCAAGGTTTTTCTTGGCCTTTCGTTAAGCTGTCGAGCTATCGCATTTAACTTTACTTGTGAGTGATCGAATAGGTTTGTTCCTTTTGGAAGATACTGTCGTAATAACCGGTTAGTGTTTTCATTAGAGCCTCGTTGCAACGGTGATCGTGGATCACAGAAGTAATCTTTAATATCTGTCGCAAGGGTAAATTTCTTGTGAGCAGCCAATTCACTACCTCGGTCCCATGGAGCGATTTATAGAGTTCTCTGGGTAATTTTTTCGATTGTTTGATCAGCGCAGCAATCACAGTGACCGTCTTTTTGTCTGCTATTTTTGCGAGCATGACGTAGCGAGAATGTCGCTCAACCAATGTCGCAATATAGCTGTTGTTGGTGCCTGCAATTAAATCGCCCTCCCTATGACCTGGAGTTGCTCGATCTTCAACGGATGCAGGTCTCTCGCTGATGGAAACAGCATCTACGATCTTACCCAGTCCTTTGCCTTTAAGGCTGGAGTGCTTTGATCTACGTTTAACTCGTTGTGACCTAAAACACTGAACAAGCTCTTTTTTAAATGCTCCGCGTGCTTGTATATAAAGCGTTTTATAAATAGTTTCGTGTGACACGTAAAAGTTCTCACCTACCGAATATATTCTCTTTAACCAACCTGATATTTGTTGAGGAGACCATCCGGTCTTAAGTTTTCGGGCGAGGACCATACTCAACGCACGATTACAGGTCAGCATACATCGCTTGGGCTGTTTGGCTCGCTCCCATGTGGCTTTATCTGCTTGGTTAGCTCGATAATGATGAAATCATCGCTACGATTGATTTGTAAAATCCAGTCATTCCACTACTGATATAGATATAAAATTAATCTTGGACGAACAGACCATCTTATTGAACTCTTAAATAGTTTCGACAAGGAGTAAATGCGGGAAGGCTGACGGGAGCAATGGCTTCATTGCTTTTTTATAGGATGGATATATTTGGTAAAGCTTTTCAAACGTTTTATGACGCGACTATTAACAGAGTTAGCAGGAAAATTACCCTTGTTATTTTCTTCCCCTATTAGAGACTCACTTAATAATGCCATCGCTTGATCAACAGTAGCCACTGTATAAACAGAAAATACATCTTTACCGACAGCCTCAATTACACGATCCGACAGCATTAAGTTAGACTGATTGGCAGCCGGAATAATAACGCCCTGTCGACCACTCAACCCTCTGGCACAGCAAATATCAAAGAAGCCCTCTATTTTTTCATTAACACCACCCACAGCCTGCACCTCTCCACACTGATTGACTGATCCTGTTATCGCAATATCTTGTCGTAAGGGTATCTGCGCTAATGTCGATAACAAGGAGCATAATTCTGCCAGTGAAGCGCTATCTCCATCAATAAAGCCATAGGATTGTTCAATGGCAATACGTGCAGATATGACTAAGGGAAAATCTTTGGCGTAACGACTGCATAAATATCCGGCCAACAGCATAATCCCCTTTGAATGCAGTGCTTGGCCCAACTTAACTTCACGTTCGATATCCACCACGCCGCTGGAGCCAGGATGTGCTGACGCGGTAATTCGCATCGGGCAACCATAGCTACTTTCACCGACTTGAATAACAGATAAACCATTAACCTGACCTATCGCTCTACCACTTGTGGAAATCACAACTGTACCGCTAAGGATATCCTCTTGTATGCGATCCCTCAGTCTTGCATTACGTTGGTCACGAGCAACAATAGCGGCATCGATATGCTGCGCCTCTACCGCTGAATCATTTGTTTGTGACCTGCAATGGTTTGCTTCCACGGCTATTTCTACAATTAAATCAATGCGGGCGGTTAATTTATTTTGATGCTCTGCTATGCGAGACGCGTATTCAGCTAAACGTGCTAATGCGCCGTCTGATAGCGTCTCAACGCCAACGTCTTTGCTGTATTGACGCAGTCTTATCGCCAGCTGATTTAAGTTTTCAGGGCTACGCTCAATCTCACCGGTAAATTCTACTAGCACACGGAATAATTCGTCAAAATCCGTATCATATTGCTCCAGGGTGTAATACACCTCACTAGGACCAATTAGAATAACCTTAGCTTGAAGTGGGATTGGCTCTGGCTTTAACATATTTCCTTGCCCCAACTGAATTTCGTTGGCTGGTGGTTCAATATAGATTTTACGATCCCGCAAAGAGCGTTTTAATGCATCCCAGGTGGCAGGATCTTGCAAAACCTTTTCTATATCTAATAATAAGTATCCGCCATTGGCACGGTGCAGAGCTCCAGGCGTAAGCATCTGATAGTTTGTACTGACAGGACCTTGTTCAGGTGCGCTGAGTATCCTTCCGAATAAGTTGGTATAGCTTGGATTAGACTCAAGAACAATTGGAGCCCCAGTATCTGAGGCGGAGCTCATTATAAGGTTTGGACTATAGGTATGCTCTAACAAGGATCGTATATTAATATTATGTTCAGTCTCACTAGCTTCCGTGTCCCCCATATACTCTTCAATAAAGCGAAATAAATGATCATTTGTTTGCGCTAAATAAAGCAATATACTGGCGTTGCCTTGATACTTTTGTTGCAAGTCATCAAACAACGGCTTTAATGATTGCGTAATAACTTCCTGACGTAATTGATGTACTTTATTATTGAGGTCACGTTGCCACTGCGGTAGTTCGAGTAAGACCTCATTGAGTAGACTTTCTAACTCTTCTACATTTTTACGGAAGTTCTCCCTAGCCTCTTCATCCATTTGAGCAAAAGAAGATTCATCCGCAGGCTGACCATCAAGAACAGGCGTAAAAGTTATAGAACCCTCTTCACGATATACAGCAACCTGTTTTTCCGCAGCATTACGCTCAACCACAAGAACAGCTTGATCATAGGTTTGATCAAATGCCTTTTGTAGTGACGTGTTACGTTGTAAATAGGTAGGGCTTTCAAAAACTATGGGAAAGGTAGCAATCAAAGCCTCGATTAAATCATCGATATCACGCTTTAAATTAACGCCTTGTTTATGTGGAAAGGCGATCGTTCTTGGCTCGGCTGGGTTGTCAAAGTTATTAACGTACAACCAGTCTTGAGGTGTAACCTGACGTGATGCAATGGGCTCTAAATATTCCATCACATAACGCATTCGTCCGGTACCATTTTCACCGGCAAGGTAGAGGTTATAGCCATGTTGTTTTATATCTATGCCAAACTCTAATGCGGTAGTGGCACGCGGTTGTCCGAGGATATAGGCTTGTTCCGTCTCCTCATGATGAGAGCCTAGATTCAAATGCTCTGGGAGCACCTGATTAGTGAGGTTTCCGGGTACAAGCTTTACTGATGCTTCTTTTATCACAGCCATAGTTTGCATCTTCCCTACTAAAAATTTCGATGCAAAGGAGGAAGGAACGCAACAATCCCTAAAAAGCCAAAAGAACTGCCCCCAAACACCGAGACTTCAATAAAAGTCTAGTTCATTGGCGGTTTTTAGCTATTACGAAAAATGAATTTATCTAGCGAGCACTGTCACGCATGGTTATAAAGCCAGGCTGACGCCTCACTCGACGTATCCAATCATTGATCTTCTCATAGGGCGACAGGTTATAACGTGCTTCTCCAGCCACATGGGTATAGGCAAACAGCGCTATATCTGCAATGGAATAATTTTCACCAACAAACCAGGCATGATTCTGTAGGTGCGCCTCCATCACATCTAAGGCTGCATAGCCGTGTGAACGCCGCTGATTTATTTCACTCTGATATTCAATCTGCTTGCCGAGTATATGAATCCAGTAACGTGGTGTAGCGATATAGGGCTCGTGGCTATACTGCTCGAAACACATCCATTGTAAAACTTGCGCTTGTTCAAACTTGTCGCATGGTAAATAGTCAGAGTCATTTGCAAGATACCAGAGCGCAGCATTAGACTCAGGTAGGTGCTTGCCATCAACTTCCAATACCGGCACTCGACCGTTTGGATTGATTGCAAGAAAATCTGTTGTTCTTGTTTCCTTAGACAAGATATTGATGGGCACTCTATCGTAGGAAATTTTCAGGTGATGAAGCAACAACCTTAGTTTGTAGCAATTTCCTGATAGCGCGAAATCATAGAGACGGTACATACCTTTTCCGTGGCGTTTTTCATAAGGCTGAAAAGCCTATCACGAATCAATCTGATTTTCCCTATTGATCACTGTTTTATCTGTCAAATAGTTCACACTTTATCTCCCGCGGATTCAAGAAATAAATCTGCGAATCGACAAGTTACCGATTAACCAAATAAGCAATTCTCTTAGAAAAATAATACAGACGCCGAACAACTTCCAGCACCTGATTTTCTAAACGAAATACATGCACTCGATTGGGTGACTTAGAATGTAAACGCTCACTAAGATGCTTAGATAATATATCTATTTGCTGATTGATAACGGGTTTTAGCTCTATAACCTGCTGAGCTAATTCCTGATCATCTGACTCAATCGCAGCTACAGCATGGGTGATGGCATCCTTGACCATCAAGAAAACTTCCAGATAGAGCTTGCGTGTTTTCTTGCCTGACGACAGCTGTCTTTTTCGCCACTCTTGCAATAAGGGAAGATAGTTTTGAGTAATGGTATCCGCGATAGAACGAAGATGATTCGCAGAAAAAATTAGCCTATCTAGCTGCGCAGTTTCCGACTCTGACATTTCTCCCCGCGATAGTTGGCGTTGATAACCAACGATCGCAGCGTATAAGTTCTCCACATCATTAATCACTACATGAATATCGTCCAAAGACTCTTCTTCAAAGGGCATATTACGGGGCTCGACCAAGCGAACTACCTCTAAGACTAACTGCCCTAGATGGACCAACTCCATTCGAATACGATCCAACGCTAACGGTGGTGTAGCAATGTAAACAGAATCTAGGTATTTCGGTTTCGCCTCATCTAAGCGCGACTCAGGTCGTTCAGGAATAATTCGCGAAACTAAACCGGCAATAAGTCCGGTAAAACCGATAAAAATAAGGGTATTAATGACGTTAAATACTGTATGTGCATTAGCTATTTGTCGCGGAGCCTCCTCAGCTATCTTATCGATGCCAATAAGATCCGATACGGGAGATACTTCTCGGACCAGCACAACCAATTGATCCACAAAGGGTAACCAAATTATCACACCAACAATGTTAAAAAAAACATGGATCATTGCCGCCTGTAGCGCCGCCCTAGTACGGCCAATAGACGCTAATAGGGCGGTCAGACAAGTACCAATATTGGCGCCAAAAGCGAGCAATATACCAATTTCCAAGGACACTAAACCCTGACTTGCAAACACAATGACAATACCGGTTGTGGCAGAGGAGCTTTGGACAATAGCTGTAAAAAGTGCGGATACCATGATCGCTATCACAGGGTTATCTAAGCTACGCAGCATCTCAACCATGGGCTGATAGGTACGAACCGGATAAGTCGCCTGGCTCATGACTTCCATGCCTAAAAATAAAAGCCCCAATCCCAACAGAATATTACCCAGGTGTTTGCTTCTCTCACTGCGAGTAAAAAATGTAGTGGCATAACCCACTGCCACTAGTAAGAGTGCATATTGCGTAATTTTGAAAGCGATAACATGGGCCGTTACCGTGGTGCCTATATTGGCCCCCATAATCACACCTACCGATTGAGATAAGGTTATTAAGCCAGCGGACACAAAGCCCACAACCAAAACCGTTGTAACCGTTGATGATTGAATAACAGCGGTGACAAATGCCCCCGTGAATGCAGACATAAACCGATTATTAGTGAGACGCGCTAATAAGTTACGCATCCCCTGACCTGCCACTGCACGCAAAGAATCGGACAGTTGCGCAATACCCATCAGGAATAAAGCCAAGCCACCTAATAGTGTCATCACAAGAACAGAAATACTAAATGACTGTGACCCTAAATCCATACAACATTCAAACCTATGCGCAATAGATCCATACGTTTACTAAACGCAGCATCGAACTTACAGAAATAAAATTATGGGATAGAAACGTGGTGTTTCTTATTAATGATAGTTCAGCTCTGAAAATCGAGGATGAATCCCGTCAAAATAGTTTCTTTTAGATATATAAACAAAAACCTGAATAACAAATAGATCTATAGGTCAATAATGACACTATTAGCCTCATCTATACTTTTTAGAGCATATATATCGACTGCACAGCTATATGGGCAAGGACATCATTGCCATTAAAGGGGTTGGTTAGCTATTCATTAGCGCATTGAATGATCAGGATAAACGGTGGCATTACAAATACTACAGACTGGCAAGTTTCAACGCCTGATAGCGATTCTAGGCATCAGCATTTTTTGTACCTACTCATTGGCAAATGAGCTGCCCGGTGAAAAAATCCAAGAAAGCTTGGTTATGTTCAATTGGTCAGATTATATGGACCCAAAACTCATCACCCAGTTTAAGCAAGAAACAAAGATTGAAGTGCGTGAAGTTTACTACGAGTCAGATGATCAACGAGATGACATCCTGCTAAATATGGATCGCGCCTATATCGACATTATCGTCATTAATGGTGCAATGCTTAACAGCTATAGAAAACGTGGATGGCTTGCCCCCGTTAATGATCAGTTAATACCAAATAGAAGAAACCTTAATCCACGCTGGCAAGAAGCATTTATCGGTGCAAAGGATTATGGCATCCCCTATTTTTGGGGCACCTTAGGCATAGCCTACCGATCTGATTTAGTGAAAGAACAAATAACTAGCTGGCGCCAGTTCTTTCAACCTAATGACAACTTACGTGGAAAAATAGTGCTTATAAACACGACTCGGGATGTAGTCGGGATGGCACTAAAGTCTCTCGGCTATTCAGCTAATAGCTCTGATTCTAAGGAACTGAGTGAAGCAGGAGATATTTTACTTCAACAAAAACCCTTTGTTCATGAGTACAGTTATCTGGCAACCGATGAAACTTCATCACTGGTGAGCGGTGATGTTATTGCTGCCATGCTATACAACGGTGATGCCCTCACCGTACAAGAACATCATGAGGCTATTAAATACCTAGTTCCCGAGGAAGGCGGTAACATCTGGGTTGACTATCTAACTGTTTCCAGCATTTCTAAACATAAGGACGCTGCGTGGCAATTTATTAATTTTCTACATCGCCCAGAAAATGCAGCTCAATTAGCAAAGACACTCTACTTTGCAACACCCAATAAAGCAGCAGAACAATATCTATCACAAGAATTCCTCAATGATGACACCATATATCCATCTAAAGAAATTTTACAGAAGTCGGAATTTCACCAACCGTTACCAGCACGAGCCATAAATATACAGAACACCATATTTTCGAGAGTAACCAACCCAAACTAATGAAGCTGCTGCCGAAATTCTTGCTATTGTTAGTCCCTTTCATTATCGGGCCATTATTGTGGTTGGGGTTTATTGCCTACCAGCAAATTTCAGAAACATCAGAACTTAAAGCATCAAACCAACTGAAAAGCCTAATAAGAAATATTAGTGAACAGACACAGGTGAAAATAAATGGCGCTGTAGCCAGCATAAATCTACTAGCCAGCGAATCTATTTTTACGAAATATGCATTAACCGATGACGAGGAACAAAGATACCTTTTATTCCAACGTGGATTACTAAACAGGTTTCATGCCTATCAAAACTCCTACCCAGAATACCAAGAAATACGATTTATTCTACCAGATGGTTATGAAGATACCCGTTGGGCAAGCCTCACCACACCAAATATTACTGACAATGAATCAAAATCCAACTATTTCAAACAAATATCCCATTCAAAATATGACATTAATGTTTTTGTCCACAACAATCCAGACACAAATAAACCCGTTGTCTATATATCCAAGAAAATACGTTTGAAAAACAAAGCTATTTACGGTGTAGCAAAAAAACCTAGTCTCCGTGGGTATTTATTAATTACGCTAAATTTAAGTTTCTTAAATACACTAATAAAAGATGAACATGAATCGCTTGCCATATTCAACAATAAATTAACAGCCGTTTTTAGAAACAAACAATCAGACAATAATTTCCACTTATTAACAAAAGCGATTAAAAACCACCTAAACAACAAAGAAATATCGAAGAACGAATTAGTCGGAGTCCTTATAGATAACCAACTATATGCTGCAGCGTTAGTCTCAGATACGTTAGTTGACAGACTCAAAGATCAACTCTCCACAAATCTAATAGAAACTATCATTGCAACTATAACTTTAAGTATCAGTGCGCTATTCCTTGTTTTCAGACGCCTAATCATTACCCCACTAAGCTCTATTAGAGAGGCTAGTGACAAAATAAAACAAGGTGATTTGGATATCAGTTTAAATACGCAAGGTGAAGATGAAATCTCTGAATTAGCATTAACTTTTAACAATATGTCTAAATCTCTCAAAGAATACAATGATGAAATAAATTTCATTGCCTATCATGACAGCCTGACACAATTACCAAATCGGAGAATGTTCCAATATTTTCTGAATAATGCGATCGCGATGGCAAAAAGAAAAGGTGAATTATTAGCCCTACTATTTATTGACATAGATAACTTCAAAACCATAAATGATAGCCTAGGCCATCAAGTGGGCGATGAATTGCTACGTTTATTTGCCAAGCGTGTTGGTTGCTGCGTACGTGAAAGCGATTTTATTGCTTATCCAGAAGCGCCAACAGAGAAACCCGATGATCTTGATATGATAGCAAGACTGGGAGGCGATGAATTTACCATTGTTATTCCGAATATGGATACAGCAGAAGAATCAAGCACCGTAGCCAACAGAATTATTGACAACTTGTCTAAGCCCTTCATTGTTAATCAACATGAACTTTTCATTCATGCAAGCATCGGAATCACCATTTATCCAACAGACGCAGATTCGTCAGAAAAACTCATACAAGCAGCAGATATAGCCATGTATTCGGCCAAAGAAAAAGGCAAAAACAACTATCAATACTACTTGGCATCCATGAATGACAAGATAAATAATCGCTTGGTATTAGAACACAAGCTACACCGAGCCATTAAACGTTCTGAATTCGTTCTCTATTACCAACCTCAAATTTGTTTACGAACGAGAAAACTTTATGGTGTAGAAGCCCTGATCAGGTGGTTCGATCCTGAAGAGGGTCTTATACCTCCGGATAAATTCATTCCATTAGCTGAAGATTCTGGATTGATAGTAGATATAGGTCGTTGGGTCATGCAAGAAGCATGTCGACAAACAAAAGCGTGGCATGATAAAGGCCATGATGATTTACATATCTCCGTGAATGTTTCAACCGTGCAATTTTATCGGGATAATCTAGAAAAGTTAGTAGTAGATACACTAAAACTGAACCGTTTGCCGGCAAACTATTTGGATATAGAACTTACTGAATCCATATATATGGACTCGAAAGATGAGATTCTTGATGCCTTACAACAAATAAGATCGTTAGGTATCAGCCTGTCATTGGACGATTTTGGTACGGGTTATTCGTCACTAAGTTACCTTCGTAAATTTCCCACAGATATACTTAAGATAGACCGCTCCTTTATTAAAGAGCTTGATGACAGTGAAGATGGCGCAAGTTTGGTAACCGCGATTATTGCACTAGCTAAGGTTATGGGTATAAAAGTGGTTGCTGAAGGAGTAGAAACACAAAGAAGTTTCGCGTTATTACGACGTATAGGGTGTGACTATATTCAGGGTTACTTGATAGCTAAGCCGCTGCCAGCACAAGAGTTTGAAGAAACCTTCCTCAACCAAAGTAACTATCTACCACCGGGACTATTTGATGACCAACATCAGTGGCATTAAAGGCTTCTCTAAAGCATTAAGGCCTGCATACCTTCAACCAAATCCCTTCAACTACATACCCTCAACTAGAAACTAGAACCAGGCTCCTTCAGAAAAGCTATCTCTTCAGCCGTTGATTGACGCCCCAGAATTTCGTTGCGATGGGG
>Ga0105348_1002526_pt1 | contig 10869 bp, 5 predicted proteins | sample EN8Hudsemesocosm_2_FD_83504 | JGI IMG/M metagenome (GOLD analysis project Ga0105348, IMG submission 83504) | Methane-oxidizing microbial communities from mesocosms in the Hudson Canyon - EN8C Hudson Canyon | ecosystem: Environmental > Aquatic > Marine > Cold seeps | place: Hudson Canyon...
AACATAATCCGCTGTATCAAACGTTCATAACATCACGGGGAGTAGCACAAAGTCGACGATTAAAGCAATTGAAATCGTCATCGATGTGATTAGACCAAGCTCAAAATTTAACTTAAACGTTGAAAGCATTAATACAGAAAAGCCTATCGCTAACACCGTCGTCGTAATCATTAATGCAGGCCCTACATTTGTAAAAGCATAACGTATGGCATCTTCGGGTGATAAATATTTTTCCCGTCGACCTCGCATATATTTGCTCAAGAAGTGGACAGTATCATCAACAATGATACCGATGATCATGCTTACCGAGAGTGCCAGAGCAAAACCAACTTCACCTACCATAATTGCCCATATTCCAAACGCTATCATCGGAGGTACTAGGTTAGGTATTAGACTAATTAAACCTATTTTTATTGATTTTAATGAGATAAGAATCAACACCGAAATAAGTATTAAGGCGAATACAACACCACCTGTCATCTGCTCTACTGTTCGTAAACTAATATGTGAAAACATAAACTGAGGACTACCGACTGTTAGCGAGATCCAGGGCGCAGTGTCTCTTAGCCAATTTTGAGCACGGTCATTGAAAGCGATCATTTCATTATTCGATAAGGTGTGTAGAGATACTGTAACGCGGGTACCTGACTTATCTACGTTAATTTGGTTATTCAAATCCAAACCGTAAGGCAATGACATTTCATAAAGCAACAAGTATTGTGCTGCAAGTTCTCTGTCATCTGGTAAGCGGTACCAACTGGAATCATCATTATGAAGATTCTTGTTTAGACGTTTCATAATGTCAGATAAAATATTTACGTGTACAACCTCAGGCTGCTGATATAACCAAGTTTTATACTGATCTAACACGCCTAAGTACTTGGGCTCGCTAATACCTCCGGACTGACTTGATTCTAAACCTTATTCCAAATAATACGGGCCTGTTAAATGCTCAGAGGCATAGTCGGTATCAACCCGAAATGCGACTGATTCGTCAAAAAACTCCCATATCCGATCATTCACAATATTAAGCGGGATTAAGGCCGATGATAAAACAGTCAACCCAACCATAGACCATAGTACTTGCTTCCGTTTGCGAATCACGAACTCTCCTAATGCACTCAACTTCTCACTTGTCTGGCTTTCACTTACCTTTACCCGAACCGGAAATAACATCAACAACCAAGGCAAAAAAGTCATGGAGAGCATGAAAGAGATTAAAACACCTGATGCGACCATGTTTGCAAGATGGTGAAATGGTGGTACGTCTGAAAAATGCATCGTCATGAAACCCACAACTGTAGTAATCGTAGCAAGAATAACGGGCTGAATATTCACTCTTAAGCTTTCGCTCAATGCTTTTCGTTTCTCTATACCCTCACGCATGCTTTGGATCATCGAGAGTAAAATATGTACAGCATTAGCCACTACAATCGTCATAACAATAGTCGGAGCACTTGCGGAAACCGGGGTCAATTGAACGCCCATCCATCCAGCAAACCCCATCGTTGAAGCGATAGACAAAATAATAATCACTAAGATACTTAAAGTAGCCGTAATGCTACGTAGAAAAAATAACAAACCGATCAAAATTAATGAAAACATAATTAACGTTAAGGTACCCATATCCTCCATTGAGGCTTCCATGAAGGCATTATCCATGACAACAAGCCCAGTTAACCTTACATCAATATCCGGGTTGAGTTGCTTTAATTGTGTGATTAAATCACGTGTATAAGCAGTAACTTTTGGACTTCCTTCTGGGTCTCCTTTAGGCAAATTAATTGTGACATTAACAGCTGTAACTCTAGCATTCTTTGAAATAGCGCTGTTTAACAATAAAGGTTCATTCATTGCAATTTCTTTGATTCTTGCTAAATCAGAAACGGATAGATTCTCTGCTCCTTCGATCAAGTCAACAACCGTTAATTCATCTTCGTGCGCGTAGGTATATTGAAAATTACTTAAGGAGTCGACACGTGTAGAGAAAGGAATTTGCCATGCTTCCTTAGTTAGCCATTCGACACTTTCGAGTGTTTTTTTATTAAACACCTCTCCATCTTTGGGGGTGATCAACACCACCACGTTATCGGCTTTTACGTAGGTCTTCTGAATAGACGAAAAATCAAGATATTGTGGGTTGTCATCAGAAAACCAAACTTCATAATCCGTCGCAAAAGATAAGAAACGAGCACCGCTCGCCATTGAAAACACAACTGCAAGTGACAAGAGTGCAAAAAACCATCGCCACTTAACCAGATTGTTGGTAATTGAAGTCATAATATAAATCTCTAATAAACAAGGCGTATATGATTAACGCCAAGAATCAAACTAAATATGTAAGGTTAAATTTGTTAGTTTTCAAATAGGTATTATCGCGCTCGTTTGAGAGCATTCTTTTTAAAATCACTGTTATCTAACCCTACTTTGAAAGCATAATTCGACCATTTAAGCTCTGTTGTTTTACCATTTTGGTGATTCACCATTTTCATTGTGTCCGCTCGCCAATATTTGTTCAGATAATGTTGATAATTGGTATAATTCAAAGTTTTCAGTAGCGTATTTTTACGATCATAGAAATCAATTTTATGTATTCTATATTCTTCTTTATCAACCCAAACTATACGCCGTGTGTACCCTGAATTTTTATCAACTGGATATTGCTCTACCTTAAAGCTTTCTAAACGATTGACCGTTTCATCACCAAGATACCAATAACTATATTTTTCTATTTCGAACGAACTTAGATCCTCAAATGCAAACTCTGAACCCATAAAGGGACCTGATTTGTTGCTTGAGGATATTCGTTTTACGCGCTTAAGTGCCGGAAGAAACAACCATTGATCATCATCAGCCACCGGATGAGAGAAACTTAAAAAAGCGGTCCCCTTAACATCACGTGGCTGGTTAAATATTGTAAGACTTTTATCGCCATCATTAAGTTGTTCAAGTGTTTTGATCTTAAGCTCACGAATACTTTCATCACCTTGCTGGTTTCGCAAATACATCAACATATCTGCCGTATTATCTATCCATCCACTATCATTGTTTATAACTTGCTGTGATATTTCATTCCCGCGTTCTTGTGGACTCATAGCAAAACTATTACTTGTCACAAAAAAAGTAGCTGCCATAGTCATTGCCAACAAGACTGAACGACGCTTAAAATTAGAATGTTCTAACATTGTTATTTCCTAAATAAATTGATTGATATTCGATTTAATATCATTCTCACTAAGTCTTAATTCACAGCGGCTCTATTTATAACTAGGAATGTTTTCCAGTATTTTAGGCGCCATACTATTCATCATTTTATTGATCAACCAAGGGAACCATCGGTACATTTTAATCATCATGTTTGATGCACCCGGTCTGACTTCCACTTTCCCATTTTTTAATTTTGAAATAATTATTTGTGCAAGTTTTTCTGGTTGAATTTTTTTTAATCCCGGCATATTCATACTCTGGGTCATCTCTGTATCTACCATGGGAGGAAGTACTTCGAAAACAGATACCGAAGTACTCTTCAATGCACTACGAATACTTAAAGAATATGAGTGAATAGCCGCTTTGGTAGCGGCATACACGGGCGATGCTACAAAAGGCATATATGCTAAACCTGACGTCACATTTATAATTGCAGCTTGTTTTTGTTTCTTTAAATGAGGGAGAAATCGATCACATAAGGAAATAGGTCCATATACATTTGTCATTATTTCATTTTTTTGATGCGCTAAAGCTAAAGTACTTTCTGCGACATCATGTAAATGCATCAAACCTGCATTGTTAACGATTATGTTCAGTTGAGGGTAATCTTTTAAAACAGTACTAACCATTTGTGACGTTGATAAATCATCAGACACGTCACATTCAATAGTTCTCAGTTTAGGGTTTAATAAACGTGCTTGTTCTAATTTTTGGGCGCTTCGTCCGCAAATAATAACTACGTTATTATATTTTAAAAACTCTTTCGCTATGGCAAGCCCGATGCCTGAACTTCCACCTGTGATTAAAATAGTGTTATTCGAAATGTTCATTTTTTTCCTCTAATAAATTTAAAAATTTTGCATGTGAACGTTGATAACAGACGCGATGGTAATAAGTTTAGAGGAACTCAAAACCAATATATATGCACACAATATGCACATGGTGGTGCTATAATGCACCAAATATCTAAATCTATTTTTATAACTACTTTAAAACGGATAAATTATGGCTGATTGGGACGACGCACGATTTGTACTGGCATTATCTCGCAATGGCTCTATCAGAAGTGCAGCTAAGGCATTAGACGTTAATCACACCACTGTTGCCCGACGGATTACTGCACTTGAGAAACGTCTTTCGGCACGACTATTTGAGAAAACGCCATTAGGCTACGTACTTACTGCTTCTGGGCGGGTAATTTGTACCGCTGCAGCAGAGATGGAGAGCATACTGATAAGCTCAGAACGAAGAATCGAAGGTGCCGATACAGTGCTTTCTGGCGATGTGCATATACATATCCCAGATATCTTTGATGAATGGGTTAGTGAAAAAATAGCGCTTTTATCTAGGCAACACCCCAGACTTAACTTACTTATCACCAACACCGTATCAGTAGCAAATATAGCACAACGAGAAACGGATATAGCCTTACGCTTTTCGCAGGCTCCACCTGAAGATATGGTCGGCCGGAAGTTATGCAAATTACCTGTAGCACTGTATGCCGGGGTTGATTTTGAAATCGACGAGTCAATAGATCTAGCGGATCAACCTTGGATACGCTGGGATAAACCTTTCCTTAACACCCCTATTGAACAGCTCGCAGAAGAGATGAGTCAAAAAGCTTCAACGACACTTTATGTAACAACTTATCATTCAATAACTAACCTTATCAGAAATGGTGCAGGCATTGGTCTTTTATCGCCCTGGTTTGCCGATAAAGACCCAAAATTGAAACGAATTTCTCCCGATATTGAAAAAGGAGCCATGGATGTTTGGATGCTGATTCATCCCGATCTCAGGGGAGTAAAAAGAGTAAAAGCAATCACAGATATGTTGATTGATTTATTTGAACAAAAGAAATTCAGTTAGATTTAACAACGTTAAATGGTACACAAATGAAACATCTAGTTTGCTTTTCATTACTACTATAACCTTGTTCCCCCAGCTTCTAGCTAATTAAATTAAGGTTTTGTCAGCTAAGATTCTCATAATTCAATTTTGAGAAAAAAGATGTAAACTTTATTAAAAGTACAAAACCGTCCACAAAACCTACGCTCCTCAAGATTTTCAAACATCTATCATCAGTTTATTCATGTTTTATCCTAACGGCTTATTTATCATGCCATGCGTATCAAACTTAACTATTTTTCCAACAGCAAATAACTGCACACTTTTTTATATTGAAACTTAATATGAGGAGTATCATGAATAACAAAATTCTTACTGTTGCGGTGGGTAGTATCTTAACGGAATCTAGTATTACTATTGAAGAAGTTGAATGGTTCATCACTATTTTAGTCTAAACTATATTAATAAAGTTTCAGTAAACTGTTACGAGCAAATAAAACCCTTCTATTGAATAAGGTTAAAGAATGCAGGCCTGCTATTTCAGATTTTTTTCAGTTATCTTCTGCATATTGGTTAGCCAGGCTTATGCAAACCCCAGCGAACCGATCACACCTTCCAATAGTAATTTCAGAGTGTATCTAGGAAACCATCTACAGAGTTTAGAGGACACTGAATCTAAATTAATTATTGATGATATACCTGCACTTCTTAAACTCGGTGAGTTCAAACAGACAGACAATATATCATTGCAGTTTGGTTATCGTGATGGAGCTATTTGGTTTGTCTCGCCTATATCAAACAAAACTAATAAGTCCATTACTAACAATCTAGAAGTTCGCTATGCACCTTTGGATATTGTCAGCGTATATTTACTAAATGCAAATGGCACGATCAATTCACATACAGATCTAGGAGACCAGATTCCTTATTCCAATCGACATATCAAATCAAGAACTTATCTGGCTCCTCTTAACTTTGAAGCAAATACAAACTATAACCTCGTCATTAAAGTTCAGAGTGAAAGTTCATTATCAGCCCCCATGTACTTATCTTCGATAGATGCGCTATATGAACATGAGCATTACATCAATATTGCCATGGGCATGTTTTATGGTTTAGCACTCGGATTGTTTTTTTATAATTTATTTCTTCTGATTATTATTAAAGATGTCGTTTATTTCTACTACATAATCTATGTACTTGGATATACACTCTTTACAGCCTCAATGGACGGATTGCTTTTCCAGTTTTGGCCTAATTCGCCAAATTGGGAGAATAGTTCCCTCTATCTATTTCCTTGCATATGCGGGATATTTTTATCTCTTTTTTGTCGAACTGTTCTACAAACTAATAAAGAATCTCCCATTTCTGACTTCTTATTACGCAGCTTTGCTGCCTTATATATTTTTGGCTCTGTCATTTTTATTTTTATCGACATAGGTATTATGGCAAAACTCACTGCTCCCGTTATTGCTATTAACGCTTTCTGTATATTGGGCATAACAATCGTTCGATTCCTTCAAGGTTATAAGGCAGCCTCTTACTTCATTATTGGTATGGGTAGTTTTTGTTTTGGTATACTATCTGTCGCTGCTGGAGCGATGAACCTACATAGCAATTTCGAAATTACCCCTTTAATTTTCAAAACTGGGGCAGCGATTGAAATGATTATGTTTTCAATTGCACTTGCTCAACGCATCAGTACATTGCAAACCATGAATAAAATTGCACGCATTGAGCAATTAAAACGCATGGATAAAATGAAAGATGATTTCCTTGCAAATACCTCTCATGAACTAAGAACACCACTTAATGGAATCATTGGGCTCGCCGATTCAATGCTCGATGATAAGTCAAAGACATTAAACACTAAGGAACAACATAATCTTTCGTTGATCTCTAGCAGTGGGTATCGACTTGCTAGTCTGATCAACGACATACTAGATTTTACGAAGTTAAAGCACAAAGAGATCGTTCTCAGAAAGAAACCGCTTAATTTAAGAAGCATGGTGGATACCGTTATAGAACTATCACAACCTCTGTTACAAGAAAAAGATATCCAGCTCATTAATCAACTAGATGCTAATTTACCAGCAGTCAATGCAGATGAAGACCGTATATATCAGATACTTCATAACCTTTTGTCTAATGCGATTAAATTTACAGAAAGTGGTTCTATAAATTTTCAAGCCCAGATACAAAAAAATGGAATAATTTTATCCATCACTGATACAGGAAAAGGAATAGCTGGGGATAAATTCGACACTATATTTCGCTCCTTCGAACAAGCTGATGGATCAATAGACAGAGAATACGGTGGAACAGGGCTAGGTCTTGCCATAACCAAACAGTTAGTTGAATTACATGGGGGGACAATATGGGTAAAGTCAGTAGAAAATACAGGCTCTAATTTTTCTTTTACCTTGCCTGAAATTTTACATAACCTAAAATCCTCAAGCGTGACTCAAGAAAACTTGATTGCAAACACAGTTTCTAACTTAACAAAATTCGGTACAAAAATTGACAATGTGAAATTGGATAACCCACTGACAACTGATAAGGAGATACCGTTAAATAAAATAAATGCGGCAAACGATATCGTGTCAACGTCAAAAATTCACAAACTATTGGTTGTAGATGATGAGGGTATCAATCTCGAAGTAATCAAGAGCCAATTAACAAATAAAAATTATGATCTAACGACTGCGACAAACGGAAAAGAGGCTTTGGACTTAATTGAACAAAACTCCGACTTCGACCTTGTACTACTGGATGTAATGATGCCTGGTATGTCAGGGTTTGATGTATGCCAACGTATACGTAATACACACTCGGAAGACCAGTTACCGGTATTAATGCTAACGGCAAAAAATCAAATTGAAGACTTGATCGATGGATTTAAATCAGGTGCCAATGATTATTTAACCAAACCGTTTGTTAAAGGAGAGTTATTGGCGCGTATTCAGCTTCAGTTAAAACTTAAAGATGCCATTCGGGCAGTAGCTGAGTCCGAAAGAAAGTTTCGAAGTATTTTTACTGAAGCTTTAGAAGGGATATTTCAAATTAGTGCAGATGGTCGTATTACCGGAAATCCTGCCATGGCTAAAATACTGGGTTATCAGGATTCTGAGGATTTAAAAGAATCTATTACAGATGCCGGTCAACAATTATTTTCTGACCCCCTCCTCTATGAGGGCCTATTGAAGAGTCTAAAATCAAAGGACATGATTACTCAGTATGAAGCTGAATTTACCCGAAAAGATCAATCCCGCATCTGGGGTTCTGTCAAAATTAATAAGATATATGATAAAGCTGGCAAAATGTTGAGGCTTGAAGGTTTACTTGAAGATATTACCGACCAGAAACAAGCAGAAGATGCATTGCATAAAGCTTATCAGGACATAGAGGAAAGAGTTAACCAACGCACAAAAGCTCTTCAAGTAGCAAATAAAAAACTAAATCAGGCCAAAGAAACTGCTTTAAATGCAACCAGGTCTAAAAGCGACTTTCTCGCCAATATGAGCCATGAAATACGAACACCAATGAATGGTGTGATAACTGCTGCTGAGCTAGCACTGGAATTGAAACCTGAGCCAATACTGGAAAAATACCTTTCCATTATTCGCTCTTCAGGCAATACACTTCTACAAATTGTGAATGATATTTTGGATTTTTCAAAAATCGAGGCGCGCCAGCTCATTATTGAACATCACCCTTTTGAACTCATTGGGCTCATTAGACAACTGTCAGAAATAACAGAAATCAGGCTTCAAGGGTTAGGCAACAAAGTAACTCTTAAAAACGATATTGACCCGGCTATTCCCACAATATTAATTGGCGACAAAACCCGAATACAACAAATACTCTCTAACCTTCTAGCTAATGCGGTTAAGTTTACTGAAGAGGGTCATATAGAACTCGGCGTAACCAGAACAGAACAAAATGATGAGCATGTAAAACTTAAGTTTTATGTCAAAGACACTGGCATCGGCATGAAAGATTCATACCTAACTGAGTTATTCAAACCCTTTACACAAGCAGAAGCTTCAACAACCCGAAAATTTGGTGGTACCGGTTTGGGAATGAGCATTGCCAGTCAATTGACCGAAGCAATGGGTGGGAAGTTATGGGCAGAAAGTAAAATAGGAATAGGCACTACGTTTTATTTTGAGTTGGAACTCGCCTACGAGACAGACAATAACAGCCTTTTGGCAAATGAACTAATCTTACAAAAAGAAGTATTAGAAGGAAAAAGTACCTTATTAAACCGAAGACTGCTCTTGGCAGAAGATGACTTAACTAATCAGGAAATCGCGAAAGCTGTGTTGGGTAATGCGGGGATGCTTGTTGATGTAGTAAACAATGGCGAAGAAGCGGTAAAAGCAGTTAAAGTCAAACGCTACGACGCCATCATTATGGATATTGAAATGCCCGAGCTAAACGGCTATGAAGCAACAAGGTTGATTCGTTCATACATGCAGTATGACGACATTCCAATTATTGGCATGTCGGCTCATGCACTGACTGGCGATGCAGAAAAGGGACTGGAAGTAGGAATGAATGGATATATGACAAAGCCCATTAATAAGCAAACCGTTCTCAATAAACTTCTTCAATTATTGAAAGAAAAACCTCGTGCTTGTGAAATAGAAAAAAACCAGCAACTAAATAAGTCACCTTCAGATGACTTAGGTTTGAGCGGCATACACGAGCTTTTATCGATGAACACCCCTGGGTTTGATCCTAATCAGGCCAGAAAAAATGCAGATTTGGATATCGAGTCATTCAAAAAAGTCCTCATGATATACCAGACATCAAACCAAACTATTCTGCAGAAAATCAAACAAGCATTTAATGAGAAAAACCGATCCTTATTACAAAAACTAGCTCATAGATTAACGGGCAGTTCTGCTAATATCAGAGCATATGCACTTCAGGACAAAGCAAGCGCCCTTGAAAATGCACTTAACGGATCATCTAGCGCATATCCAGATAAGGAAATGATTGATGAATTGGAAGAAGAATTTAACATCCTAAATTCATATCTAAACTATCTGAACGCTCCCTCATTAAACAGCCATGAAGAACAAGAAAAAACGCAAGTCGATCCTATTCTTGTAAGTCATTGTATTGATAATCTTAAAAAAGCACTCGAAGACAGTGAACCGTCTAAAGTCAAAAAATATTTTACTGATTTATTAACCCTGATTGGAGCAAAACGAACCAGTTCTATAAAAGACTATATTACAAAATTTGAATACGATTTAGCTATTAATGAATTAGAGACTATCAACCAAGAGATTGATTAGATTTATTAATAGTCAAGAAAGTCTTTACGTCAATAGACATGCCGTCAACTCGGTACATTCAAAATCACTATCATCCCTATGCGCTCTTTGAGAAGGTTCTATGGGATTATCCTGAAATGGTGATACAAATGTATTCTCGCTTACACGGGTATTACATAAGTTGCACGAACAATTCGAAAGCAGCTCAGTACCCATTCAAGTCACTGAAGTAACACATAAATGCAAAATACTGTAAAAAAACATGCCAATACAGTCTCTTTGCACAATCTTCCTCATTTCATCCATCTTCATTACAAGTTCATCATTTAATCTTCTACCTAGTTGTAAGAAAACTCATTCTTGTAGTTTCCATAAGCGCAAGGTGGTTTCAGAAAAGACTAATAGAAGTAACAGAGGTAACTTGGTATGTCACACTCTAAACAAAAAGCACTTTTTTATTCTACGGATAAACGTTCACTATATGTAGGCAAACTTGAAAGAATGCTGACACAATCCAACGTTTCAT
>Ga0105348_1002528_pt1 | contig 10862 bp, 10 predicted proteins | sample EN8Hudsemesocosm_2_FD_83504 | JGI IMG/M metagenome (GOLD analysis project Ga0105348, IMG submission 83504) | Methane-oxidizing microbial communities from mesocosms in the Hudson Canyon - EN8C Hudson Canyon | ecosystem: Environmental > Aquatic > Marine > Cold seeps | place: Hudson Canyon...
AAATGACAAAAAAAGGCCAAAGCGTTTCCGCTTTGGCCTTTTTTGCACGAATAGCGCGTGACATCACACGGCTTTAGTGTCCAACGCGCATCTGCCCGAGGTAATCCTGTTTACCCAACGACACGCCTTTCATTCTCAGCATGTCGTATACCGTTGTGGCATGGAACATGAGATTGGGTACAGAGAAAGACAGGGCGAAATTCTCGCAAACAAACGGGACTTCGAAGTCGCCCATTTTAAACAGCATCGGCTTGCCTTCAAACGCATTCACATCACTCGCGCTGACAGCCTTCAGCCCCTCTAGAGTTTCAGCAATAAAAGTTTGAAACTCAGAATAATTCATAGCCGGCAATGAGGGTGGTGGCTCAAACACTCCAGCCTGCATACCCTGCACGGCACCCAAGGAATGATGGCGCACAGAATTCAACTGAAACGCCATCGGTAACATGTCATCCGTAAGACGGAAGCTCAATAACTCGTTGGCCTGTTCTTCACCAAGATACTCCAAACCTTTTTGTAACACGCCCGCAACAGCCCCCACAATTTGAATTGAACTGGCAACTGTTACGTCGTAAAGATTGATAGCCATAAATAACCTTACTGTTTTATAAAACGTTTAAATTCTGATTACATGAAGTCATAACATGTCCGCGAAAAGTACCTAAACGTTTGCCGACTTCCATAAATGTCTATTAACGAGAGAAAAAATTTGCCCCACTTTTCTCTTCTTCCTGCAGGCTCAACTCATCGGCGGCATTGGACAAATAATCTGAATCTGTCTCGGAAGCCAGTTTAATCATCAAACGCAAATCATTCGGTGAGTCGGCGTAGGAAAGCGCATCTTCATAAGTGATTTCACCCTTATCATAGAGTTCAAACAACGCCTGATCAAAAGTCTGCATCCCCAGTTCAGTAGACTTTTTCATCAGTTCTTTTAGTTCTGAAACTTCACCCTTGCGGATTAAGTCGGCCGCCAGAGGCGTATTAATCAATACTTCCAAACATGCACGACGACCATTGCCATCCGGCGTGGGAATCAACTGCTGTGCGACAATGCCTTTTAGGTTTAACGACAAGTCCATCCACAGCTGATTGTGACGATCAGCGGGAAAAAAGTGGATGATGCGATCCAGCGCTTGGTTAGCGTTGTTGGCGTGCAAAGTACACAAACACAGGTGCCCAGTTTCAGCAAACGCAATGGCGTGATCCATGGTTTCACGAGAGCGAACCTCACCAATCAAAATGACATCAGGCGCCTGACGCAATGTATTTTTCAATGCAACTTCAAACGATTCGGTATCGATACCCACTTCACGCTGGGTAATAATACAACCTTGGTGCTGATGAATAAATTCAATAGGGTCCTCAATCGTTATGATGTGTCCTTTAGAATTTCTATTTCGGTGCCCCACCATCGCCGCTAATGAGGTCGACTTACCTGTGCCCGTCGCGCCCACAAAAATAATCAGACCACGCTTCATCATTGCCAGCTCTTTGACAATTTCTGGTAAGCCCAAGTCATCTACTTTTGGAATATTGGTCTCAATGCGACGCAGCACCATACCCGCCAGATTACGTTGATAAAACGCACTGCAACGAAAGCGACCAACACCGCGTGCACTGATCGCAAAGTTTAGCTCTTTGGCTTCCAAAAACTCTTGGCGCTGCTTTTCATTCATGACGCTCAACACCGTCTCGCGTGCCTTCTCAGGCGTCAGAGGCGTCGAAGTAACTGGCATCACTTTACCATTGAGCTTTATTGATGGCGGCACACCCGCCGTCACAAAGAGGTCCGACGCGCCCTTCTCAACCATCAGCCCTAAGAGGCGCTCAAAATCCATAATACTTTCCCCAAATTTACGCTCTGATCTACGGAGGGTTTCTCATTATTCCAGGCGTGTTTTAATTTTTATTATATTGCCAATTGCCGACCCATAAATTTCGAACCGGCATTACTATTAACAAAATTTAGAATGCTTCTGGTTGCTTAGCTTTCTCTTTAGCAACTTCTCGGGTAATAATCCGACGCTCGACCATATCCAATAAACACTGATCGATGGTTTGCATGCCCAGCGCACCACCGGTTTGAATGGCTGAATACATTTGCGCCACTTTATCTTCACGAATCAGGTTACGAATCGCGGCGGTGCCGCGCATGATTTCATGAGCCGCCACTCGACCACCGCCATTTTTCTTCAGCAGTGCCTGAGAGATAACCGCCTGCAGTGATTCTGATAACATCGAACGCACCATGGATTTTTCATTGGCGGGAAATACATCGACAATACGGTCAACGGTTTTGGCCGCTGAGGTGGTGTGCAGTGTACCGAAGACCAGGTGACCGGTTTCCGCTGCGGTCAACGCCAAACGAATGGTTTCCAGATCTCGCATTTCACCAACAAGAATAATATCCGGGTCTTCCCGCAAAGCCGAGCGTAGGGCTTCACTAAAACCGTGAGTATCGCGGTGCACTTCACGCTGATTCACTAGGCATTTTTTCGATTCGTGAACAAATTCGATGGGGTCTTCAATCGTCAGTATGTGCTCGTATTTATTGTCGTTGATGTAATCCATCATCGCCGCAAGCGTCGTAGACTTACCCGAGCCGGTTGGGCCAGTGACCAATACCAGACCACGCGGAACCGCACAGATATCACGGAAGACTTGGCCCATGCCGAGCTCTTCCATGGTCAATACTTTCGAAGGAATGGTACGAAACACCGCGCCAGCACCACGGTTGTGGTTGAAGGCGTTAACACGGAAGCGCGCCACGCCCGGCACTTCAAAAGAGAAATCCGTTTCGAGGAACTCCTCAAAGTCCTTACGCTGTTTGTCATTCATGATTTCATAAATGAGGCCGTGTACCTGCTTGTGCTCCATGGCGGGCAGGTTAATACGACGAACATCGCCATCGACACGAATCATCGGCGGCAAACCAGCTGAGAGGTGTAAATCCGACGCGCCTTGCTTGGCACTGAACGCCAACAGTTCGGTAATATCCATACTTAAACCCTAAATCGTCATCAAAATAGCCAGTTCACGTTTGATCTTCGCTTAAATCAGGACAAACGCGGCTTGGGCATTTATTATTTCATTCTCAATCAATACAGCGCATTACGCGCAATCTGACTAGGTGACTAACACCCTAGCTTACACAACTGTAGCCAGTATATGTCCAACATCCTCGACAACCCAATTGCTTCTAACCTGCAACGCGTGCAAACACGCATTGATACTGCCTTAAAAGAAGCCCACAGGCCGGCCAACTCGGCGCAGTTGCTTGCCGTGAGTAAAACCAAACCCGCCAGCGCTTTACAACAAGCCTTCAACGCAGGGCAGCGGGCCTTCGGCGAGAACTACCTACAAGAAGCCCTCGAAAAACAGCAAGCGCTGACGGATTTAAACATCGAATGGCATTTCATTGGCCCTATACAGTCCAATAAAACCCGCCCCATTGCCGAAAACTTTGACTGGGTTCACAGTGTTGAGCGTGAGAAGATTGCTCGTCGCCTCAGCGAGCAACGCCCTGCTCACCTGCCACCGATCAACGTATGCCTGCAGGTTAACCTTGATCATGAAGCGACAAAGTCGGGTATTTCACTCGCCGAACTGCCGGCAATGCTTGAAAGTGTGGCACAACTGCCCAATATTTGTGTTCGAGGGCTTATGGCTATTCCTGCTAAGCGTGAGGGGTTTGAGGCACAGAAGACCGCACTGGAGCCTTTAAGCGCAGCACTGGATGAATTACGTGACCAATACCCAACGCTCGATACTCTATCGATGGGCATGTCCGCGGACCTCGAGGCCGCCATCAGCGCCGGCGCCACCTATGTGCGCGTAGGAACCGATATTTTCGGTTCCCGAGACTGAACAAGCGAAACCGATATTTTCGGTTCCCGGGACTGAGCAAGTGATACTGATATCTTTAGTCCGCGCACTTAAGAAGAGCGGCCACTAAGGGTTAAGCGCGAAGTGCGACTTCGTACACAACAAAAATTCAGCGTCGACGCCACAGAGTCGACGACGCCCAACGTATCGACTTTGATTAGGAGCTCACCGTGAGCAAAGCAAACTTAACCTTTATCGGCGCCGGCAACATGGCCAGCAGTATTCTCGGCGGCCTGATCGCCAAGGGCTACCCGGCCAATAACATCACCGCCAGCGACCCTTACCAAGAAGGGCTTGATAAGCTCGCGGCCGCACACGGCATCAACATCACGCAAGACAACGCAATGGCTGTCAGCAAGGCCGAGGTTGTGGTGCTTGCGGTTAAACCACAAGTATTGAAGCAGGTGTGTGAGTCGCTGCAGCCACACCTCAGCCATCAGCCACTGATCATTTCCATTGCCGCAGGCATCGACATCAACAGCATGGATAAGTGGCTCGGCAACCAGCTCGCCATCGTCCGCTGCATGCCAAACACCCCCGCACTGGTGCAAACCGGTGCCAGCGGTTTGTTTGCCAACGCCCAAACCACCGCGGCGCAAAAAGCCAACGCCGATGAGATACTGAACTCGGTTGGCATTGTGCAATGGCTTGAAACTGAATCGCTGATTGATCCTGTAACGGCCGTTTCTGGCTCCGGCCCGGCCTATTACTTCCTGATGATGGAAGCGATGATCGACGCCGGTGTTGCCCAAGGCCTAAGCCGCGAGGCGGCCACCGAGCTGACACTGCAAACCGCACTGGGCGCCGCCAAGCTGGCACTAAACAGCGATGTTGATGTCGCGGAGTTACGCCGCCGCGTGACATCCCCTAACGGCACCACCGAGCAGGCAATCTTGTCATTTGAGAAGAGCGACCTGCGCGGCGTCGTCAGTAAAGCCATGCAGGCCTGTACGGACCGCTCGATTGAGATGGCCAAAGAGCTGGGCTAAGCAGACCACTTTATATTCAATACATCATCAGACTAGGAGCCTGCTATGGGACCAATGCAAGAAATCGGAATGCTCGTCATACAGACGCTGGGGTCTATGTACCTCTTTATCGTGCTTCTGCGTTTTATGCTGCAAGTGGCACGGGCAGACTTTTATAACCCCATTTCGCAGTTTGCGATCAAGGCCACCAACCCCGTGCTTATCCCCATTCGCCGAGTCGTGCCTGGGGTGTTCGGCATTGATCTCGCGTCTATTGCCCTCGCGCTGATCGTTCACTACGCCGTCATTCAGCTCAGCGCACTGGTGCTCGGGGCGGGCCTGATCAACCCCATCCATGTTTTCATCTGGGCACTGGTCGGGCTGCTGGCACTGGCCGCTAACCTGCTGTTTTGGGGGCTGCTGATCATGGTGGTGTGCAGTTGGATTGCACCTCAGAGCAATCACCCGGCGTTGATGTTGCTGCGCCAGCTGGTTGAACCGGTTATGGCGCCGATTCGCAAGATCATCCCCGACATGGGTGGCATGGATATTTCGCCCATCTTTGCCTTTCTCGCCCTCAACGTCGTGCAGATCCTGATTAAAGCGCTGGCGCAGCAAGTCGGTATAGTCGGCGGCGTCAGTCAGCTGGTAATCGGTATTTGAGGGTTTAAGTAAAACTTTAACCAAGCCTCAGTACCGCAAAAAAGGGAGCCCTCTCAAAGGCTCCCTTTTTTCTTGCTCGGCGATCAACCTCAACCAGCGAGTTGGGGGCTTCAAAAGCACAAAAACTGAGACACCGCCGTTGCTGAATTTCAAGCAATGCGATCCAGTTATAACTTTTCTACATATCACCACCTTCCCATACCCCGACGATTCGGTTTTAATGAACCGCTACCTAGCGCAATAATACGGCGCTCTACAGCATTGAAGCTTTATACAACTCCGAGTGACCCCCTTCGCAATGGCTATTGGCATGGATGTAACGACGCTCTACCGACAATTGGCCAACTACGCCAACTGGAAGCAGCAATTGAGCTGCCAAATTGAGCAATGCCAGCGCTGGTTCAACGAGCACAACAGCAACAGCCCCATCGCCAGCCACAGCCTTGAGCAAGCATTAAAACTGCTGCGTGAAGACACCTTTACCCTCGCCTGTGTGGGCGAGTTTTCCCGCGGTAAAACCGAATTCATCAATGCGCTGTTATTTACCGAGTATGGGCAGCGGTTACTGCCGTCACAGCCTGGGCGCACCACCATGTGCCCCACCGAGATTTTCTTTGACGCAGACCTGCAATCCAACTGTGTACGCCTACTGCCGATAGAGACACGGCGGACACCCACCAGCCTCTCAAGCTTCAAGAAAATCCTGCGCAACTGGATCACCATTCCCTTTGATGCAAAAAACCCTGCATCGGTTACTGCGGCAATGACCCAAATCGCCGCCGTTAAACAAGTCACAGAAGACGAGGCCAGCGCGCTGGGGTTTGACCCAGAAGAGCTCAATCAAAGCGCCGTTCAGGCGAGCGATGGCACGACACGGGTTGAAATCCCCACCTGGCGTCACGCGCTGGTCAACATCGATCACCCACTGCTGCGCCACGGTTTGCGTATCCTCGACACGCCTGGGCTTAACGCCCTAGGTAACGAGCCGGAGCTCACCCTCAACACCTTGCACCAAGCCAATGCGCTGGTCTTCTTACTCGGTGTCGACACAGGTGTGAGTCGCAGTGACCTCGCCATCTGGAATGACCACATACAATCACTGCGCAGCTCGCACCCCTATACCGATACCCGTCAGCGCACACTCGCACTGCTCAATAAAGTGGATACCCTCTGGGATGACCTGCGCTGCGCCAGTGAAATAGACGAACAAGTTCAGCAGGTTCGTGAGGTTACCGCTCGCCAGTTACGCCTGCCCATAGAGCACGTGCTCGCGGCATCTGCGAAGCAGGGATTATTGGCCAGAGCCGCCGGGGACCCTCAACGCCTGCACCGCAGTCAAATGCCTCAGTTCGAAGACATGCTGGCCCAGCAGGTGCAACGCAACCAACAGCGGCTGGCCGAGAGCCGCTCCGTGTCGGACACATTGTCGATGATGCAATCGACCCGCAAACAGCTTCGACAACAGCTATACAGCGCCGATCAAGAATTAGAACAACTGCAAAACAGCCACCACCAGAGCGGCGATTACCAAGCCTTGCTCACACGTTTGAGGGCTCAGAGTAAAGCGCAGCACCAACTCTACCATCGCCGCGCCCTCGATCTGCGCTTCCACCAGCGCCGCCTGGGTTTAGAGCTACAAGCCCTGCAAACACCACTGGCCAAAGAAGCCCTGCAGCAGCTGATCCATGACACCCAGCAAAGCATGAAACGCAGCTGGACCAGCAAGGGGCTGCACAGCGCCATAGGCGTATTTTTTGACGAGCTCCAAAGGCGTTTTGGAGAATGCCAACTGGCCACCGACAGTGCCAATCAAGCGCTCCTGCATATCTATCGCAGTGTCGACATAGGCGACATGAAAGAGGTCGATATTCAGCGCCACTGCTTAAATTTAACACCTTACCAACAGCGCTTAGAGCAGCTGCAACGCCAGGCCCAGCAGTTTCGGCAATCTCTAGGTGGCATTTTCAACCAAAAACAAAAACTCATCAGCCGCTTCATCGCCACCCTGATGCAAGAAGCCCATAACCTCTCAAGCGCCTTATTTAATGAGACCGAACTTTGGTACAAAGAGGCTCTCGCGCCTGTCGGCCATCAAGCGCAGTACGATAAAACCCTGCTTGAGCAACAGATGCGTGAACTCGCGGGTCTCGTGGAGCAGCAGCAAAGCTCTCAACAGCGACTGCAAGACGTCAAAAGGGTGATCGCGCGCCGCGAGGGTGCATTGTTTGAGCTAGATCAGGTGATCGGTTCGGTATCCATCGGCACCTCCGTCAGCGGCCGCCCCACCGAGCGGGCAGCCGCCAAGAAAGATCAGGTGTTGCAGTCTCGCTCAGCCTAGGCGGCCCCGTGGGCAACAAACCTGTGAGTTAATACGCGAAACAGTTGCAGCCGCTCGGCGGCAACCTTAGACTTGCCGCCAGCAATAGCCTGTATTGTTTATAGTAAAAACAAAGGTTTACTGGCGACACTTAACCGTCGCGCCGTGTTCATCGCCGAGAAGATTATGCCGCACGCTTTTTCCAACCAATCCGTAGGGCTTGTAACCGCGGAGACTCTACACTTCGACACCCCACTAGCGCTGGCTTGCGGCCGCACGCTTGAGAGTTACGAGCTGGTCGTCGAAACTTATGGTCAGCTCAACGCAGCAAAATCCAACGCGGTGCTCATTTGCCATGCCCTGTCGGGCAACCACCATGCTGCGGGCCGCTACGCAGAAGACGACCGCAAACCTGGCTGGTGGGATAACTACATAGGCCCCGGCAAGCCGATCGACACAAATCAGTTTTTTGTTGTCTCGCTGAACAACCTCGGCGGCTGTGATGGCTCCACCGGCCCTAGCAGCATCAACCCTGATACGGACAAGCCTTGGGGAAAAGACTTCCCCTCTCTGCGCGTGCGCGACTGGGTACACTCCCAAGCTCGCTTAGCCGATCGCTTAGGCATAGAGCAATGGGCGGCGGTCATTGGCGGTAGCCTCGGCGGTATGCAAGCCATGCGCTGGGCGCTGGAATATCCCGAACGCCTCCGGCATTGCGTGGTCATCGCCTCGGCGATGAAGCTCACCGCCCAGAATATTGCCTTTAATGAGACCGCGCGCCAGGCCATAACCGCCGATCCCAATTTTTACGATGGCGATTACCTATCCCATGACAGCCGCCCAGCGGACGGCTTGGGTGTCGCTCGCATGGTCGGCCATATCACCTACTTATCCGATGACGGCATGGGCCAAAAGTTTGGTCGTGAGCTGCGCTCAGGTTCATTTGTGCAGGGCACTGACGAGCCGGTCGAGTTTCAAATACAAAGTTATTTAAAACATCAGGGCGAAGCTTTTTCGAAGACGTTTGATGCCAATACCTACATTTTGATGACCCGCGCATTGGACTACTTTGATTTGGGGCGCGAGTACAACGACAACCCGGTTAAAGCGTTTGAGCAGGCAACCTGTAAGTTCTTGGTGGTGTCTTTTACCACCGATTGGCGCTTTGCCCCCGAGCGCTCACGTGAAATTGTTCAAGCCTTAATCGGCGCGGACAAACCGGTGAGCTACGCGGAGGTTGAATCCGAGTTCGGCCACGACGCTTTTTTAATCCCCATTGAGCGCTATTACAAACTGTTTGGTGCCTATATGGAGAACATCAGTGCCGAGGTTGCCGAACTGAGCGCCACAGCAGGGGAGCCGTCATGAGCGGTTTTGCAGAGAACACCATGCGCCACGATCTCGACATCATCCAGGCATGGATCGCGCCCAAAAGCCGAGTGCTCGACCTAGGTTGCGGCGAAGGCCTGTTGCTCAAATCACTGGTCGATCACAAGCAGGTCACCGGTTACGGGCTCGAAATCAATCCGGACGACATCACCCGTTGCATCACTATGGGCTTGAACGTCATCGATCAAAACATCGATGGCGAGCTCAGCAATTTCGCCGATGAAAGCTTCGATACCGTGGTGATGACGCAAGCCATTCAGGCCATGCAAGATCCGGCCAAAGTATTGAGAGAAATGCTGCGAGTGGGCAAAGAGTGCATCGTCACCTTTCCCAACTTCGGCCACTGGAAAGCCCGCTGGCATCTGTGCGCCACCGGGCGCATGCCGGTATCGGACCTGCTGCCTTACGAGTGGTACGACACCCCCAACATTCACTTTTGTACCTTCAAAGATTTCGAAGTTCTGTGTAACGACATGAACCTCGATGTGGTGCATCGTCAAGTAGTCGCCGAGCGTCCGATCAGCCGTTTACTGAAAGATTTGCGCCCCAATCTGTTTGGCGAAACCGCCATCTACCACCTGCGCAAACACGCCTAGATTGCGGCCAGACCCTCGCCGCAATAATCTCACCGAGAGGTGGATGGGACCCCAGTCAGAGTGACTAGACTAAACAGTAAGTGGTTAATTTTATACAACTCAACCGGCGTGGCGGCTGTCACGATACAGTCGCTAACCATGCCTATCGCTTGGTCTCATTAGGGACCTCAAAAGGAATCGACCATGAAAATACAACGCCTGCTCATGCTGCTCTTACCCGTTATATTGAGCTTTAATGCCCATTCATACGACAACCAGCCTTTTCGAGAATTTGGCGACTACAAAGTGTATTTCAGTGTTTTTAACAGCAGTTTTATTCAGCCGGAAATTGCCGAGGCCTACAACTTCACGCGCGGTAAAGACCGAGCGCTGGTCAATATTGCACTGGTGAAGAAAAAAGACGTGGGCGACACTCAAGGCTTGGCCACCGAGATTTCCGGCTACAGTCAGAACCTTATGCAACAGCGCCGCAACCTAGAGTTCATGGAAGTTAACGAACAAAATGCGGTCTACTACCTAGCGCCCGTGCGCTTCATCAATGAAGAGATCCTACACTTCACCATTGAAGTAAAACCCACGGCCAGCAGCCGCCCAATGACGGTCACCTTCAGCAAAAAACTCTACGTCGATCGTTAACCGCCCCTGCTCCGCTGTAAAGCATTGGGCCACTCGTGTGGCCTAGTAACACCGCCCAATGAAGTGAATCACTATGTCGAATGAAACCCAGCCCCAAACCAACGTTGATCAAAAAATCGTGCTCGCCAGTGGCAACAAAGGCAAATTAAAAGAGTTTCAGCAGCTATTGGGGCAGACAGGATTTGAGGTGTTGGCGCAAACTGAGTTCGATTACCCTGAGGCGATTGAAGACGGCCTGAGCTTTGTCGAAAACGCCATCATCAAAGCCCGCCACGCCTGTAAGCACACAGGCCTAGCCGCCATAGCCGACGACTCGGGTCTTGCGGTTGATGCCTTGCGCGGCCAGCCGGGTATCTATTCCGCGCGTTTCGCTGGCGCAGACGCCAGCGACGCCGACAACAATCA
>Ga0105348_1002530_pt1 | contig 10855 bp, 1 predicted proteins | sample EN8Hudsemesocosm_2_FD_83504 | JGI IMG/M metagenome (GOLD analysis project Ga0105348, IMG submission 83504) | Methane-oxidizing microbial communities from mesocosms in the Hudson Canyon - EN8C Hudson Canyon | ecosystem: Environmental > Aquatic > Marine > Cold seeps | place: Hudson Canyon...
CTGTAAGATGTACTGTATATAGATATAGACAATCTGTTCAATTCTAGACATTACACACAAATCTTCAACTATCCCTTACATTCTTAATATTAGCCAAATATTACAAAAACTTTAAAGGTGGTGCCATGTCCCAACAATTCCACTAGCTATAGGGTTCTTTTCAGTATTGGCAATTTTACAAGTGTTACCACCACTCTATGAATCTTGCCAATTGGTCTGGTGCTATATAGGAATAGCCATTGTTCTAGTAGTGTTAACAGTGAAGACCAGCTAATTTAAATTTAGAGCTTTAGTAGCATTTACATAATGTTTGGCAAGCTGGGGGTATGTTCATACCCATACATTCTCTAACATTCGTCAAATCCATCTTGTCTATCTTTAGCTATTTGGGAATGTTCTTCTTTCAGTTCCATACCTATGAAATGTTTACTATGGTGAATCTGAAATGTCTTTCAACACTTCACGCCTCAAAACTATAGGTCAGCATGTCTTGTAATATTGATAAATAATAGGACGTATTGTCCACAATTCTAGACATTACACACAAATCTTCAACCATTGTAACAATTGAAGACTAACTAAGTATTACAAAACTTTATAAGGTATTGCCATGCTTCAACAATTCAAATCTATTAAATTTGCTATAGGACTCTTCACATTATTAGTATTCTTCAATGTTGCAGGAATATTACCCTATTCGTTCATTATGTCAGGAATATCAATTGCCCTGTTAGTTATGAACCACTACGCAATCAAGCGTTATATGTGATTTAAGAATGTTTTAGATGTAAGTGCTACTATGGCTGCTTTGATATGTAATGGCCATAGGTTGCGGTAAGCTGTACACATATTGACTAATTACACAACACACTAGGACAATTACCATGCTTTCACTATTCAAACGACAATATTTAACATACTAAGGTATTTTCAATAGTAGGATATTACACACTATTACTTGCTTTCATCTTCCATACTACTACAGGTGGTGAAATTGATCTGGAGTTGTGGATGATATTTGCAGCAAAATCCATCTTCAACAGGACAATAAGCATGTGGCACGTTAGAGACGATTTAAGAGGGTTTTGCATGTAAGTGCTAGATATTACCGCCATTGTGTTAAATGCTCTTAGAATGACTATAGTGGCACCATATGCGATCCACATTTTCCACTAACAGTTGGTCGGAATGGCTACTGCTCCAGGTTGGGTGTATGGGTAAAGTAGCATATGGGCGTAGGAGCGATTTGAGAATATTTTGAAGATAGTTGCTATCTATGTATGGCTTTGATGTTTCTGGCCACCTGTAATGGCCATTGTCAAAAGAACTCACAATACCTAGGTTAACTGATAAGGTACAACCCCTAATGCACCTCAGAATGTCGACTACAAGACCAATTTAGGTGCTTCTGTAGCTGAAGCATGGTTGAGCACTGAATCGACACGTATCAACGTTAAACATACTGTACTTACCACATAATTGGATACTGACACCTTATTGATGGACAAATCCTTCAGTAGCTATAATAGTTGCAATTGCTTATTATGGTAATCACAATTATCCAAATGTAGATATTTCGGTAAAGGAGGTGCAAATGCTTTATGGTTAGCTGTTTTTTTACAAGAATGATCAAATTGTCAAAACATTTTCAGACGAAGTATTCTCAGGGTTAAAGCCCAAACAACTTCAAGACATTGTTAATATAACTGTCTTAGAAACAGGAGCTACCAAAGCTGTTTCAAAATGTATCTATCATGGTGGGGCTGATAGGACAATTGATACAATATTGTATCCGTTAGATGATTAGGTTAAGCCGAATATGTCCTGATGATTTCAAATCTTTAGCAATTATGCAATATATTCTTGAGTAGGGATCTCAGGATTACCTGTAAGCATTAACTGTCAGACCTTTGTCCAATAGCAATGATATTTAGTAAGTGTTATTGTGTTAGGCTACTGGAAGGTCGTCAATGAAAAATCATTTGATATTGATAAGCATTCTACTTTAAGGGTGCTTGATATGGTTTTATTGTTGAGTTTATTTGGCCAGCACATACAGCCTAAACTATTTAAAGCAACAGAGTAATTGTTATGAGAATAAATCAAAGAAATTTTAATTTGTATATGTTTTTAGTAATACTCTATTTGGCTTTTATTTTTTCTGTGGACAATTCGTTTGCAGCAACTACAACTCAGTATAAAGTTTCAACTGGTGGCAATCATAGTTGTGCGATTGATGATGTTGGCGTACTTTGTTGGGGAAAAAATGACAGTGGTCAAACCACTGTCCCTAGCTTATCCAATCCAACTCAAATTAGCTTAGGCAGCTCTCACAGCTGTGCAATTGATGATACAGGAGTGGTTTGCTGGGGAAATGATTCATCTGGTCAAAGTGCTGTTCCTGCGTTAAATAATCCGACACAAATTAGTTTAGGTTACCGTCAATCTCACAGTTGTGCAATTGATACTACGGGGGTTGTTTGTTGGGGTTCTTATGATAGCGGTAGCATACCGTCCTTATCTAACCCAAGACAAATTATTTTTGGCCTTTCCCAAAGTTGCGCTCTTGATGATTCAGGTGTCGTTTGCTGGGGGGGAGTAATTATTATGGTGAAACCACTGTCCCTACTTTATCTAACCCAACTCAAATTAGTGCAGGATACAATCATAGTTGTGCGCTTGATGATACGGGTGTCGTCTGTTGGGGGAGGAATAGTGAAGGTCAAAGTGACGTGCCTACTCTGTTGAACCCAAGTGAAATTAACCTTTTTGAATATGGTAGCTGTGCACTCGATGATAGTGGTGTGGTTTGTTGGGGGCAAGCCTCAGTACCTCAGCTATCTAACCCAACTCAGATGGGCTTAAGTAACGGTCATGGTTGTGCAATTAGTGATAGTGGCATAAATTGTTGGGGGAACAATAGTTACGGTCAGAGTTCAGCCCCCTCTCTCTCTAACCCAGCTCAAATTGCTTTAGGTTCCAACCATAGTTGTGCGTTAGGCGATAATGGTGTGAGTTGTTGGGGGCAGAATGTGAGTGGTCAAATTACTGTACCGGCCTTATCCAATCCATCTCAGATTTATTCGGGAGGGGGGGCTAATTGTGCGTTAGACGATAGTGGCGTGGTTTGTTGGGGAAGTAATAATTATTATCAGACTGCTGTACCTGATTTAACAAATCCTACTCAAGTTAACGTGGGTAGTAATCATAGCTGTGCTATTGATGATAATGGTGTGGTATGTTGGGGAAAGAACACTAGCGGTCAAACTGTTTCTCCAAACTTAACAAACCCAACTAAGGTTGGTGTGGGTTATGATAATACTTGTGTTATTGATGATAATGGGGTCACTTGTTGGGGGGCTAATGGCAGTGGTCAAAGCACCGTTCCAAATTTATCTAATCCGTCTCAAATAAGCTTGGGGTCTAGTCATAGTTGTGCATTAGATGATTCTGGGGTCGTTTGTTGGGGGAGAAGTTATGAAGGCCAAACCAACGTACCTGGTTTAACTAATCCAATTCAAATTAGTGCAGGTGCTTACCACAGCTGTGCACTTGATGATACAGGAGTGGTATGCTGGGGACAGAACACTAGCGGTCAAAGTTCAGTACCTAGTTTATCGAATCCATCCAAAATCATATCAGGAGGCTCTCATACTTGTGCCATTGATGACAGTGGTATTGTTTGTTGGGGGGATAATACTTATGAGCAAAGCAGAGTAACTTATGCTCCAAAATTAACAGCCATTACTGGTGGTTGTGGAAGTAGTCATCATAATTCATCGATAACTAGCGCTCCTACAGAAAATTTATGTGTAACAGGAAATCCTACTAACGTTTCTGGTAATAATCCATGGGCGTGGAGTTGTACTGGACTTTATAGTGGTACAGATGCGTGGTGTTCAACCAGTAATGCAACTGTAACAATAACTCCCTCAGCTACTACCGGTGGGGTAATTAGCCCTGATGGTAGTCAATCTATTGCTGCAGGTGATGTCGTTGATTTTATCGTCACTAGCAATACCCATTATCAAGTCGCAAATGTAACAGGGAGTTGTGGAGGTAATTTAAATGGGAACGGATATACTACAATTGCAATTACTGAGGATTGCACGGTTATCGCTAATTTTGAATTGCTAGACACTGACAATGATAACGTAACAGATGATATTGATAATTGTCTTACGATAAGCAACCCGAATCAAGCTGATTCAAATACTGATAATATCGGTGATGCTTGTGATCATAATAGCGATTTTGACAATGATGGACTTACTGATCAGCAAGAGTTTATTAAAGGAACAGACCCTAGTTTAGCCGATACTGATATTGATGGCATTGCAGATAATATAGATGCTTACCCTCTTGATAATACACGTACAACCTTCCCCGCAAGTGATTATTATCAAATCAGCACGGGCATTGACTTAAGCTGCGCGCTTGATGATAACGGCGTGAGTTGCTGGGGGCTGGCAGGTGAAGTACCTGCATTACTACACCCGACCCAAATTAGTTCAGGTAAGACACATGCCTGCGCTCTTGATGATAATGGTGTTGTATGCTGGGGCCGTAGTGTTGAAGGTCAAATAAGTGTACCTAATTTAACACATCCAACTCAAGTTAGCTTAGGCTCCAATCATAGTTGTGCTTTAGATGATACGGGAGTTGTTTGCTGGGGGGATAATCGCTATCGTCAAACCGATGTCCCAAGTTTATCGAACCCTACCCACATCAGTTCGGGTAATACTGGTAGCTGTGCTCTTGATGATACAGGCCTGGTTTGCTGGGGGTCAGGTTCTGTGGTAACAACATTATCCAACCCAACTCAAATTAGCTCAGGTAACAGTCATCGCTGTGCTATAGATGATACGGGTATGGTTTGCTGGGGGAGTGATAGCTATGGTCAAGCCACCGCGCCAAGCTTGTCCAGCCCTAGCCAAATCAGTTTGGGCTACGATCACAGCTGTGCTATTGATGACACAGGGGTAGTTTGTTGGGGGAGAAATACAGAAGGACAAGCAACAGTACCTGAATTATCCAACCCTATTCAAATTAGTGCAAATGGTTTTAATACGTGCGCCTTAGATGACAGCGGCGTGGTCTGCTGGGGGGATAATTATCGTGGCCAAACTGTAGTGCCAATGCTATCTAACGCTACAAAAATTGATGTGGGTTCCTCCGGTGGGGGCTCATGTGTTTTAGATAAGGATAATAGCTTAGTTGTTTGTGCTGATTACACCTCTATTAAAATGTCCAACCCTGTTCAGGTTAGTTCAGGAAGTCAGCATCACTGTGCTCTAGGTGATAATGGTGTGGTTTGCTGGGGAGGGAGCAATGGTTATGGTCAAACTAATGTTCCTGCGTTATTTAATCCAACGCGAATAAGTTCAGGCAATGATCACAGTTGTGCTATAGATGATAGCGGTGTGGTCTGCTGGGGGGAAGGCAGATCAGGTCAAACCGCTGTTCCCGCTTTATCAAGCCCAACTCAAGTTAGTTTAAGTTCCAATCATAGTTGTGCTTTAGATGATACGGGAGTTATTTGCTGGGGCTCTAATAGTTCTGGTCAAACCAATGTCCCAAGTCTATCGAATCCTACCCAAATTAGTTCTGGTGGAGCACATAGTTGTGCAATCAATGATACGGGGGTAGTGTGCTGGGGAAGTGATACCTATGGACAAAGCTTAGCTCCTCGTCTTTCCAACCCTCGAAAAATTGCTTTAGGCTCCAGTCATAGTTGTGCATTAGATGATAATGGTGTGGTTTGTTGGGGCAAAAACGATTATCAACAACTTAATGTACCGGCATTAACTAACCCTACTGAAATTTATGTAGGAGGAGAAAATAGTTGTGCCATAGATGATACAGGAATCATTTGTTGGGGGTTATCCTCGTTTGATCTGTTTTTTTATAATGAAAAATTAAATTTTTCAGGAATCAATAGTACTTGTGGCAGTAATCACAATATTATTTTGGATGATTTTCCGCCTCAAAACCTTTGTGTAGAGGGTAGCGTGGCAAGTAGTACTTTAGGTGATAACCCTTGGTCGTGGAGTTGTTCAAGTCTTGATAGTAGAGATGATAGTCAGTGTTCTGCATCAGTAATTGATTCAGATGGGGATGGTGTGTCAGATGCAAATGATAATTGTGTGTTAATTAGTAACTCAGACCAACTTGACACAAGTAATGATAGTATCGGTAATGCTTGTGATAACAAAAGTGATACTGATAATGATGGCTTAACTGATCAGCAAGAGTTTCAATTAAATTTATCTGCGACAAATCCGGATACCGATAATGATGGAGTTAATGACAAGGATGATTTTTATCCTTTGGATAATGCCCGCTATATTTATGACGCATCTCTTTTTTATCAGGTGAGCAGCCATGATGATTTATATACATGCATATTGAACGATGGTGGAGTGACGTGTATTGGTAATATAATTAAGGAGGTGCCAACTCTTTATCATCCAACGCAAGTGAGTGTCGGTAAAGGTCATGCTTGTGCAGTTGATGACTTTGGTGTTATCTGCTGGGGAAGCGACGGTTCACAACAAAGTACAGTACCGGTATTGTCAAACCCAACACAGGTTAAAACAGGTGATTACCATAGCTGTGCGATACACGATCTTGGTGTAATTTGCTGGGGAAGGGATACGGAAGGACAAAGTACAGTACCAACTTTATTAAATCCAACACAGATTAGTTTGGGCGATAATCACAGCTGTGCTTTGGATGATAATGGAGTTACCTGTTGGGGCGACAATTCGTTTGGGAAAAGTACGGTTCCTACGTTAACAAGTCCTACGCAAGTTTTTGCAGGTGTTAATAATACCTGCGCTCTAGATGATGGAGAAGTTGTTTGTTGGGGAAGTGATGCTTTTGGACAAAATACAGTACCTACGTTAATAAACCCAATGAAAATCAGCTTAGGTAATAATCATATCTGTGCTTTAGATAATAATGGTGTCACATGCTGGGGTTCCAATAGTTATGACGTAACTTCTGTTCCCACATTATTAAACCCAATTGATATTAGTTCTGGAGCTGCAAGTAATTGTGCATTAGATGATACTGGGCTGGTGTGTTGGGGGTTTTATACTGTAGCTCCTAAACTCATTAATCCAACACAAGTTAGTGCTGCAGGAGCATGCGCTATTGATGATAGAGGCGTGCACTGCTGGGGGAGTAATAGTAATGGACAAAGTACAGTGCCCGCTCTATCAAATCCAACACAGGTAAGTTCAAACTATTCTCATCATTGTGCTATAGATGAGAATGGTGTCTCATGTTGGGGGAATAATTGGTCTGGGCAAACCACAGTACCGACCCTATATAACCCTACAGCTGTTAGTGCGGGTGGTAGCCATACCTGTGCTATAGACGATACAGGCGTGGTTTGCTGGGGTAACAATGATACTGGGCAAAGCTCCCCCCCTTTACTCTCTAATCCTAGAGCTATTACGACTAGTATTTACGGAAGTTGTGCAATAGATGATAGTGGTGTCGCCTGCTGGGGGGAGTATTTATTTTCTTCGATAATTGAACCTAGCACTACACTTTTAACCCCCAAGCAAGTGACGATAGGAAGGTTTCATAATTGTGTCCTTGATGATACTGGTGTGGTCTGCTGGGGAGATGAAAGTCGAGATGTAGGACAGCTGTCAGTTCCAGAATTATCAAACCCGAAGCAACTTAGTTCAGGAGCTGAGCACAATTGTGTTCTTGATGATAATGGAGTGGTTTGTTGGGGTGGTGATACCTATGGGCAAAGCACAGTGCCAGAATTATCTAACCCAACACAAGTCAGCGCAAGAGAATATGAGAGCTGTGCTATAGATGATAGCGGTGTTGTTTGTTGGGGGAAAACTTTTTCTTATGGAAAAACAAGTGCTACTCCTAATATATGGGGATTTAAGTCCGTGGATGGATTTTGTGGTAGTAGTCATAACAATGATCAAATTGTTAGTACGCCAACAGAAAACTTATGCTTAACTGGTCGGACTACAAATGTAAGTACTGGTGAAGGTCCCTGGCAATGGAGTTGTACGGGTATTTATGATGGCGTGAATGCCAGTTGTTCAACCAGTACACAGATGTATGCGGTTACTTCTTCAGCAGGAGGTGGTGGAAGTATTAGTCCTAGTTCAACACAAAATATTCTTGTGGGACAGGTAACTCAATTTACACTCAATAGCGATGATTTTTATCAGATTGCAAGTATTTCAGGAACTTGCAGTGGGAGTTTAAACGGTAATGTTTATTCGATCCATGCTATGACAGAAAATTGCTCCGTTATTGCCAGTTTTGAGCTTACTGATAGTGATGATGATGGCTTGGCTGATAACGTTGATAATTGCCCTGTAGTAAGCAATTCTGCCCAGTCTGATGCAAATGATAATAGCGTAGGTGATGCTTGCGATAGTACTGATACTGATAATGATGGTTTATCTGATCAGCAAGAATTTCAATTAGGTACAAATCCAAATAATATGGATACTGATTCGGATGGAGTGTTTGACGCTGTCGATAGCTATCCGCTTGATAGTAGCTATTCAGCCTACGAAGTATCAGATTTCTATCAAGTAAGTGCGGGGCATACCCATACCTGTTCCCTGAGCGATAATGGCGTTGTATGTTGGGGAGATAATTTTTATCGGCAGACCATGGTTCCAACACTTTTTAACCCAAGGCAAATTAGTTTAGGACGTGCTCATACTTGTACGTTAGATGATAATGGCGTAACTTGCTGGGGTGACAATGCTAAGGGGCAGAATAACGTACCGACACTTTTAAACCCATTACAAGTGGAAGCTGGTGATAGCCATACTTGTGCGTTAGATCATAATGGTGTTGTATGTTGGGGAGATTCTAGTCAAGGACAAATTACGGTTCCTAGTCTCACAAACCCGGTTCAGATAAGCTTAGGTAATAGACATTCATGTGCTTTAGATGACAATGGAGTTGTATGTTGGGGGAGTAATGGTTCTCAACAAATTTCTATTCCAACACTCACCAATCCTTCAAAAATAATTGCAGGGGGAGATCAAACTTGTGCTTTAACAGATAATGGTGTCGTTTGTTGGGGCAGTGATTTTTATGATCAAAATACTGTCCCTACACTATCGAACCCGGTACAAGTAAGTGCCGGTGCAAATCATATTTGTGCACTGGATGATACGGGAGTTGTTTGTTGGGGGGATAATCGTTATGGACAAAGTACGGTGCCCACTTTATCCAGTCCAATACAGGTTAGCGTGGGAACATATCAAAGTTGTGCGCTTGATGATACAGGAGTCGTATGCTGGGGAGATAGTCTGGCTGGAAAGAGTTTTATACCGACTACATTATCAAATTTAACACAAGTTACTTCAGGTCTGAACTATACCTGTGGTATAGATAATGGTGAAGTGGTGTGCTGGGAAGGACCTGGTTATGGATTGGGAGGCAATTCTGATTACGGCCAAACAACGGCACCTGATCTTATTAACCCAATTCAGGTCAGTGCCAGTTGGGAACACACCTGTGCTATAGATGATACTGGGGTGGTGTGCTGGGGTGATAGTCAAAATGACAAACTTGCGGTGCCCACACTGTTAAATCCAGTACAAATCAGTACTGGAGGGCATCATGCTTGTGCATTAGATGAAGCTGGTGTGTTGTGCTGGGGAGATGACTACTATGGAGGAGTTACTGTGCCCCCTCTTAACAATCCAACCCAGGTGACAACAGGTTTTTATCATAGTTGTGCCTTAGATGATACGGGCGTGGTATGTTGGGGCTTTAATTATTTTGGAGCAACCACAGTGCCTAGTTTATCAAATCCAACACATGTTATTGCAGGAGGTCATCATACCTGTGCAGTAGATGATAGTGGCGTCAAATGTTGGGGCTTTAATGATTATGGGCAAACCTCGGTTCCTTTGCTGTCAAATCCCTCAGAACTAAGAGCGGGAAATGGGAATACCTGCGTTATAGATAATAGACAAGTGGTTTGTTGGGGGAATAATAGTGGTGGGCAACTTTCTGTTCCCAATTTAGACTATCCTACACAAATTAGCGTTGGGGTTAGACATGTCTGTGCTATTGATAGTTCGGGTTTAAAATGCTGGGGATATGGAGATTATAGTCAAAATATAGTTCCTGGTGAATTGAAATTTATTGCAACAAATGGTATTTGTGGGAGCAGCAATAACACCATTTTTGCTAGTGCGCCAACAGAAAATTTGTGTGAAGTAGGTGATGCAAGTATTGTGACAGGTACAAATCCATGGGAATGGAGTTGTACTGGTATTGATGGTGGATCTGATGCTAGTTGTTCAACAGCTATTTTAGTTGACATAGATGCAGATGGGATATCTGACAATACAGATAATTGTCCTGTTGTATCCAATGCCACTCAAATAGACACAGATGCCGATGGACTGGGAAATGCATGTGATAGCGATGATGACAATGATGGTCTGAGTGATACAGAAGAAGCATCATTAGGAACTGATCCATTATTAGCTGACACAGATGCGGATGGAAGTAATGACCAAACAGATAATTGTCCTCTTGTATCAAATGCCACTCAAACAGACACAGATGCGGATGGACTAGGAAATACATGTGATAGCGATGATGACAATGACGGTCTGAGTGATACAGAAGAAGCATCATTAGGAACTGATCCATTATTAGCTGATACAGATGCAGATGGGATATCTGATAATACGGACAATTGCCCAGCTGTATCCAATGCCACTCAAATAGACACAGATACGGATGGACTTGGAAATGCGTGTGATAGTGATGATGACAATGATGGACTGAGTGATGCAGATGAAGTGACAATGGGAACTGATCCATTATC
>Ga0105348_1002546_pt1 | contig 10812 bp, 9 predicted proteins | sample EN8Hudsemesocosm_2_FD_83504 | JGI IMG/M metagenome (GOLD analysis project Ga0105348, IMG submission 83504) | Methane-oxidizing microbial communities from mesocosms in the Hudson Canyon - EN8C Hudson Canyon | ecosystem: Environmental > Aquatic > Marine > Cold seeps | place: Hudson Canyon...
CCATGTGAGAGTAGGTCATCGTCAGGCTTCCAAATACGGCTGAAAAGTCGGTAAAAACCCCTGTAGCTTTGCTGCAGGGGTTTTTTTATGCCTGTAGATTTTGGCTGCGCTAAAGAGCGCTGTCATCAATATGCAAAATACAACCACACAGATGATTCTTAAGTTACTGCTTTTCGTAAGTTGAATAAGGGAAAAGCTTTCTTTTTAGTAGGGCAACTAAGATAATTTGTCCCAATAATACTGGCGTGTATCTCTGTTATTAGAAGTGACGAAAATATATGGCAGCTTTTACATTTTACCGTTTTGTTTTGGAGCTACACCATGAGCAATGAACAAGTTGTTATTTTCGATACTACGCTTAGAGATGGTGAGCAAAGCCCTGGCGCATCCATGAATAAGGATGAAAAGCTACGCATTGCAAAAGCTCTGGAAAAGATGAAGGTTGATGTTATCGAAGCAGGCTTTGCGATAGCTAGTCCTGGTGATTTTGAGTCGGTTAAGCTTATAGCTGACACAATCAAAGACAGCACAGTTTGTAGTTTATCAAGAGCTTTGGACAAAGATATAGATCGAGCAGCAGAAGCCTTAAAAGGTGCTGCATCAGCAAGAATACATACGTTTATTGCTACCTCTCCAATACATATGGAGTACAAGTTAAAACAAACACCTGATCAAGTTATCGAGCAAGCTATAAAGGCGGTAACGAGAGCTAGAAGTCATGTGGCGGATGTTGAATTCTCTTGTGAAGATGCTGGCCGTTCAGAAATCGATTTTTTGTGCCGCATAATCGAAGCTGCTATTGATGCAGGTGCAACAACAATTAATATCCCTGATACGGTTGGCTACGCTATTCCGCACCAATTTGGCGACACGATCAAGCAACTAATTGAGCGCATCCCTAATGCAGATAAAGCGATATTCTCTGTACATTGCCACAATGATCTTGGCCTTGCCGTCGCCAACTCTTTAGCTGCAGTTTCAAATGGTGCAAGACAAGTTGAGTGCACCATCAACGGTTTAGGTGAGCGGGCTGGTAATGCATCATTAGAAGAACTAGTGATGGCGATGCAAGTCCGTGAAGATATTTTGGGCGTACGCACAGGTATTATTACTGAACATATCGTTAGTACATCACGCCTAGTATCTGGAATTACAGGTTTCCCAGTACAACCTAATAAAGCTATTGTTGGTGTTAATGCGTTCGCACATGAGTCAGGTATACACCAAGATGGTGTGTTAAAGCATCGTGAAACCTATGAGATCATGAAGGCGGAAGATGTTGGTTGGAACACCAATAAGATAGTTCTGGGTAAGCTCTCTGGTCGAAATGCCTTTCGTACTCGAATTGAAGAGCTGGGAATAAATTTTGATTCAAAAGAAGAATTAAATGCAGCTTTCGCCCGTTTCAAAGAGCTAGCAGATAAAAAGCATGAGATATTTGATGAGGACTTGCAAGCTTTAGTAAGTGATACTCAGCATACTGAGTTTAGTGAAGTATATAAGCTTAAATATAATAGTGTCTGTTCTCGTACCAATGAAACGCCTGTAGCCGAAATAACCCTACTCGTAAATGAGGAAGAAAAATCTGCATCTAGTGCTGGTAGTGGCCCGGTTGATGCTACGTTCAAAGCTATTGAGATGATCGCAAACTCAAATGTGAGTCTAGAATTATATTCTGTTAATGCAATTACTAGTGGTACTGATTCTCAAGGAGAGGTTACGGTTCGTCTAGAAAAGGGTGGTCGAATTGTGAATGGATTAGGTGCAGATACAGATATCGTGATTGCATCGGCTAAGGCTTATATAAGTGCTTTAAACGTCATGGCTTCAGAGCCAGAAAAAGCACATCCTCAAACTGGAAATGTGTAAGTACTATGAACTCAGTGGAAACAAACTTGGATGAGATGCGAAGGCAAGCGTATCTAGCTGCCATAGGTATAACACCTTGGTCTCCTCGCTATATTCTTCCTGCAGCTAAAGAATCGCAGAAGACTATTATTACTGAGTTGCCAGTAGGTGATTTATCAAATGAGAGTTATGAGGAGGCCGCCATTGCTTCTTCAACCGAGGCTTTAACGCCGAGTGCTGAGGCGACTTCTCATAGCAGTGATCAGCGAGAAGCCTTTGAGGCGCGACATAGTCCAAGGTTAACGTTAGATGTTCACGAAAGTGATAATTCCGAACAAGAAAAGCGAGCAACTACGAACCTAGGTGCTGCCAAAAAAGACATTGTGAGTCAGTTTAGTATGGCGTGTGTTGATATCGGTCAGAAAGGTTTGTTGGTGACCGAAACAGATTTCAGCCGTACACAGGGCTTGTTAAAGCCTCATATGAGTTTAATTAACTCAATTTCATTTGCGTTAGGATATAAGCCCACCCAATTTGTCAAACCGACTGAATTTCGTTGGCCTATTCAAGGCTTGCAGCTTGAAGGTGGAGAGGATATGGCCATAGAAGCGGTAACAGCATTCCTCGAAAAAAATATTGAGACAAATAATAAAGAATGGTTGTTACTATTGGGTGATCAATTAAAAGTTATTTTTGACACCGTGAGTAATGGTAGTCTAAACCAGTTACGTATTGTTTACGGTCCAAGCGTAGACAATATGCTAATTCATACTGAAAGTAAGCGAACTCTTTGGCAAAGCTGTTCGTCAATAGTTCCCTCTGCTTAAATAGGATTGCTGTGCTACTCTCATTTAGGTATATGACCGATGCGGACCTGGATTCTGTATACAGCATTGAGCAAGTTGCACATCAACACCCGTGGACTCGAAAAATCTTACAGGACTGTCTACACGCTGGCTACCTATGCACAGTTTGCCTAAATGGCGATGAAATAGTTGGTTTTTCTATGTTAACACTTGCCGTAGGCGAGTCTCACTTGCTCAATATTTGTATCGCTAAAGAGGTACAAGGAAAAGGTGTGGGTAGAGCACTGCTGATGTATTCCTTGGAAAAAATACGAGCAGAAGGTGCTGAGTCAATATTCTTAGAAGTTCGTCCATCGAACATCAGTGCGATTAAACTTTATCATTCAGTGGGCTTTTACGAATCAGGTTTACGTAAAGGCTATTACCCAGGAAAGAATGGTCGAGAAGACGCTATCCTCATGAACTTCTTTCTTAAGGTCGCTTAAGTGCCGGCCACTTAAGCATAAATTCTTACCGTTAGGATAGATTTTCACCGCATTCGGTCCTTACACTCTTTAATGAAACGAATCTAAAGCTATACTCCTTAACGTAATAATTATTGTTGTTATAGAAGCGTTTGTTTATTAACTAAAACGACGAAGAACATGAAGTTGTTATCTGTGAGATAACAACTATCTTTTTACTGATGGTGCTTAAGGTTACCGTTGAGATTTTAAAGGGTCTTGCCTCAGAGGATGAATAGTATGTTTAAGCTGAAAACCTTAGTGACTGCAGGTGCAGCCGCAGTTTTACTGAGTAGCCCGGCGCTGTATGCGAAGGTATCTCCCGCTGAAGCCAATAAATTAAAAGGCGAATTAACTCCCTTCGGAGCCACTAAAGCGGGTGAAGGTGAAATACCTGCTTGGGACGGTGGTATTAAGGAGCCGATTGCTGGCTATAAAGGTTCTGGTGATTTTCACCCAGACCCTTATGCGGGTGAAACCGCCAAGTTCACCATTACGTCGGCGAATCTAGGTCAATACAAAGACAAGCTATCACCGGGTCAAGTTAAGATGTTTGAAACTTACCCTGACACATACAAAATGAATGTGTATCCAACTCACCGTAGTTTTGCAGCACCGCAGTGGGTTTATGATAATACCTTTAAAAATGCGACTGATGCGGAACTCATTTCCGATGGCAACGGGCTTAAAGGTGCTTACGGAGGTATCCCTTTCCCGATTCCACAAAGTGGCGTTGAAGCAGTATGGAATCATACGATGCGTTGGAGAGCTGAGTTTGGTCAGCGAGAAGTGTCGTCCGTGGCGGTCCAGCGTAATGGAGCTTATGCGCTAACGACGTTAGATCAATCGGCTGACTTTATTTATTACCACCAAGGTGGAAATGAAGCTGATCTCGACAATAAACTCTTTTATTTCATGTCCATTACTAAGGCGCCTGCACGTTTAGCCGGTGGTGCTATCTTAGTGCATGAAACCATGGATCAGTTAAAAGAGCCTCGCCAGGCTTGGGCCTACAGTACCGGTCAACGTCGTGTGCGACGTGCGCCAAACATCGCTTACGATACGCCAACGTCCGATTCCGATGGCTTGCGTACCGCTGATGAGACGGATATGTTTAATGGTTCTCCAGACCGTTATCGCTGGGAGTTAAAAGGCAAGAAGGTAATGTATGTTGGTGCTAATAACTATAAGTTGGATGATTCTAGCGTTAAATATAAGGATCTTCTGACGTCAGGGCACCTTAATCCAGAATTCGTGCGTTATGAAGCGCGCCGTGTTTGGGTGGTGGAAGGTAATCTGAAAACCGATGAGAATAAGCGCCATATCTACAACAAGCGCGTATTGTTCTTGGATGAAGATACCTGGTCTGTAGTGGTTACGGATAAATATGACAACCGTGGGGAGCTGTGGCGTGTTGCTATGTCACACCCTAAAAACCACTATGAAGTGCCTACTGAAATTTCAGCATTAGATGTGTACTATGATCTGAAATCAAAGCGTTATAACGCTTTGGGGTTAGATAATGAGCAGTCACATTTGATGAAGTTTTCCAGTGAGTATCCAGATAAGTCTCACTTTACACCAGGTAACTTACGTCGCTTAGGTAAACGTTAAGCTTGACGTAATCAATAAAAAAGCCGGGTTAGTACCCGGTTTTTTTATGTCTGATCTATTGGTCACTATCGCTTAACAGGTCTTTTTTGTAACTTTCTTTGTAACGTTCTTCTGTGCATTCCAAGTGCCCTCGCTGTAGCTGATACATTACCTTCGTGCTTGGTTAGTACTTGCTGTATATGTTCCCATTCCAGTCTATCTACGGATAATCCGGGTTGCGCTATGGGTGTGTTTGGGTTGGGTTTGGTTGACGTAAATGCGCTAAGAATTGCTTGGGTATCGCAGGGCTTGCATAAATAATCCAACGCGCCAAGTTTTACTGCTTCTACCGCCGTAGCTATGCTGGAATAACCCGTTAGCACAACTATTGCCATCTCTGAATGGGTTTTTAGTAATTCGGGAATGAGATGTAAACCGGATTCATTGCCTATTTTTAAATCGACAATAGCACAATCAATCTGCTGCCTGGATGCCTCGGTTAACGCTTGTTGGATATTGTTTACTCCTATGGCATTAAAATTTTGCCGGTTCAAGGAGCGCGTTAAAATATCGCAAAAGGTTTGATCATCATCGACGATCAAGAATGATTTAACTTCAGTCATAGTAACGGTAACCCTAATTCTACGACGGTTCCCTTTTCCTCATGGTTATACATCTTTAAGGTGCCACCGAGTTTGTTGATGGAGGTCGAGCTTAGATAGAGACCTAAACCCATGCCCTCATCCTTCGTACTGAGAAAAGGAGAGCCGAGTTTTTCAATGACAGAAATAGGGACGCCCTCGCCCTTGTCCCGAATAAATAAATTCAACTGTTGAGCGTCGACAGTTGCCGTTAACTCTACGTAGTCTGGTGACGCATCCACTGCATTATTTAGCAGGCTAATGATGGCTTGGTCCAATGCAGTATCAACTTCTATACGCAGTTTTTTATGAAGACTTTCGAAATGAGTTTGGTATTTTGCTTCCGGGTGTAGCAGTTGCCAACGATCAATAACAGAGTTCAAGTATTGTGCTGGGCCTGTTTGTCGTCTTTGATGGAGTCTTTCCAAGTCGGTATCGTTGGATAAGGTTTGTAAGATGCGCTTACATTGTGCCAGTTGTTGTTTCAGAAGTTCAAAGTCTTCTTTAGTTTCATCTTGTAAGGGGTGCTGTTCTAGTTCTTCTAATAATATAGCCATGGTTGATAGTGGCGTGCCCAGTTCATGCGCCGCACCCGCAGCTACCGTGGCAATGGCTACCAGTTGTTGATCTCTCAAATCCTCTTCACGTTTTTCTGCGATCTGAGCTTCTTGTCTCCGCAGTGCTTGCGCCATTCTGACCACGAAGAAGGTAATAAGCAGGGTGCTGATGAGAAAATTCATCCACATTCCGAAGATATGCAGGCTGAAGCTTGTGTCCTGGTGATGATGAGGTTCTGACAGCGGTATGTAGAAAAACATCAACAAGCTGTAGGCACCTAAGGTCAGCGATGCCATTACCCAGGTGAATATCCCAGGGAGTGTTGCAGCGGTAATAGTCAGTGGCACTAGATAGTAAGAAACGAAAGGGTTTGTGGACCCGCCGCTGAAGTAAAGCACGCTAGTGAAGCAGGAGATATCCAATACAAGTTGAGTAAAAAACTCGGCTTGTGTTATCGCAGCACCCTTGCGCAATCTAAGGCTGGTATATAGAGCTATGGATAACAGGCAGCCAATACTGATAACGATTGGGTAAAAAGCGTTAAGTTTGCCAAGGTTAAAATGGGTGTATAGAACGGCAGACAGTTGCCCGAGTACCGCCAAGTAACGTATTAGATTGACGAGCCTTAGATTTTGCTTCGATGCTGATAGCTGAATAGCTGTGGAAAATATCATTAAGAACCAATCATCAGGAGTCTGGGTTAAACGGCTGACCATTATAGCCATATTGTTTCATATGAGTGAGGTATGGCAAATTGTCGCAGCGTGTTGTTCTGGAAAAGTCGCATGATCTGCTTCTCCCCCGTTAATAATTGGTGGCTCTTTGATGGAGGCAAGTTTGCTATGGGAAAAGAGAGGCATAACTCGGTATAATCCCGCCTCCTTAACGATCTATCCAGTATTATCCCTATGAGTCAGATTGCCCAAGAAGTCGCTAAGCGCCGCACCTTTGCCATCATTTCGCACCCGGATGCCGGTAAAACCACGATTACCGAGAAGGTCTTACTATTTGGCCAGGCATTACAGAGGGCCGGAACGGTCAAAGGTAAGAAGTCGGGGCAGCACGCGAAATCTGATTGGATGGAGATGGAAAAAGAGCGTGGCATCTCTGTGACCACCTCCGTTATGCAGTTTCCCTACCGAGAATGCCTGGTTAATTTACTTGATACACCAGGGCACGAAGACTTTTCTGAAGATACCTATCGTACGCTTACGGCGGTGGATTCCTGCTTGATGGTTATTGATGCGGCTAAAGGTGTAGAGAAACGAACGATTAAACTGATGGAGGTAACGCGCTTACGTGATACTCCCATTATTACCTTTATGAACAAGCTTGATCGAGACACCCAGGATCCCATTGATCTCATGGATGAGGTTGAAGATGTACTTAAGATTGCTTGTGCACCTATTACCTGGCCAATAGGTATGGGGAAGCAGTTTAAGGGGGTTTATCACCTACTGAAAGATGAGGTTGTCCTCTATAAAACTGGCATGGGGCATACCATTCAGGACAGTCAGGTTATTAAAGGTTTGGACAACCCTGAGCTGGATGAGGTGCTTGAAGAATATGCTGAGCAGCTGCGTGAAGAAATTGAACTGGTAAAGGGCGCTTCTCATGAGTTCGATTTGGATGAGTTTTTGGCAGGACGGCTTACCCCGGTGTTTTTTGGCACCGCGTTAGGAAACTTTGGTGTAGATCATATGCTGGATGGCATAGTTGAATGGGCACCAACCCCTTTGCCGCGTTTAGCGGACGAGCGTGAAGTGGTGGCAACCGAAGAAACGTTCAGCGGTTTTGTTTTTAAAATTCAGGCGAATATGGACCCTAAACACCGTGACCGTATTGCATTTTTGCGCGTTTGCTCTGGAAAATATGAAAAAGGGCTGAAAATGCATCAGGCTCGATTGGGTAAAGATGTACGCATTTCTGATGCACTCACCTTTTTAGCCGGCGATCGCTCTAATGTTGAAGAAGCTTATCCCGGCGATATTATTGGCTTGCATAATCACGGTACGATTCAAATCGGTGATACCTTTACTCAAGGTGAAAAACTGCATTTTGCTGGTATTCCGAACTTTGCCCCTGAATTATTTCGCCGAATTCGTTTGAAAGACCCCTTAAAACAAAAACAGTTACTAAAAGGCTTGATTCAGCTATCTGAAGAGGGGGCGGTGCAAGTATTCCGGCCGCTACGAAATAATGACCTGATTGTTGGTGCTGTGGGTATTCTTCAGTTTGATGTTGTTGTGCATCGATTAAGAAGCGAATATAAAGTGGAGGCATTATATGAGCATATCAATGTTGCTACCGCACGTTGGGTGAGTAGTGATGATGGGGTTGTATTTGAAGCCTTTAAAAAGAAAGCGTATGAAAATCTGGCATTAGATGGAGGTGATAACTTGACATATATCGCCCCTACAATGGTTAATCTTCAGTTGGCTACTGAAAGACACCCTGATGTATCGTTTAACCAAACACGAGAGCACTAAACGGCTAGAGTTATAGTTTTTCTTTAATAAAGCCTCTGATTGATTCTTGCCGTCAGGGGTTTTTGTTTTTGGTAGTAGCGCGTTAGTATTGATGTTATGCCATTTGTTGATACTCATTGTCACTTAAACTTTTCTGCATTTGATCTGGATAGACATGCTCTTCTAGATCAGTGTGCAGCAGATAGTATTCAAAGCATCGTTGTTCCTGGTGTCACACGTTCTTCTTGGGCCTCTCAGCTAGCGATTCAGAGCAATGTCATTGCTATTAAACATGCGATTGGATTGCACCCGTGTTTTCTACAAGAGTTTGATGAATCAGATTTACTCGAGCTTGAGAAATTGTTGGATAAAAACAAAACGCTGGTGGCAGTAGGTGAAATTGGTCTCGATAAATTAGCCGCAGATATCTCACTACAAACGACCGTTTTTGAAGCCCAAATTAAAATAGCCAAGACGTACAATAAGCCTGTCATTATCCACGTACGAAAAATGCATAGTGAAATACTGTCTATTTTGCGAAGATCAGCCTTTAATTGTGGTGGTGTTATACATGCTTTTTCGGGTAGCTTAGATATTGCAAATGCCTATATAAAGTTAGGGTTTAAATTAGGTATTGGTGGGGTTGTCTCTTACCAAAGAGCAAACAAGACTCGTTCGACGGTGGCATCAGTTTCTTTAACAAGCTTAGTCTTGGAAACAGATGCTCCTGATATGCCTGTATTTGGTCATCAAGGAGAAAGAAACTCACCCATCTATATACGAGAGATTTTCGAATATCTCTGCGAGTTACGTTCAGAATCTGCTGACGAGATTGAGGCGGCGTTATTTAATAATTCATGCCAGCTATTTGGCAGTATTTAGTACGCGCTTATTCTTCTAGTTTTGTAATAATTGCTTTTAAGAAGCGAGCGGCCTCACCACCGGTTACCGCTCGATGATCAAAGGTTAAGGACAGTGGTACAATTTTATGAACCGCGATTTGATTTTCCCCTGAAGAATTTGTAACCACAACAACATCTTTTCGGATAACTCCTGCGCCTAAAATGGCAACTTGTGGTGGAACAACTATAGGGTTGGCATATCGGCCTGCCATAGTGCCAAAGTTAGAGAGGGTTATCGATGCGCCTTGAAGTTCTTGCGGGGGGATTTTTCGGCTGGCAACATCCTCACGTAATCGGTTTAAGCCGGATCGTAGATCTTCAGCATCTCTTTGGTAAATGTTACGTAATACCGGAACAAATAAGCCATCGGGTGTATCTACGGCAATACCCAGGTCTACAGATTCTAAAAGACGTCGCGACATGGCATCCGCATCAAACCATACATTTAATGCCGGTTCTTGTTGGCAGGCATAAGCAATAGCTTGTGCCAATTGTATGGTGGCGTCAGCGTCTTTGGGCCAATGATCGATATCAGCATCTTCATAGATGGAAACAGGTACTACTTCTGCATGAGATCTGGCCATGTTCTTGGCCATAGAGCGTCTAACGCCACGGATTTTTTCTGAAGCACCTAGTTCCGTTGTGAGCTTGTGTGCCCGCTGCACATCATCAGCTGTAATTAATCCATCCCTACCAGAGGGTGTTACCTTGGTTAGATCTACATTAAGCCTAGTCGCTAGTGCACGTACAGCCGGTGTAGCCTTCATTGAGCCTTTGGCGAGAGAGCTGTTAGATGCGCCAATAATAAAATGATCTTTGGCGGCTTCTTGACTAGTAGTATCCAGCTTGCCGACTACTGTGCCTGTGTCTTCTCCCTCTCCGACATATTCAACGAGTGGTTCCCCTGTGTGTACAATATCTCCTTCGTCACCAAATAAAGCGGCTATTTCTCCATCCACAGGACTAGGAACATCAACAATCGCTTTTGCTGTTTCCACCGAAACCAAAAGTTGATCTGTGGAGACTGAATCACCAATTTTTACATGCCATTGCACTATTTCCGCTTCCGGCAGGCCTTCGCCTAAATCTGGCAATTTGAAATATTTCATAGGGATGCTCTTTCCATTTCCATTTCCATTTCCATTTCCAGTGTTCGGTGATTTCTTTTTTAGGCAAGTCAGCTAACCAAAGGCCAAGGTTTCTTTCACTGCACTAACAATATCCTGTGTATTTGGCATGTAATAATGTTCGTTTTTAAAATATGGCATCACAGTGTCATACCCTGATACCCGTTTTACCGGAGCTTTTAAAAATAATAGACACTGTTCGCCCAGTTGCGCTGAGATCTCGGAACCTACACTAAAACTTTGGGCTGCTTCTTGTATCACAACACAGCGTCCAGTTTTTTTGACAGACTGTGTAATGGTGTCCATGTCTAAAGGCTTTATGGTGGCAATATCAATGACTTCTGCGTGAATATTTTCTTCCGTAAG
>Ga0105348_1002549_pt1 | contig 10806 bp, 8 predicted proteins | sample EN8Hudsemesocosm_2_FD_83504 | JGI IMG/M metagenome (GOLD analysis project Ga0105348, IMG submission 83504) | Methane-oxidizing microbial communities from mesocosms in the Hudson Canyon - EN8C Hudson Canyon | ecosystem: Environmental > Aquatic > Marine > Cold seeps | place: Hudson Canyon...
ATGGTAGAAATGACTATCGCTTTTTTATGTCAGACTTGCATCCACCAGACATGGTGCGTGCGAGTTTAGAAAGTGCATTGCATCATGCTCTTGAGCGTGGCGAACTGAGTTTGCAGTACCAGCCGCAAGTGAGAGTGAGTAATCAGCAGTTTATTGGCACCGAAGTGCTTTTACGATGGACTCACGAAACATTAGGTTCAATCTCCCCCGTAATTTTCATTCCTGCGCTAGAAGAAACGGGGTTGATTAACAAAGTAGGAGAGTGGGTGCTGGCCTCTGCGTGCCGTCAGCACCAAGAGTGGATACGAAAAGGGGCGTTACCGTGCGATGCCAAGCTTTCTGTTAATTTATCTCCTCGACAATTTCGTCAGCGAGATTTAGCAGATCGGATATTGCAGGTTTTAGACGTCACCCAGATGAAGCCAGAACACCTGACGTTAGAAATTACAGAAGGTGTACTAATGGACAATCTCCAACAAGGGATTGATATGCTCGGTAGGCTAAGAGAAATTGGCGTATCGATTGCAATTGATGATTTTGGTACAGGTTACTCATCTCTGGCTTACTTAAAAGATCTTCCGGTAGATTATTTGAAAATAGATCGCGTTTTTGTCAAAGATATAGTTGATGATAAAAATGACGCTGCGATTGCGAATTCTATTATCGCCTTAGCTCATAACCTAGGCATGGAAGTGATTGCGGAAGGGGTTGAAGACCCTAGCGTATTAGGCATATTACAGGCTTTTGGCTGCGATCATTATCAAGGCTTTTTCTTCTCCCGCCCAGTCGACCCGGAAGAAATTCCGCTGATTGCACAGCAATTTTCAGCGGATTAGTTTTTTGGGTTCACAGCTACAACCCAGCCACGTATGATGAAAGAAAAATTTGTAGATAGGTTCTTTCATGAAATGTGCGCTAATTGTTGCGATGGCTGAGAATCAGACCATTGGTATCGATAATACTCTTCCTTGGCATTTACCGAATGACCTAAAGTACTTTAAGAAAGTCACCATGGCTAAGCCGATCATCATGGGTCGTAAAACCTATGAATCCATTGGACGTCCATTACCAGGTCGTACCAACATCGTTATCACTCGCCAAACAGACTACCAAGCTGAAGGTATTGTCATTGTAAACAGCCTGCAGCAAGCCCTAGATAAAGCAGAAGACATTAGTTTTGTCAGTGGTCATGAAGAAGTGATGGTTATAGGTGGAGCCGAAATTTATCAGCAAGCGTTATTAAAAGCAGATCGCTTATATATAACTCATGTTAGCGCTGAAATTGAAGGTGATGCTTTCTTCCCAGTGGTTGAATGGAATGACTGGCAAGAATTTAAACGTGAAGAGCATGCCGCTGACCCTGTAGGGGAAGAACAAAAGAACCCTTACGATTACAGTTTTGTTGTCTATGACCGCATTAAATAAAGCGGAATCCTCTTTGCTAAAAGAAGATCTCGATTTTCATATTTATGCAGGTTCAGCAGCCCTTAGCCATATTCAAAAAAATGGTTTAAAGAAAGAAGATATTAGTATGCTGCTCGGGGCTTCAAGTGGCCCTAAGTGGTTAGTGTTGCATGGTTTTGATCAGTACTTATTAAACTCGATGCAAGACCGTCAGCAGCCATTAGATTTACTTGGAACTTCAGCAGGCGCCTGGCGCTTGGCCTGTTATGCTCAACAAGATTCTTTTGCCGCCCACCAACGTTTGACCCATGCGTATATCGAGCAACGTTATTCTGAAAAACCTTCTGGTGATGAAATATTAGCGTCTTGCCGGAACATGGTGAATAGCATGTTAGGACGTCAGGGTGCTGTAGAAGTATTGCAGCATGATACGGCTCGCCTGCATTTAATCACCACGCAGTGTCATGGTTTAGCAGCAAAGCAGCATCGTTTTTGGCAAGGGCTTGGATTTGCGATAGCCGCCTTAGGTAACGTATTTAGCCGTAAAACGTTAGGCCTGCATTTCACGCGAATCGTGATTCACCACCCCGAGCAGAAGCCACCTTTAGCATGTACGAAAGATCTCCCCAGTCGCTATCAAACGATTGAAAAAGATCGAGTCGCCGATACTATTTTATCCACGGGTTGTATTCCTGTGTTGACCAAAGGCGTAGAAGATATTGCTGGCAAAGGTTTGTATCAAGACGGTGGAATAACGGATTATGGATTTGATCTGCCTTTTAAACCAGAAAAAGGCTTTGTGTTATATCCTCATTTTGCAGAGATTCCAGCCCCTGGTTGGTTTGATAAATCTTTGAAGTGGCGAAAGCCTAGTCACGACAATTATTCACATACCATCTTATTAGTGCCTAAGAACGAATTTGTTACCAGCTTGCCTTACGGAAAAATCCCAGATCGAAACGATTTTGTAAAATTGAGCGATGAAAAAAGAAAAACTTATTGGCGGGAAGTTGTAAAGCGTTCGCAGGTATTTTCTCAGCAACTTGAAGCGCTTGAGCCCCATCATTGGGCAGAGTACGCAGAACCTCTGCCTTGGTAATTCTCGAAAATTTCAACTCTAATTTGACCGTGTTTAAAATTCGTTTTCTAAACGTTTATCCAACTCAGCAATTTTAGCTTTTATTAAATCGTGGCACTCAAGGGCTAAACGATCAGCATCTTCAGGTTTTAAGTCAGCTGTAGGGATAGGATCTAAGAATTCAACCAAGCCCGGCTTAGGTGACCAGTCCGACAAAGTTACATTCGCGGTCGAGCTGACACACAGTGGCACGATCGGAACACCTGCTTTTATGGCCGTTAAAAACGCGCCTTTCTTAAAAGGTAATAAACCTTTGCCACGACTACGAGTACCTTCGGGCATGATAAAAATAGAACGATTGAGCGATGTTATTTTCTCCGCCATTTGATCAACCACTGCATGAGCTTTGTCTTTGTCGCCACGATTAATAAAAATATTACCCGCCAACCAAAATGCAGCACCAAAAATAGGCACCCACGCTAATTCTTGTTTACCAACACCAGAACAATTTTTTGGCCAAATTTTAGCGAAATAAAAGACGTCTAATAAGTCTTGGTGATTAACCACATAAACAACGGGAGAGCTAATTTGTGGCTTATTGATAGCAATAACTTTTAAGTTCATCATCCAATAAGTCGGAAATAAAAACTTTAAAACCGTACGGGTATTATTTCCATGAAAAGGTCGGATACAGGAGAAAGCCAGTGCCATAAAACAGAATAAGAAAAAGTAAGCGCAGACAGCAACAAGACGAGCGTAATACAACATAGGGAGTCACAAGGAATTAGACGAGCAAACATTATACCCGTCTAAACTTAAAGAAATACCCAAAAGCAGACGATAAGCTGCCTGTTTATGGGTACATATGTACTAGAGCTAGCGACGAATCAAGGTGAATGTTTGGTTCGTGCCAATACTTCCAGAAGCAGCCCTTAGGCCTGCATTACCACCAAAATCAGCTCTTAAGTATTTACCATTGTCTGCTTTAATCGCTAGCTGATTATTTCCAAGATTAGCGATAGTAAAAGTACTTGCCGCTGAAACGGTATGGCTTGAAGCTTTTAAAGTACCGAATAGATAGGAATCTAAAGCAACGTAATGACCATCAAACGCTTTAATAGCAAACTTGCCATTTTCTAGCGCTTCAAAAGAGAAGCTTTCCCAAGTACCCACTTGATCAGAGCCAGCAGAGATAAAGCTATTACCACCACTCATGCTGCGCATGTAATGTCCGTTAGCTGTTTGGAAGTGAACAATGTCGCCGGCAAAAGGAAATGAAGAGCGCTGCGGCTGAGCTTCAGAAGGGAAAGTGAAAATACCACGTGCGGCATAATGATCCGAAATATCCCATTCCCCCCAAAGGTCATCTTTAGTAGAGCGTGGCGCAAAGATTTCTTGATAAGCTGCTGTTGGCTGCAAGTTGTCATTCGCCGTTAACGTGTAATCAAGGTATTCGTGATAAGGCTGCTCAGCCCAGGTATTAGTACTAGCATCATAAGATAGGTTATGGCCTGTATTGGTTGGCTCTGTAGCACCTAACGTAGCCTCCATTGCGTCGCGATCTTCAGGAAGGTCAATCTTATTAACATTGAAGTCTCCTGCCATAATCACAGCTTCATCGGCTGGGATATTTAAGCCACGAATGTACTCACCCATTTCATCTAGCTGAGCTAAGCGTGCTGCACGGTTAACATCGTCGTCGGAAGATTGTGTATGAGTTGCGAATACATGATAAGGATTACCTTGCTTGTTGATACGAGCATGGATTACCCCACGTGTCGCAGCACATTGGATGCCTTCACATGGATTGTATTTGAAGTTGTCTTCCATCACGAAAGGCCAGCGAGATAGGATGCGTGTACCCGACTTCATAATTTTACCGGCTTTGAAAATCTCAGAGCTTTGGTAAGGATATTCAGCACGTAATTGTTTAAGCAAAGAAGCGGTCGCAATATCATCAAATACTTCTGTTAAAACCAACGCATCGTAGCCAGCCATAACTGCAGGCATTTCATCTAAACGAGTACCCACTTTTTTAGAGCCAAAAATAGTTGTAGCCCAAATGTTATAGCTCAATACGTTGAACTGATTAGCCGTGCCTATCGCTGGCTTCTTGTCTTCTTCTTGAAGAACGTAAGTTAGCTTGCCGCCATCGCTTAAGCTGCTGCCGTTGAAAGCAAGAGTATTCTTATCACCTGCAAGTTGAGTCGTAAAACGTTGAATCTTACTGTCTGTTTGAGGAGCAACCGTTAAATTGCCAGCATTAGCGCCAAAGGATAAATCTGTACCAGAAATTTGCTGTGTAAGGTCAATCTGATAGTCATCACTTGATAGCTGAATATTAAGAGACTTATTCGTACCCGAGTTACGGGTCAGCTTAGCCAATGTCGCTGTTGCCAAAGGGCCAACCGCTTGTGTTGACTGAGTATATTGAGCATCACCCGATATATGTACCTGTAGGGTATCTAAAGTACTGTTGGTGAAGACAATCTGGGTATCCAGTGTTTTAGGTGCTTCAGACATAGCGAATGCAGAGCTAGCCAGTAAAGACAACGCTGTGGTCGTGAATATTTTTTTTATCATCATGTTTGACTCAAGTAGTTCATCGGGTGAGCTTATTATTTTTTTAGTGCTCATACTTATTCATCATTCTACATAAGAATACATCTTACTGTCACTAAACTCGTATCAGTAATTGATAGGTTAATCACAAATTAGAAATCTTTATTTGTGTATAACTTGTTCTCTAGTTGGGAGTAGCTTGTTTATTAGCTGTTAGTAAATAATTATAATCACAATTATTTCTTTATAATCAATGACTTATGAGGGTCTTGATTTCATGTATAATTTAGATTGAAGAGAATTTTCGCCCGCCTAATTTATCAATAATCGACTAATTTGTGGATAAAAAATATTAAAAATAATACTGGTTATCCACTATTCCTGTGGATAACTGGAAGCATAACTTACCTATAACTCATTCAAACGTTTGTTTTATCTAGGTTGTGCTTAGTTCGGTGCTTTTTTGATCATTTGATGTCATCCGATGAGTTAGAGAGTGAAAAGTTTTTCAAGATAATTTGGTAAAAGATGCCTTGATCAGAAGGGAAGCACACAATGCTGCCACCTAATAATTGGGTAATAATATTATATAAGGTATGCATTCCTAACCCCGTATTTCCTTTGCCCCGAGATGTTGTAAAGAAAGGATCAAAAATCTTCTCTGCAATATCTTTGCTAACGCCAATGCCGTTATCTTTATAATAAAGTTCTAAGCAGCTTCCAGAATAACTTACTTCAATATCAATAAGGCCTTTTTTATCTGGGAATCCATGTTGCAGAGATTTTTGAATTAATGTTCGAATAATGCCAATTATTGCATTGGGATAGGAGTGAATGGTCAAATCTTCTGGGCAGGATACGAGTATTTGATAATCTCCCTGAAGAAGCTCTTGGCTAAGCTGCCCTTCAGCTAATACTATTTGAGAATGAATATTAACTAATTCAATACATTCTGCATTTGTATCAACCGCTATTTGTTTAAAGTTATTGATTAAGTGAGAAGCTTTACCAAGATTATCTTTTAACAGATCGAGTCCTTCGACTAATGTTTTATAACACTCTATAAATTCAGCTTTACTAATATTTCCACTGATTACCTTTTTCTGCATAGACGCGATATTGTCTTCGATATAGGACTGAGTGGTAACGCATAGCCCTAAAGGCGTGTTAATTTCATGCGCGACTCCAGTAACGAGTTGTCCTAAAGCTGCATGTTTTTCAGCTTCAATTAATTTATTTTGAGTAAGCTGCAGTTCTTCTATCGTATCGTTTAAGCGCGAAATCATACTGTTTAAGTCTTGAGTTCTACTTTGTACCCTATTTTCTAACTCTTGATTTAAAGACTTCAGATCGTTTTGGCTTTCAACCATTCCATTATGGTAGATATTCACTTTATTTCTTAAGTGATTTATCGCCCTGGAGACGACTGACAATTCATCATTATAAAAAGGAGAGCGATCTAAGATAAGCGATTGATCAAATTCTTCTATGTTCATACTCCTAGCCCAGCGTGACATCTCATTAAGATGGCGAGTGATCATATGGTAAACAATAAAAAGAATGAAAAATGAAACAGTTATCGTCTTAACAAATTGTGAAGACAGAATAATAATGATCTTGTCGATTAGGCTATTGTAGAGTTCCTCTTTGTTTATCACGATAATTAGCTCACCGAGCAGCTGTTCTTCACCATGCTCTTTGAACATCAAAGAAAAATGGAATTGCTCAATAATTTCGTGTTGATTTATTTCTCCTACTGACTTAATTAAGTCTCCTTTATCATCTAGAACTCGACTAGCAATAATCCCTGGAAAGTTATTAAGCCCTTTTAACTGTAGGACTATTTGTTGGTGATCATAATTCCATAGCCCAAAAGCTAGCGAAGGCAGATAAACTGTTTGAATTTGAGATATAGAGGAGTCTATCTGCTTCAGACCAGCTTTATAGTCAGAATAAATAATGATAGAGGAGGCAATTAAAGTTATAAAGAAACTAAAAGATATTATGTAAAGTAATAGCCTACGGCCTAAATTACTATTTTTTAACATTCAGTCACCTTGAAGAAGGACAATATTACTAATAGCTGTCTTTAAATCATAGGTACTGACTGCCATTACAACAAACATAATGTCTAAAAGGCATGCTTGTTTGAGGGTTATGACGCGATATTTTTGTAACCCAATCCAATTGTAAGCAACAAATGATGAACTAGCGTAAAGATGTGCAATAACAGGCCGTCTAGATAGTTATATTGAGCTAAAATAGCAAGATACAATAATTTTTATTTTACCAAGGACTTTTTATGACCTCGCACAAATCGGAATCTGTGCCGGAAACGCTTATCGACAAGTTAATTAAAGACGAATCAACAGGTGGCATTTTACTAGTAATAGTCGCAATCATTGCGATTTTTCTAGCTAATTCCTCATTGAGCCATTTATACGAAGGCTTTTTAAACATACCGGTTCAGGTGCGTATAGCCGAACTCAACCTCGAAAAACCTCTCGTCTTATGGATCAATGATGGTCTGATGGCGATCTTCTTCTTTTTAGTCGGTTTAGAAATTAAACGAGAAGTACTGATAGGCCACTTATCCGAACCCTCTCAGGTAGTATTACCGGCGGTTGCTGCCGTGGCGGGTATCGCCGCTCCTGCATTAATTTATGCTTGGTTAAATTACGGTAATGAAATCGCTATTCGTGGTTGGGCAATCCCTTCCGCAACGGATATTGCATTTGCGCTTGGAGTGTTCTCTTTATTTAAAACACGTGTTCCTGTTTCGCTTAAATTATTTTTATTATCAGTCGCCATCTTTGATGATCTAGGGGCGATTATTATTATCGCTATCTTTTATTCTAGCGAGTTATCGATTGCATCCTTAGCCGTGGCGGCTGGAGGCATCGTTGTTTTAGGCATGCTGAACTACCTTAATGTAAGACGCCAAGCGGCTTATTTGTTGGTAGGGCTAGTGATTTGGACAGCCGTATTAAAGTCGGGTGTTCATGCAACGTTAGCGGGCTTTGCCATCGCACTCTTTATTCCATTGTCGTTGAAGAATGAAGATGGGCATCCGATGTTGTCTCACTTAGAACATACGTTGCACCCTTGGGTCGCATTCTTGATTTTACCTCTGTTTGCATTCGCAAATGCTGGGGTGAACTTAGAAGGTGTTAGCTTGGATGCGGTATTTAATTCAGTAACAATGGGTATTGCGCTAGGCCTAGTCGTTGGTAAGCAAGTCGGTATCTTCGCGATCTGTGCGGTGGTGATAAAACTCGGCTGGGCTAAGTTGCCGGATGGTGCCAGTTGGTTACAGTTTTACGCGGTATCCATATTGTGTGGTATCGGCTTCACTATGAGTTTGTTTATCGGGACTCTAGCCTTTGAAGGACTACCTGCAGAATATCTAACTCAAGTGAAGCTGGGTGTTTTGATCGGTTCCATCGTATCAGCGGTATTAGCGGCTGGCTTATTGATGATGTCAAAGCCTAGCCCAGAACATAATGTTACAGCTTAAATACCGGTAGTTAATTAAATCAGCCCGCAACTTGATGAGAGTTAGCGGGCTTTTTTATAACAGCTGAATCGTCTCGGCGATATTAGCTAATTAGCAAGTGACCAACCTTCACTAAGATCACCGTATCTTGTTCGACATAGGGATTATGCTTACTCAAGTGAGGACTGCGTATCCAACTACCTGCAGGGTAGCGACCATGCTCATCAATAAACTCTCCACTGATCACCAGAATCTCTTCACCGCCAAAATGGGTATGGGGTTGAAAGTGCTCGCCAGCTGGCCAGAATACCAACGCCGTAGATTCGTTCATGTGATCATTCTGAAATTGGTGCAGTGGCATCACTTTTAAACCACCAATGCCCGGAAGCCATTCGGTATTTTTTGTATCAATGCGAACTTGAGTCGTATCTGTGGTTTGAAACTGATGCAACTTAACAAACAAGGTGCAGCCTTCTTTACTGAAAGGCGCATGCTCAAATCCTTCAGGATTACGAATATAACTGCCTGCAGGATAATCCCCCGTTTCATCGGAGAAGATACCCTCTAATACAAAAATCTCTTCGCCTAATGGGTGTGGATGAGAATTGAAGCTGGCACCTGCATCGTATTTTACAATACTGGTCGCATGGCCACGCTCCGCTTCTTCTCGGGCTAAACGCTTACGCCAAACACCTTTCATTGGGCTAGGCTGCCAGTCTACTGAAAGACTATCGATAAATACGGGCTGGTTGAAATCTAGATTTAGCATAATAAAACTTTTAGACGTGAAGTATTAAAACTATCTTAGTGTGAAAAAACGATACTGAACAGTAGGCACTTTTGGGTACCTATTCATTTGATGTGCTATGAATTTAATGTGACAGGCATAAAAAAAGGAGAAGCGATTAAGCTTCTCCTTTTTTTGATAACCGAATTAACAACCGTATTGCTAAAAGGCTAAACCTTCACCAACCAACCAAACTTATCTTCAGCTTTACCCCACTGAATATCATTCAATGCTTGGCGCAGTTTCTGAGTCGTCTCACCGGCTTCACCAGAACCAACGGTAATCTCTTCACCGTTATGAATCAGGGTGCCTACTGACGTTAATACTGCGGCTGTGCCAGAAAGTGCTGCTTCTGTACCAGGCTTCTTCGCGCGTTCAATCAGTTCGTCTACAGTAAAGTCGCGTTCTGTCACTGTCATACCCATATCACGGGCAAGTGTCAGGATCGAGTCACGAGTAATGCCGTGTAAGAAAGAGCTGTCTAACCCCTTAGTGATGATCTCGTTGCCATCAATCAGAATGAAGTTAGCCGCGCCTGTTTCTTGTACGTCACCGTTCGGGCAGAAAAGAATTTGATCAGCATCGCACTCTTTACGGGCACGAAGAATAGGGCCTAAAGCACTGGCGTAGTTGCCACCACTTTTAATCATTCCCATGTGAGGCGCGCAACGCATGCCATCTTCTTCTAATAGAAGTCTTAATGGCTTAGCACCGCTTTTAAAATAATCGCCAACCGGTGAAGTCAATACATACATGATTGAACATTCAGACGGTGCGGCCGCTTTACCAATCGCAGCTTCAGTACCCAGGTGCGTCGGTCGAATGTACATAGAGCCCGGTGGATTCGGAACGTCGTCGGCATATAAAGCAACACTGTCTTTAATCATTTGAGCCAGTTGCGCTTTATCAATCTCAGGCAGATACAGCAGCTCGCTGCTCTGCGCCATACGATCGATGTTGGCATCCATGCGGAAAAGATTGACGCTGCCATCTTCATGTTTAAACGCTTTTAAGCCTTCAAAACAGGTGCTTGAATAATGTAAGACATGGGCACCCGGATGAAATTCTAATTTGTCGGATGGAACGATGCTGGAAGCTGTCCAAGAATTATTTTCAAACGTTGCCAATGCCATTTTCGGCATGAAAACTGTTCCAAATGCGGCCATGTCTTTACCTAACCCAATATTGTATCAAATGCTTATATTACCGATCTGCATTGGTCGCGAGCCAAGATGTCCAAAGTGAGGTGACATTGTTGATTTTAATATCAAAGCCTAATTGAACCAGTTCGTTCTGGGTCATTAGTAAATCTTGTTTTTGCAGTGCACGTTTATGAGTTTCAACGCGATAAGCCAGGTAGGTTTCCTGGAGGGTCTGACAGTCTTGTGAACTCATCAGGCCGCAGCGAACAAAGGCTTCCAATAACCGCATATTGTCGGTTACGTGCGTTAGTTCTGGGTATTGGTGTGACCAAGCGAG
>Ga0105348_1002556_pt1 | contig 10787 bp, 11 predicted proteins | sample EN8Hudsemesocosm_2_FD_83504 | JGI IMG/M metagenome (GOLD analysis project Ga0105348, IMG submission 83504) | Methane-oxidizing microbial communities from mesocosms in the Hudson Canyon - EN8C Hudson Canyon | ecosystem: Environmental > Aquatic > Marine > Cold seeps | place: Hudson Canyon...
AGAAGATAGTGAAAAAATAACACAAGACCTTTCTCGCTATTTACCTCATGTAATTGTTGGGTAAATTTTAATGGCGAAAACACAGTCTCAGCTGATTGATTATTTTCGTCGTTGCTACCGAGCTGATAACTACGGAATAGCCATAAGTGATGTGTCTAGGCTATCAAAAACAAGGAAGTTAGACGTAACTGAAAGAGATGATCTTGCATGTCTATTACTCCGTTGATCCGGCGTCCTTGTCTGCAGGTAATTTATTTAAGCAATTTTTGAAACATGATCACTTAAATAGCTCAGATGATAAAGTAAAAGTGATGAGATGCGAGCTTTCAAATGATTTGTGCACTATTCTCTCCAGTATAGGATATAAATGTTGGATTGGGTTTGAAATTGCTGGTGTAGAAATAGATGTTGTTTGCCAGAAAGACGGTTTCCTTCTTGGTATCGACTTAATTGGGTTCCCCGGCGATTTTCATGATTACTATGGTGTGGAAACATACAAAACCCTGTTCCGGGCAGGAATAGTTGTAATGCCTATGCCTTATAGTTCATGGATACAAGATAAAAATGTATGCATTGGAATGATTAACACATATATTGAACGGGCATAATTACATGAGCTTCAGTCGAACCCATATCTCGTTTAGTTCACAAATCAAAGTTGTGTTGTGTGTTGCCGCGATAGTGACCTCTATTGAAGTTTTGAATTTGTTTTTAGGTCGAACTTTAAATGTATTTGGCTTAATTCCAAGAGAAGTTGATGGGTTGGTGGGCATAGTGACAGCACCATTCCTTCATGGCAGTTTGATGCACTATTTTTCTAATATAGTGCCTTTGTGTATTTTTTCTTTTTTGCTACTTCAGCATGGTGCGGTTAGATTTAGCTTAGTGACTTTTGTCAGTATTGTTCTTTCCGGACTATTGGTGTGGATATTCGGTCGTACTGCGATTCACGTAGGAGCAAGCGGTTTAATTTATGGTTACTTTGGTTATCTTTTGTTGGCAGGCTGGCTAAGTCGAGAAATAAAGTTAATATTAATCTCACTTTTTATTGGCGTGGGATACGGAGGGTTGGTGTTTGGTGTATTTCCCAGTAATCCATTTGTGTCCTGGGAAGGGCATCTATTTGGTTTTACCTCTGGTGTCGGATGCGCTTTAATTTGGGGGCGTGAAAAGAAAAAAGCAATTGCTTAATAAGAGCTACAATTATACTGAGTTTATGTGCTTAGTTTTTGAAGGTGCGGTCCAAGGAATAAGAAGGATTTTTTCGATGGTAGTAATATGTCAGTGTGGGTCTTTGTATGGATAGTGAGTTAAAGGCTTTGCGCAAAGAGTTGGCCGTCCTCGGGGAGGAATTTAGTCAACGGGTGAAGATTATTGAGCAGCGGATAGATCACTTAGAAACTAAGGGTATCTGGGCTTTAAATGACGAAACCTCAGGCTTGCCCAGTAACCTAAGCAGTGGCGGTGCGATCAAAGAAAATATAGTCGTTCAAAATACCTCTCCAACCAAGTCTGTGACTGAAAAGAATGGGGTCGTTGAAGAGGTCGCTAGAGTAAAGCTCAAATCAGAAGAAAATGAATTCCAGCCTAAAACAAATCCATACCAACCTAAAGCGTCGCAAGAACCATCAGGCTGGGAACTTGATGCAATAGCTCAAGATGCGGGCAGGCAGAGTTTATTCATGCTGATTGCACCTTTGTTTGGACCTTTAGCCGCGCTGTTCGGTATGTTTTCAAAAGTATATCGACATTACCAAGAGCAAGGAAAGGCGCCTGTATTTTTTATGACGGTCACTGGGATTGTTGCCTTAGTCTTTGGGTTTGGTTATCTATTGCAGTATTCATTTAACGAGTATTTAGGGCCAGTAGGTAAAGTGTTTATCGGGTTCGCCTGTGCTATTGGTGTTACTGCAGGAGGCGTTCGGTTCACCCGAAAAAGTGATGAAATGGCTGAGTATGGTTCGAGTATTATTGCTTTAGGCGTGATACTGAACTTTCTTTGTGCCTATTTTGCAGGCCCTTACTACGGCTTGTTACCGGATATATGGGGCTTTATGTTATTGGCCGCAGTAACAGCCGTTGCATATATACTTGCACTTCTATTTGAAACTCGCGTTGTTGCCATAGTGACTTTAGTCGGTGGTGTTGCCATGCCGATAGTGGTGGGGCACGTGGACTTTTCGCCACAACTTTATTTGAGTTATCTACTCCTCCTCGCTGTGGCAATGTTGAATTTAGCGCAACGAATACAATGGCCTCAACTGGCTTTTGTTAGTATGGTACTTAGTGCTGGGATGATTGAGTTTTCAGTTGTTAATCTAGAAGTGATGTCAGCTGAACCGTTTGGTCTAATTGCAATTATTCACGGTTTCTTTTACGCCTTTGGCTACTTTTCTCTAAAGGGATTAAGCTCCTCTGAGATGAGTAAATCTCGCATAATGATCATCTCATCTAACATTTTGTTCTATATATTTGTAAGCCAACAATTGGTCTTGAGCAGTACCTTACTGGGGGTAATATTAATAATTAATGCCCTACCTTGGATAGGCCTGTTTATTATTCCAAACAAAGTATTTCGCTATACGGCTGCCAGTGAAGCTGCTCGCACGGTGCAAGCACTAGCTTTATTACATGCAGGGTTATTGGCAGGTGTTGGCATCTTGGTTTTAAGTAGTCCAGAGCTAATGGGCGTGATCTGGTGTCTTGAAGCGTTAATGTTGATATATCTAGGGGGTAAGTTTCAATTCACTAGTGTGCGAATAGAAGGCTATATTGCGCTGTTAATTTCTCTATTCACTATGGGGGCTCATGTCGCCATTTGGCTACTCGATTCGGTTAGTCCGGTACCAGTCCTACTGAGTCTTGAACTAGGTTTAGGGTGGGCAAACTTGATTGCCTTAACTGTGCTTGTATATGGTGCGGTGAGGCTAATGCAAAAGCAACAACAATATTTGCTCGATAAAGAATATCAACTCATTCCGGTTTTGGAAAACCTCCTTTCCTTTGGGCTCTCGTTGTGCTTCTTACTTACGGCTGACATCTTCTTGGGTCAAGCTATGTGGTTATTAACAGTTGTTCCAATGTTTTATCTAATCTGGAGATCTAAGAGCAAGGAGCTAGTGATTACGGAGTTACTGGGCTTAGGTCATTTGCTATTGCTGATTGTACCTATAGTTTCTAGTGCGGCCATTGTAGGTCATTTTCATTTTTCAGATCAAAGTATTTATGCACAGATTGCGAGGGTAGAGGTATTTGTTGTCTTATGGTTGATTGCTGAATTTTATAGCCGGTATTTTCCAGAAAGTCGTAATGTCATGTTTACTGAAGGTTTGCGAAAGATATTTTATTGCTTGATTCCCTTGTTGTTCTTACCAAAGGTTCTTCGAGAATATAGTGACCACTACCCAATAGCATTGTGGTTGTCGAGCATAATCGCGTTGGTCCTATATAGCCGCCTGCGGTACAGAGTCCTAATGATTGAGTTGCGAGTGCTGGTTTCAGTGGCAAGTGTTGCGGCGATAATGAGCTGTGGAATGGCTGAATTTTCAAATTGGTCGGGCAACGCTATTGGAGCTCTTGGCGTGGGACTATTGTTTTATGCCTTGACTGGTTGGTATGGACAAGCATTGCTCAGAATACCCACGGGGTCAGATTTACAAATTCAACTTAATAAAGCACTAAACCCAATGTTTTCTGTTGCGGTATATTACTTTGGTTTAGCACTGTTTATTATCGTCTATAAAGTTTCGTCGAGCATTGAGTTTGGAATGTTAATATCGCTGTTTTATTTTGTCAGTTATTTCTTTGTCAAAGCGATATTAGCACCTATCCGATCAACATTGAGAATCGCGTATTTGGTGATTTTAGCCTTATTTGTCTTATTGACGTTAAGTAATAGCATATATGCAGTATCACATTACTATGGGGAGTCAAAAGAATTGACTCTAGGTCTGATAAACAGTCTAGCAGTGGCGATAGTGGGAATACTTTTATTTAAACCTGGGGCACAGATAAGAGCAGTTTGGCAAAATGCAGGTGGAAGAATTGCGAATATCTGGGTCTTTAATTTAATCACCATTGCTGCTTATGTGGCAGTACTGTCTCAGCTGTTTACGGATATGCTTGGCCCTATTGTTTCATTTTTTCTTGTAGCTCACGGTACAATCATTTTGTTCCAGACACTAGAACCGAAATTCAAAAAGTTGATCTGGTTATCAGGGCTACTGTTTGGCGCAGCTGCTCTAAAAGTGTTGCTATGGGATATGAGTGATTTCTCTATAATCCAGAAGATCGTGGTCTTTATGTTGATAGGAATCTGTATGCTAGGTGCAGCCTTTAAATTTCAAAAGGTTGCGTCAGAGGACACTCAGTTGAAGGAAAATTAAGATAAGCAGTTGTAGATTCAAGTGAACAACGCAACAGTTATACTAAAATACTGATTTGCAGGAATTCATCTGATGACACGACCAAAGCGTACACTCACTAATGACGAGAGGAACCTTGTTTTTGATTTGTGGAAACAAGGGGGCCGGCTTTAGTGGTAAATTTCGCTGTGTCAGAATACCTGTGAAAATTATTCTCTTGAATCATGCCATATTTAAAATATGGCAACTGTCAAAGAGATTAACTTTTGACGACATATCGCTGGCTTGAAACACGTTGTAAAAGGTGAATTACACTATTTTGATTTACTGAAAAATAAGATCAATCATAAATTGCATATAAATGCGTTGCTTCAATTTTATATACAATAAAAGTTATATGTCACGGCATGCAGCTTACAGAAATACTTCTTTTATATCCGTTTGATTATCACCAACGGCAGCCATACCTTTAGCTGTTTTGGCGATGCCATACAACCAATAGAATGGACTAGTCGGACTCTATTCAAGAAGAATTCTTGGTTGGTCATTGGGAAGTAATAAAAGTGCTGCGCTTACACGCTCGGCATTATTAAAAGCCTTAAGTCATCGAAAGGTTGAAGATGGGCTTGTTTTCCATACAGATAGAGGTTCGGAATATGGGGCGTATTTAATTCAAGACGAACTGGCAAAAGCTGGTATTAAGTCCAGCATGAATAGGCCTGAATCGCTTACAGACAACATCCATGTTGAGTCGTTTTTTCGTACATTAAAAACAGAGAGTTATCATGGATTATCTTTTAAAACTGAGAGTGAACTTAGAATAGTTCTGAGTTATTATCTGGATAATTATTACAACGAAAAGCGTATCCACACGAGTATCGGGCGTATAGCTCCGGTTCAATTCGAAAAAATGGCAGCATAATAAAAGTGTCTACTTTTTGGGGGGAGCCTTCCTCGTCGCTTCGCTCCTCGCCCATGCTACAGGCGTTAAATTTCTTTAGTTTGTGCGATTCATCGCATCTTTATAAACCTTACCTCTTTCGCGTTTACCAACCGAAACGATTGTGACAGTCACGATTTTATCGTTTACTTCATAGACCAAACGATAACCAGCCTGTCGTAGTTTTATTTTGTAAAGGTCATTAGCGCCAGTTAACTTTGCGCTTGGTATTCGTGGCTTTTTTAAAACTTCAGACAACTTCTTTTTGAACTGTTCTTTTAAAGTAGCGCCAAGTTTATTCCATTCCTTTAGCGCACTCTTTTTAAATTCAAGTTCATAGGTCATTGAAATCAACTTTTATAGTGTCTTCGTTTCTGCGTGTATTGGCTATAGCAATTAATTCTAAGTCTTCAATTCGGTCCATAAGTATTTCATAGGTTTCGGCGGGTATGCAGTAAAAGGCTGCTTCATTTCTGTTTAATACCGCAATAGGTTCGCCTTCAGCGCTTAAAGCAACTTTCATTGGGTTAGCTTTAAGTTCTGTTATGCTGGCCGCTGCTTCAGTTAATATTCTAGTTGTCATAAAAACACCAGTACTATAAAGTGGTCATTAATTAGGTCTCATTATAGATCTTAAAATTTAACAAGGCAATCTTGCGGAACTCCGTGAGCTGTTACGTTTTGTGCGGAGCACAAAAAGCGCTATCTCACTCCGTCCGTAAATTGGGCGTTGGTGTCCAATAAGGAGCATATGAAAATAGTATGATTAAATTAAAAACATTAAACTCTATATCGTCAATAGTGTGTTTTACATTATCCATAGTTGCGATGTTTTTTCCTGAGCTGATTATTATGTTGTTTCAAATTGATGGTAATGAGACCGCATATTTTATCGGGCGAAGAGCATCCATATTATTTTTAGGATTGGCCATTTGGTTGTGGATGGATCGAAATACGACTGACACATCATCGATAAAGGCTGTTTGTGCAGGGATGTCAATTCTATTTACTGGTCTGGCGATTCTTGGAACGGTTGAATTTCTGAGAGGGAATGCTGGCATTGGAATTGTACTGTCCATTATCCTTGAGTTACCGCTCGGTGTCTCATATTTCAAATTATGGCTAGGCAATCGCAATACCTAACGTCGCTAATTCAGCCGACGCAAAAAGTCGCGCGGCTGAATTAGCGACGTTAAGGCCATTAAATGAGAGAGGGCACCATTCGAGCTTTAATCATGTCCGCACTAGTTGTGTATTTGATGTTTAGTATGGCTGCAAGTAACACATTATCTTGGCTTATTGGTATATTTGTAGTTCAGTTTCTATTAATTATTACTTATGTTTTTTTTCGTCATGGTTCAAAGCCAATATCACCTTTTTATACGTTTACGAAGCAACCATGAGCTTAACCACAAGCACCAATGGATTTTGGGAGAGCTTAAGCGAGACAAAAGGAAAACAGCTAACAGTTTCGAGTAATCGTCAATGTCTTTTAAGGGCGAACTTGAGGCGTTGAATAAAAGAACTAGTTTAGGTTAAGTTAAATTCAATTAAGTGATATTAATCTGGGCCGACTAAATGAATTCAGTGGCAAACCCTGCTACGAAATGGTGTTCTTGTGACATTACGAACAAGTGAGGATTGTCAGTAAATTGGTCTGATATCCAAGTGTTGATTATTTCTAATTCGCTGACTAAGGAGTTAAAGTGATCATTTTTTGAGGATCAGTACCTACAGTTTTCAAAGATCATCAGGAACTGTTGCAAACGTTTTCTTTCATGGAGATTTAAAAAGAGCCGTCTCGCAGAATTATTAAGAAATGAGTTGTCTATGATTACTTTAAAGGCTGCCTAGTGAAGTATCACCTATCACTAAGCCAGCCTTTATGAACGGCAGTATTCGTAGCCTCTATTTTCATTCCATAAAAAATATACTTTGAATGAAAAATATCTGCGTACCTTTTGAAGCTACACGTTAAGGTGTAACCGACACGTCGTTCGGGTCCGCCCAGGGAGCTGAATATACAGGTTGAGAGGTAACATAATGAAAATTATCGCCATCGATAATCGCTCGGGTATCGTAAACGCTACTCCAGTCGGTACTTAGCTCATCGTTATTTCTGGTGGAGAGTGAACCATTCAGGCTTATTTCTCCAGCTAAAGCATCAACATCGAAGAGATATAAGCCTGCGCTAAGATTATCAGGTGAGATGCCATAGGATTGTGCTGGTAGCGTCACTTTCATAGAGCTATTGTTCTGATCATAAAGCATGGCAATACTATGGTGATCATAAAGAGCGGGTGAATAGTAATTTGTTTCAAACTGATATTTGCTGCTTTGAACCGGATTACTGATATCACTGACATCATAAAGGTCAAGTTTAAGGCCATTTTCCTGACCGATACCCAGAATGTAGTTTTCATTAACAGGGAATAGTTGTGTTGAAAAACCAGGGATCTCCAACTCACCTGTTACTACGGGTTCAAGTGGGTTGCTAACATCAATAATATAAAAAGGATCTGTTCGTAGAAAAGTGACGACATAAGCGCGTTCATTAATAAATCTAACCGCAAAGAGGCTCTCTCCATCTTTACCTATACGTGTATCATCTATTTGGTTGGGGATGCGGCTAACCAGTTTTAGTTCACGTTCGTTATCGACTTTTTCCAGAATACTCAGGTAATGCTCCGCGCCGGAAACCTCATCGAAAAAGGAGGGGGTGGGGGTGTCATCCTCCTCACTTTCGACATCAGACAGTACATCGATTGCAACATTGAAATTTTGATTGCTTGAAAGAACACGAAGGTATCCCCCTTCTTCACTCATTTTAAATTTGCCGCCAATTCGACCAATCACTGTGCCACTGCCAGCGTATTCGACACCAAGATCATTAAAGTTGAACTGATGGATACGTGTATTTTCTGAGCGCCAATCAAAGCCTTCTGAAAAATAAAGTGAATTTGAAGACGCATAGAAATCCTGACTATATCCAAGAAAACAACTGGCTTCTACATTGCCATTATCTAAATCTGAACTGGTAATAACGGTCAGTTGTAATTGGTACGCTGATGAAGTGATACCCTCAGGCACGTAACAATTCTGGCTGCCAAACCACTCGGCTTCAAGGCTATTCTGGTCTGTGATTTTGGGTACAAGATCTTGAAAACGTAAGTTCTCCAGTAAGGTCTTATTAGCGTCAATCTCTGATTTGTTATTAGCGGCATAGTTAAATCCTCTAACACCAATATTAAGACTGGATACGGTATAAAGCCGATTACTGATACGTCGGGATTGAAGAAATGAACCTTTAAAGCGTTTGCTGCGATTGAAAACAGGGTTAGCGGCGATCGTGACATCATAATATTCGATGACGTAGTGACTGCTAGCCCAATAAATAGGCATTGTTAGAGCAACAAAACAATCTTCATCATCCGCAACACAGGTAGGCGTTCCATATTGATACTGCTGGCTAAGTATCACCAGGGTTTTGGTATCATCTTTCTGATAAAAGTATAAGCCTAAAATCGAGCTGTTGTCTGTAGGGACTGTTTGTATAGTCGACAATAAATTGCTACTTGCGTCATCTTCTGTAACCCTTAGCAACCTAACTTCATTTTTTCCGGTGTTACCTTGATGGCTTTGGTAAATAATATCACCATCAAATTTAACTAGGTCCATTTCATCCACTCCATTTTCTATCAAAGTGGTTTCTGAATAGGCATCGGAACTGATTGTGTCTGCATCTTCGAGTGATGGTGCATCTTCCTGAACATAGTCTTCAGGCTCGCTACTTTGTTGAAGTGACGATTTTAGCAACGTTTCAAATTGAACATCACTTTCGACCTGAACAAGGTAACCTGTATAATTTTGGTCATTAGAGTTTGGTTTGCCTGAGCCCGTACCTGTGGTTGACCCAGTAAAGCAGCCTGTTATCAAAAATGGTATGAGTAGGAATACCAGCCTTATATATTTGATATTGATTTGATATTCCTTATTCATCGATAGTTTCCTCTAGGTAATAGATTCCCAGTCCCGCGCGAACCCGGCCTGTACCGGTGATCGCTGGGTTTGAATCCCGGTCTTGTTTGCTCAGCCAGAGTTCCAGCTCATTCAATAATTGTGTTGATTTCTTATGACAGATTTTCTTCAATTCAGGTATGCACTCTTCGGGCAAATTATCGAAGGAGGTACTTAGCTGTAGCCAGTTAGCTTCTGGGGTTTCAAGGTTAGTTGAGAGGGTATTTAATAAATCTGAAGATGCATCCCCCATATAAATAATGCGTTGGGCATCACTTTCTTGAGGGACATAGGCGGTTTGTACCAGTTTTACAGTGTCTGAACTGGCAAACTCAATGGCACCCACTCTGATCATTTCATCAAGCATCGATCTTACCGTCATGCTCCCGCTATGCTTCAACACCAAGGAGCTAAAACTGCCTGTTTCGCCCTCAATTGGAAGTATTAAGGCTTCTTCTTTAGCATTTAAAAACTCGGTTTCGGTAATCCATGCACTAATCACACGAGCGGCCCGGTTGTGGAATTGAGTTTCAGGCTCTTCTGGAGCATCAAAATCTTTGTTGCGGTAATGGGTGACATCTTTTCGGTGCATTCCGGTTATGACCGCAATCCTGGAGACGCTTTGCTTTCGACCCTCAAGTTGAAATTCATGGTTAGCAACTTCCACATAACTTCGTTTAACCAAGCCCATAAACTCATTGACCGAAATACCGTGGTTAAGGAGTATTTTCACCAAAGGCTTCAAAAGTCGAAGGATTGATTGATTAAGTATCGAGTTAATTTCCATAAGTAATATTTGAACACAAAAATTATTATTTGAGAATATTTTCTCAAATAATATAGGCCGAATTGTGATCTGAGTCAAACAATGTAAACGACCATCACAGACACCATCTTGGTTTTGTCAGAGAGTACTGTACGTTTCTAGCTGTTAATTTGTGCTGTAGCAATCAAGCTAAAACAATTGCAACTAATGCTTAACCGTCCGGTCTTTAATTACTAAAGAAAGGCTGTGGTGGAACTGCTTTGCATAATGTCTACAGAAAGTTTAGAAAAGGTGATGACTCTATTTAATTAACCGCAATATACACCTAATCACAGTGTATAAATTAAGGCGCTAATGATATTAAAGAAGTGAATACACTCTTTAGTATCGATCCTAGATGGCAAATGGGTATCACTAGCTCTAGTGATGCTAGGCACTGATGGTCACAACCGGGCGGTACTATGCTTGGCTGGTTTAGGAATAGCCCACAGGAAGCAACGAAACAAAGCCTAGCTCTCTCTCTCTCAGGCTGCCTATGTCCATAGCAACCAGCTGGTAAGATCTATTTCAATTTTAGCGGCTCCTTGATGCCCTATAGTTGGCGCTCATAAGAAGAATCTCATTTGAGATTCTTCTTTTTGTCTAAAGGCAGAACAGGCTCAATGGATCAAAAAAAACCGGGGCCTGTCTTCATTACTGC
>Ga0105348_1002557_pt1 | contig 10786 bp, 5 predicted proteins | sample EN8Hudsemesocosm_2_FD_83504 | JGI IMG/M metagenome (GOLD analysis project Ga0105348, IMG submission 83504) | Methane-oxidizing microbial communities from mesocosms in the Hudson Canyon - EN8C Hudson Canyon | ecosystem: Environmental > Aquatic > Marine > Cold seeps | place: Hudson Canyon...
TTACACCTCAAACTTAATTATGGGTATTTCCGAGGTTTGTTTGCTTAATTACACTGAATGAAAAGTTTATTTATTCAAACCGTTCGTGTCTATTAACAAGAAGGTGAAGGTAGGGTCAATAGGGTTTTCTGATGTTGCTGGTAATTTCATAATGAAGGGTATCAAATCAGCGTGTCCGCACCAGTTTGAGCAAAATGCTTCTTCACTACCTGCTTCAGGTACTTAATAGGCTGAGCTATGAAACGTTGTCCTTTCGGCAATTGCTCGCGCTTTTTAATTGTAAGTTGCTTGGTAATGCTTAAAAAGATGTTCGGCATGATTGATTGGATGAATATTTTTGTCAGTATTTCTTACATGTAGGGGGTGTTGAATTTCCAAGCTGTTGATTTAGTTAGTGTTTTATTTGTGGTGCGATATTTGCTTGTACGATACTGCCTTTATGTGTTTGCTTTCTATAAAGTGCTTTTTTGAGAATTATTAGTTATATATGGAGATATAAATGAAGTTAGTGAAAGGTTTAGTTTCTGGTTTGTGTTTAGTGGCGGCTGTTGGAACAGTACAAGCATCAGCGATCATTGATGTGACTACAGGTTGGGATGGTAAATTTTATTGGGATGGCGGCTTAGGTCCTATTGATAGTATCGATGGCGCTACAGGGTCTGACTGGACTATTACTGTAGGTACCGATTCTATAATGTCACTTGCAACAGCTTATGATGGTTATATTGTCGGCGACGAGTTTGCTTTAGTAGTTGATGGAATTACAACTAGCTGGACTTCTTCGTATGAAGACACAAGCGGATATTATCACGGAATATATGATGACCTCTTCTTGACGGCGGGTACTCACTCATTAACTTTCGAACTAACAGCTCTTGCTCCTGGCTATCCTAGTGGAGGCGCTTTTGCAGAATTTTCTGGAGTAACAGCAGCTGCCGTACCAGAGCCTGGGAGCCTGGTTTTATTAGGTTTGGGATTAGCTGGATTAGGCATCTCACGTAAGCGCGCCTCTTAAAGTCTGCAGGTTATGCGTTAAAAAAAGCCCCGATTATCGGGGCTTTTTTTGTCTGGGTATGATCTTCTCCTAAAAGTTTATGTGCTTCATTCCTTGGCTGGTGTTGTTTACTTGATGTCATTCATTCAATCATGAATTGGTTGGTTGTACTTGAGTAAGGTGTTGAGCGAGCCGGTGACTGTATTCTCGTGCACCGTACCTCATAGAAACGTTGCCCGTTTAGTTCTCTCGAGCATAAGATGCTGCTTCGGCATCATTGCCTTCTTTTAAGGCGTGCAAGTATAGGAAGGATAAAACGCTTTCTTTCTAGTTCCGCTGGCTTAATCTAGTCACTCAGATGGATACTGTTATTGTTTTTCGGCTAATCCAGCCCAAGTTTGGAAATACGTTGAGGTTGACGGAGAAATTGACTTTAACTCTCGCTTCTCAGCAATTACTCAATATTGATTAACGACTTCTTGGCAGCAACCATTCATACTCAAAACTTGCTGAAAGAACCCCTAAAATGTACTTTTGATACGTAATACTCTGCGACGATAAAATTTTGTACTATGTTGTGGATGAATTAGCGGGACCCTTTAATAAAGGGTTGTAATATAAATTATGACCCTTTGATTTTTTTGAAGAGTAAAAGCTTTATTTTAAGTATCAGTATTGATTAAGTCGGGCTTCTACACGAAGCCGTGTAAAAGGCAGATGTTATATTTTAACCACCGTTCTGCCGGTAACCTTACCTTCAATATAAGCATCAAAAGCTTTGGGTAGATCTGAAAATTTAATGGTTGTTGGTGCAATTAAATCAAGTTTTGTGGGTTTAAGGTCTGTTGATAAACGTTGCCAAGCTTTCGCTCTAACAGATAAGGGCATTTCTACCGAGTTAATGCCGAGTAAGCTTACGCCGCGTAAAATAAAGGGCATAACGGTTGTTTCTAAGTCGATTCCACCAGCTAAACCAATTGAAGCGATATTGCCCCAGATATGGGTGGTGCGTGTGAGCCAGGCTAGGGTTTCGCCTCCCACATTATCCACAGCGCCACCCCATTGGGCGTTTTCCAGTGGTTTGCTGTTTTTGTCTGATAGGGTATGTTCAATCTTATGTCGGTTGATTATTTTGTTGGCGCCGAGTGATTTTAAATAGGTTTCTTGCTCCATTTTTCCGCTTAGTGCAATCACTTCATAACCTATGTTTGACAGCATGTTAATTGCAAAGCTACCGACGCCTCCTGAGGCTCCCGTTACAATAATCGGACCGCGTTCCGGAATTTGACCGTTGTCTTCCAATCGTTGAATTGCCATTGCTGCAGTATAGCCTGCAGTGCCAATTGCCATGACATCACGCAAGCTCATCTCAATGGGTACATTAACGATAGAATCTGCTTTTACGCGAGCATATTCAGCATAACCACCATCATAGACCTCAGATAATTTAGCGCCACAAACTAGTACTTTATCGCCAGGCTTAAAACGCTGATCTTCCGAGCTAAGCACTACGCCAGATAAGTCAATACCGCCCACAAGCGGGTAGGTTTTTAAAATACGGCCTTTGCCCGTCGCGGCTAGGGCGTCTTTATAATTTATATCGGAATAGGCAACTTTAATTACCACTTCACCATCGCTTAAATCATCAAGTGAAATTTGTTCAAAGCCACTGCTGATGGTTTTATCTTGTTTGTGAATTCGGAAAGCGGTGAATTGATTGGGGATGCTGGGCATGTTTTTCGTCTCTGTGGTGAAAATCTACATGTTTCGGCGATATTGCCCGCCTGCTTCAAATAAGGCATTTACAATTTGACCTAATGAACCTATCTTACAGGCCTCCATCATTAATTCAAAAATGTTGTCATGCTTAGTTGCAACTGTCTGCAAACGTTTTAATATGGCATCCACTTCTGTTTTATTGGACTTATGCAGGTTGGCTAACATCTCAATTTGATAGGTTTTTTCAGCTTCGGTCGCACGAATCACTTCATCAGGAATCAAAGTGGGTGAGCCCTTTGAGCTCAAGAAGGTATTCACACCAATAATCGGAAATTCTCCCGAGTGCTTTAGGTGCTCGTAATACAGGCTTTCTTCTTGGATTTTGCCTCGCTGATACATGGTTTCCATAGCCCCTAACACGCCACCACGTTCATTGATTCGGTCAAACTCACTTAATACCGCTTCTTCAACAAGGTCAGTTAGTTCTTCAATAATAAAAGCGCCTTGAATCGGATTTTCATTTTTGGATAAACCTAATTCTCGGTTGATAATTAATTGAATGGCCATAGCCCGGCGAACACTGTCTTCTGTTGGCGTAGTAATCGCTTCATCATAGGCGTTGGTGTGTAAGGAATTACAGTTATCGTTAATAGCGTACAGGGCTTGTAGTGTGGTGCGAATATCGTTGAAGTCAATTTCTTGTGCGTGTAATGAGCGACCTGAAGTTTGAATATGGTATTTGAGCATCTGTGCGCGCTCATTAGCGCCGTATTTATGTTTCATGGCTTTTGACCAGATCCTGCGTGCCACACGTCCGATAACTGCATATTCAGGATCAATCCCGTTGGAGAAGAAAAAGGACAGGTTAGGGCCAAATTCATTGATGTCCATTCCCCGACTTAAATAGTACTCAACAAAGGTAAAGCCGTTGGCTAAGGTGAGGGCAAGTTGGGTAATAGGATTTGCGCCAGCTTCGGCAATATGGTAGCCCGAAATTGAAACCGAGTAGAAATTACGCACGCCTTTTTCGATAAAATATTCTTGCACATCGCCCATTAATCTCAATGCGAATTCAGTCGAGAAAATACAGGTGTTTTGTGCCTGGTCTTCTTTTAAAATATCTGCCTGAACGGTTCCTCGCACTAAAGTTAAGGTTTTGGTTTTTATTGTTTGGTAGATATCATTGGGTAATACCTGGTCACCACTCACGCCTAATAGCATTAAGCCCAGACCGTCATTGCCTTCAGGTAACTTACCTTGATATTGAGGGCGTTGGATTTCTTTGGCTTTATATAGACTCTCAATCTTTATTTGTACTTCTTTATCCATTCCATGCTCTGTAATATAACGCTCACATTGCTGGTCAATCGCGGCATTCAGGAAAAAGCCCAAGAGCATGGGGGCCGGGCCGTTAATGGTCATGGAAACCGAGGTCATCGGGTGGCATAAATCAAAACCTGAATACAGCTTCTTGGCATCATCCAGGCAACAAATTGATACACCTGCATTGCCAATTTTACCGTAGATATCCGGGCGGATATTCGGATCGTTTCCGTATAAGGTAGCTGAGTCAAATGCGGTAGATAAACGTTTGGCGGGCATCCCTTTCGATACATAGTGAAAACGTCGGTTAGTACGTTCAGGACCACCTTCGCCTGCAAACATTCTGGTAGGGTCTTCGCCTTCTCGTTTAAAAGGAAATAAACCAGCAGTATAAGGGAACTCGCCAGGCACGTTTTCTTGTAAATGCCATTTTAAAATATCTCCCCAAGCCTGGTACTTCGGCATGCTAATTTTGGGGATATTGGTATGTGATAAAGACTTAGTATGCGTTTCAATAGAAAGTTCTTTGTTCCTGACTTTGAATTTGAATTCAGGGTCTTTATAACGTTGGATTTTACCTGGCCATTGTTCGATTAAGGCTTTGTTTTTTGGGTCTAGGTCTTGCTCAATTTTTTTGTAGAGTGTATGCAGGTTATCAGCTAATTGTTCGTTGTTGTTTTCCTGGTTATGTTCAATGGATATATCGATTGCTTGCTGAAGACCATACAGTTTTTGAGCCACTTTTGCTTGTTCTTCAACCCACTTATCATAGTTTCGGTTGTTTTCTGAAATTTCAGATAAATAGCGTATTCTACTTCCAGGGATGATGCTATTTTGTTCGCTTAAGCGGTCTTGAGTAGGTAACAGTGGCGCAATTGTTTTATCTATTTTCTCATTTAAGGCTGTTATGGAGGCGTTGTAGAGTTCTGTCATGCCTTGGTCATTAAATTGTGACGCGATGGTGCCATATACCGGTACTTCATCATCACCGGCTTCAAACATGTCATGGTTACGTTTGTATTGTTTTTTGATGTCTCGCAGGGCGTCTAGAGCACCCCGTTTGTCGAATTTGTTTAAGGCAATTATGTCGGCAAAATCGAGCATATCAATTTTTTCTAATTGGCTTGCAGCTCCATACTCGGGTGTCATCACATACAATGACACATCAGAATGTTCTTCAATTTCTGTGTCGGATTGACCGATGCCAGAGGTTTCCAGAATGATCAAATCAAAGTCGGCAACTTTAAGTATATCCAAGGTATCATTTACATAAACAGATAAAGCCAGGTTTGATTGGCGAGTTGCTAAAGAGCGCATATACACACGGTTATTATTGATGGCGTTCATACGTATTCTGTCGCCTAACAAAGCACCGCCGGTTTTACGTTTTGAAGGGTCAATTGAGACAATTGCAATTTTACTTTCTTCAGTAGCAGTTAAAAAACGACGGACGAGCTCATCAACCAGAGATGATTTGCCCGCGCCGCCTGTACCTGTGATACCTAAAACCGGCGTGTTGCAGGTCGTCGATAATTTACGGATTTCATCTAGAGCGGTTTTGTTCGTTTCAGGTGCATTTTCTGCTGCTGAAATTAAACGGGCAATACTTTGCTGTTTTATTTGAACAGGGCTCTGTTTTATAAGGTTAGCGATATCATCGGGTTTAACATTGAGGCCGGTTTTAAAGTCACAGCGTTCAAGCATGTCGTCAATCATACCTAATAAGCCCAATTCGCGACCATCGTCAGGAGAATAAATGCGTGTAATGCCATAGTCCTGCAGCATGTTGATTTCTTCGGGCAAAATTACGCCACCGCCACCGCCAATAATACGGATATGCTCACAATTTTGGGCTTTAAGCAGGTCGTACATGTATTTAAAGTATTCGTTATGTCCGCCTTGATAAGAGGTCATGGCAATTGCATTCGCGTCCTCTTGAATGGCGGTATTAACGACTTCTTCTACACTACGATCGTGCCCTAAATGAATCACCTCGGCACCACTGGACTGCAAAATACGACGCATAATGTTTATAGCAGCATCGTGACCGTCAAATAATGACGCAGCAGTCACTATTCTGATCTTATTTTTAAGCGGGTATCTGGGTGTCATCAAAGGTGTCGTCATATTGTGCTCTTTATCAAGCGGGTTATTAGTGTTTTATTGTCATTGTTGTGCGTGCTTAATATAATTAAAACACCTGCTATAAAGCATTGAAATTGATTTTGTTGTTAATTTGATGGACTATATTGTTATTATGTATTTTATTGGGGGTAAGGCGCTATGAGTGAGTATATTCAAAAACAAGTCACTTCCCAAAGTGATGATATTCGTTTGATTATCCCGATTTTTCTTTTAAAAAAACTTAAGCTTCACCCCTTAACCCAAGGGCTTTATCCTGTGTCTTTGGGTAAGTCATCACAAAAGAACCAATACCAAATAAAACAATTAAAAACGCCGCAGCATTGTTTAATTTACTGCCATTCAGGTCATGCTGTACTCAATTACAAAAAACGGCATAGAGAGATAAAGCAGGGCGATTTGGTGCTTATTTCACCAAATGAAAGTTATGATTTTCAAACTTCCGCTTATTCCGATCGTCATTCAGATAGCCAAACAACAAATGCGATTTATTGGATAAATTTTGAAGGGACTTTGGCTGATAACTTTGCCGAACGTTTACGCATGAAAATGGATGACGGACTTGCACACGTGGGTATTATTGCCAGTGTGTTGGCTGATTTTGACGGTTTATTGGCACTTGGGAGTAGGGGGTATACTGCAACCAATGTGATTCACGCAGTGCATGTGCTGCAACAAGCGCTGAGTAACTTAGCTTTGCAACTTCGATTAAGCGCTTTTAACAACAGCTCAAACCTTGATATCGAAGCCGTAGAAAGTTTAATGCGAAACCATCTTCACCAAGACATGAGCTTAGAAACTCTGGCGAACTACAGCCAGCTATCCAAATTTCACTTTTCTAAAAAATTTAAAGAACTAACCGATACCTCACCCATTCAGCACTTTATCAATATGAAAATTCAACGCGCGTGTGCCCAACTCGATAATAGTGATGACAGTATTAAGCAAATAGCTCAAAGCGTGGGTTATAACGACCCGTATTATTTCTCGCGTTTGTTTAAAAAAATGATAGGCATGTCGCCTAAACAGTATCGGGATTCGAGACATGGGGTTCGAGGTAAATTAGAGCGCTAGATCTGGAACGTATTGTGTTTTTTACAAGGGCGAAGACCACTCAGTTCATATTCTGTATAATCTACTCTCAATTTCTTACACACAAGAGTGCAGCATTTTGAAATTAGCATTTTTAAATCGAAAAACAATTATTATCCTCTTTCATATTTTGCTTTTTATTTATATGGCCAATGTCATTTACACACATACCGATAAGATCAATGCGGTCAAAATGCCCCCTAAGTCACTATCACAATGGTATAAACCTGAAAATAAGCGTCAGGTTTGGCTGCACAATATGTTCAAACTTCGTAGAGAAATGCAAGCAGTCGAATTTTACGCTACTCAGCAAGATGCTATTAGGCTCAGTAAATGGGCGACTCGATTAAGTGAACATTACCTGAAAATCGCAGAAATGGTACCCGAATGGCAAGATGAGTTAGACGCTCAAACTTTGGCAACACTTCAAGTTGCGGTAGAACAAAATAATTTTGAACAAGTGCCGCATGAACTTAAAAAACTAAGTCAAAATTGCCATGCTTGCCATAACGACTATCAAGCAAGTACCGCAGCTTTATATCGCGCACCGGATTTTAAAGATATTCAGATCAATGATTCAATTTCATATACAAAGCATATGGAAACACTTAGCAAACAGATAAACCAAATAAAAATTGCTTCGGAAGATGACATGAAAGACTTAGCGCTTTCTTCATTAACCGAGCTAAAAACAGGTATTCATACCTTGGGAAAAACATGCTCAAGCTGTCATAAAAGTAGTAGTGATATGTACCCAACAAATGCTATCACTAACACCATAAGCCAGTTAGAACAAAGCCTGAAAACAGGCACTTTAAAAGACCAGGGGAGAGACCTGGGGACTCTGGCTGTGCTTGCTTGCGCTCGCTGTCACGGAACGCACCGCATCGCTTTCAATGCCAGAAAACAGTTATCAGAAGAAATGAGTTGGAAAAGTTTATTAGAGCATTAGAGAATAAAAGGTTCTGGCACACTAATGCTAATTGGTTTCAGCCGCAATCCAGTTCTTTTATAGCTATTTAGTCATTAAAACTAAGGATTCCAACTGAAAACTCACCGGCATGACTAAGTTGTTTCGTCAAACTGGGGTCGTGCAAAGCTATCACTAAGGTATAAGTATTATTGAGGACGGGAGTCAACACAGACCTGATCCCGCCCGCCTTCTTTTGCTTCATAGAGCGCTTCGTCAGCGCGTTGTAAGGTTTCATTAAGTGAGAGCGTGTGAGGATATTTTTGACAGCAAAGTCCCACACTCATGGTGATCTGAATAATGCCTTTTTCGGACTCAACTTCGATGGGGCGAATACTGTCTACCAGGTTTTGTGTCCAGTCTAGCGCTTCTTTTTCAGTGGTATTCGCCAGTAAAACACCGAACTCCTCCCCGCCAATTCGACCGAGAATATCGCCTGCTCTTAGTAAGCTTTGGCAAAGCTGTGTGACTGCAATGAGTACTTTGTCTCCTGCCGGGTGGCCATAGTTATCATTCACTTGTTTAAAATGGTCAATATCCATAATCATCACGGCTAAGGACGATTTTGTTTTTTGAGCGGTATCAAACTCTGCTTCACCGCAATCTATAAAATGTCGGCGATTAAACATACCGGTTAATGAGTCTCGTGTGGCTAAATGATGTAATTCTTTATTCGCACTTTTTAGCTCAATGCTTCGTGCTTGGACTTTATCTTCAAGTTTAGTGGTCAGTTTTTGAATATTACTGAACAAATGGGCATTCTCTAATGAAATAGCCGCCTGAGCCATTAACAAAGAGATCAACTCGATAATGTCAGCGGTAAATAAACCTGATTGAGAGCGGTGCTCCAGATAAAGTGCGCCGACAATGCCTTTGTGGTGGTCTATTGGCATACATAGTAATGACTTAGGCTGATGCACCTGTAGATACGGGTCATTTTGCTCATTGTCTTCACCGATGGTTAATATTAAGCCTTCATCACAGAGTAATACCGACTGAATCAAAATAGAGGGTAGTTTGAGTGACGCATCCAGGCATTTAGCCTCTAAGAATTCACGCTCACCTGAGAGGCTATTTTGGTATGCCTCGACGGTTGGGCTATTTTCGTGATTGACTAAACGTCGATTTAAAACCAGTGCACCAATTTGCGCACCACTATGTGTAAGAATGGTGTTGATAATGGTGCTGAGTAACTTATCCATTTGTACTTCGCGGGAGATTACTTGGGAAGCTTGCGTCACTACATTCAAATCTAAACTTGGTTTATCTAAGGCCTGTTCAGAACCCACAAGGTATTGAGAAGATACACTTACTTGTAGGCTTACGTTTGTCGGGTTGTTGTTTTTCAACTCGGCTTTCTGAAGTAAAGCTGAATGTTGATTCTGTAAATCATTAACACGAACTGTGCAGCCCCACTTTTCATACAGGTAAAGTGCTTCGCGTAAATAGATAGCGGCCATTGTTGGGTTATGTTGACGCAAACAGAAAGTGCCACAAAGCTCATTTGCCAAGGCTTGGTATTGTAGAAAGCCCTGTTCTTTCGCTGAGTTGATGGCTTGTTGATAGTAAGACATAGCTTTCCAGGGGCTGCCTTCTTGCAAACGTAGTTTCTCTGCTTCTAGCAAGTAATGCTTATGAGCAAAGTTAGCGGGGCAGAGCTCGGTTAATTTTTTAATCTTATTCAGTGATATTAGTAGTGAGTCTGAATATTCTTGGGCTTTGGCTGAGTAGGGGGCTTCAGCAAGCGCCTCAATTAAAGTGAGGCCAGAAATTAAGTGATGATCGACACTAAGTACAGTGGATGAAAGCCCTGTCAAAGTGTAAGCTGCTTGTTGAATGCTGGTTAGTCGTTCTGGAATTGGGCTATTCGACCAGAAAGTATATTGCATTCTCACATGATTCAAATGCGCTAAATGTATGCTATTGCGAATATTCTCCAGTAACTTACTATCAAGGTCCGCTTCATCTAAATAATAGCTACCACTTTCCATTAATGACTTGCTGAGTTTTAACCAAAACAAGCTGACGGGATAGGTTTGCTTATTGGACTCGGTTACATTGATGGCATTTTTGGCAGCCTGCTTTAGCTTATTTAATTTGTCACCCTGACAGAATTGTATATGTAACTCGTTATTAAGGTTGATCACCGCACGCAAGAACTCGCCTGATAGTAAGCCTTTTTGATAGCCTTGCTGGTGAAGCTTACGTACTTGCTGTAAGGGTTTCTGATAGTGTAATACGGTGGTTGATAGGATATTTAGTATATTAGACGCTTCACGACAGTTAGGGTAACTCGCCATGATATCTAAGGCTTGTTCGGCCGCTTCAATGGCTTGTTCGTACTGCTCATCTGTAGCTTTAAGGAAAGCATATATTGCCAGTGTCAATGCGCTTAAATCTGTTTTACCGTGCTTCAAGGTCATGACTAAAGCTTGTTTGACGCAAAGCTTTAAGAGTTGGGATTTACCAATTACCATATTGCATGTACCCAAGTTGCCCAGCAGGCCCATGGTTACTTGTTTGATCGGGCTTTGCATTTCAGGTAA
>Ga0105348_1002559_pt1 | contig 10783 bp, 8 predicted proteins | sample EN8Hudsemesocosm_2_FD_83504 | JGI IMG/M metagenome (GOLD analysis project Ga0105348, IMG submission 83504) | Methane-oxidizing microbial communities from mesocosms in the Hudson Canyon - EN8C Hudson Canyon | ecosystem: Environmental > Aquatic > Marine > Cold seeps | place: Hudson Canyon...
TCTCCTGTTGTTTGATCAATTATCGTGAATAGTTTGCGTTCAATTTGCTTAGACAACATCTGCTCATTACTGAGAGCCAACTCCGTCTGAATCAAACCCAAGGTATTTTTTACCAGCCTGCGTTTAACCGAATGCTCCATAATATCGCCTGATCAAAATCACTGATGTAGAAAGCTGTAGTTGTTACAAGATTAGTCGAGCTATGAAAAAACAACGTATTCAATGAACAGATATTGACGGCTAAGCCTATTCTTATTCAATATATGTCTTAAATGTCACTTCTTTGGGCTAAAACGAACAAACGCAACAATCGCCATAAACTATAGTTAAAGCACAATATAAGTAGGGGGCACCTATCATGACTAGTTTAGAAATCACTGATTTCCTTGACTCAAAACAACTCAGATACCTACGAGTTCAGCACTCACCAGCCTATACCGCGAATGAAATAGCGGAAGCTGCGCATATTCAAGGGAAACAGCTAGCGAAAACCGTGATGGTTAAAGGAGGAGAACGCCTTTACATGGTAGTCATTCCCTCAAACTACCATCTATTATTAGACGCTCTGGAAAAAGAAATTGGACTCGGCATACTAACACTGTCGAGTGAAAGTGAGTTTGCCTCTTTATTTCCTAAGTGCGAAGTGGGCGCAATCCCTCCCATAGGCACCCTATATGGTGTTGATGTTATTATTGCTGAAGTTCTAACCCATTATGACAATATTACTTTTTCTGCTGGCACTCACGACACATTAATACAGATGAATTACAAGGAGTATGAGAAACTCGCCAACCCCAAAGTATTCGCCATGACTGACGCAATATCAGCTCAAACAGCGCCACGAATAAGCCGAAAGCCAAAACATTTTTTCCACTAGTTTTATCACGCTAAGTAACTCTTTTAAGCCATGCATAAAAAAGCCCCTACTTGAGGGGCTTTTTTTATAACAGTCACTAGTTTAATCGTTATCTAACGACCGAACCCCACAAATCATACTCATCTGCGTGCTCTATTTTAACATCCACTATTTCACCCGGCTTCACATCAAACTCTTCATTTAAATACACAGCCCCATCAATTTCCGGGGCATCGCTTTTACTGCGACCAACCGCACCCTCGTCATCCACTTCGTCGATAATTACCTGTTGCACAGTACCAATTTTTTTCAGTAACCTAGCAGCAGATATACGTTGTTGCATTTCCATAAAACGCTCCCAACGTTGTTGCTGAATATCTTCCGGCACATGATCTGCCAGCTCATTCGCAGTGGCACCATCCACCGGTGAATATTTAAAACAGCCAACCCGATCCAACTGCGCTTCTTCCAGAAAATCCAACAGTATCTGAAAGTCTTCTTCTGTTTCCCCAGGAAAACCTACGATAAAAGTAGAACGAATAGTCAGTTCTGGACAAATCTCCCGCCACGCTTTAATTCGATCAAGCACCTTTTCACTATGTGCGGGACGCTTCATCATTTTCAATACACGAGGACTGGCATGCTGAAAAGGTATATCCAAATACGGCAATATTGTTCCTTTCGCCATCAGTGGAATAATTTTATCCACATGCGGGTATGGATACACATAATGCATACGCACCCACACGCCCAACTCACCCAGAGCAACCGCCAAATCCTGCATGCGCGTTTCAAGCCCTTCAACCAAATCGAGCTTGAATTTCATATCAATGCCGTAAGCACTGGTGTCTTGCGAGATAACCAATAACTCTTGCGCACCACCGGCCACCAGTTTCTTCGCTTCAGTCACCACATCGGTGAGTGGGCGACTAACAAGGTCACCACGCATATCGGGGATGATGCAGAAAGTACAACGGTGATTACAGCCTTCGGATATTTTTAGGTAAGCATAATGGCGTGGCGTTAGCTTGACCCCTTGCGGTGGTACTAAATCCACCAATGGGTTGTGTTCCTGCGGTGTCGGTGGGATAAATTCATGAACCGCATTCATCACCTGATCGTAATCGGCCGGACCACTAACACTTAAGACATTTGGGTTTGCAGTTTTAATTGCCTCTGCATCGACGCCTTTGCCCATACAGCCGGTAACAATGACCTTGCCATTTTCACGCATAGCCTCATCAATAGCATCCATGGATTCTTTCTTGGCACTGTCAATGAAACCGCAGGTATTGACCACCACTACATCAGCATCATCATAGCTGGGAACAACTTCGTATCCGTCCAGCTTAAGCTTGGTGAGAATCCGCTCAGAATCAACCAGGGCCTTGGGACACCCCAAGCTCACAAAACCCACTTTTTGAACTGACTTACCTTCAGGCACTGACATCAACTACTACCTCATCATTCACGTACTGCAAAAACGGTACAACAAAAGCCGAGTATTTTACCTGATTTGAACCTTTGAGTCGTTTTGTTCCTTTGTTATTTCGTAACCTTATGATTTCTAAACCTTGTCACCCCGTAACCTAGTCGCTTCGTAACCACTAGCCTCCGAATTTGACGTATTGACGAGAATTTAATCGCACCGACAAACATCAATGGTTATAATTCGCATCTACATTAGTATTTGCGGCTCCAGGTACCGTTTATGTCCAGTAGGCCAATAAGGACAAAAAAGAGATCAACAGGGCTGCCGTAACGACTAACTCACTGATGCCATGATTTCTCTAGAAACGGGTGTTGCCGAAGAATATCGCCAACCTCCGGAACGAACAGCTATCAGTGAAGCAACAGCAATTGACGATTAAACAAAGAAGTCAGCTATTGGCTTACTCGATCACAAACAGTTAACAACAAAATGGATAACTGATGAAAAAGTTTACGCTTACTACACTCACCGCGAGCATTGCGCTCGCGACCGTCGCCCATGCAGAACTCCAGGTAAAAGTACTGGATACTACACACAATCCTGCCAGTAACTTTTTAGCCTATACCGAATTTGAATTATCCGGTGAGCCATTGGCTGAAGCGCTAGGATTAGATCTGGATATACTCGACCCCAACGCCGTTAATAAACCAAGCGCTTTTGATTATGCCGCCGGGATCGAAAGCTATGAATACTCAGAAGAAGCCATGTACGCACTGAATTATCAATCACAAATGGGCCCACATTTAGTGAATGGCCCGGTGAATGCAAAACGCGGTGGCGCTATGGATGCATTTAGCAAACGTTTAGTAACCATGGCCAAAGCGGTTGGCTTTCCAGCCAAGGAAGTACCGAGCAACTTACACCCTATTTCCCTTCCCTATCAATCAGGTCTGCCTAAATTAAATCTAGGTAAAGTCAGCACCAACGAAGGCGACGAACTTGAAGTTATTACGGCAAAGGGAAATAGCTCCAAACAACAAACATTAACCAATGCCTACTTAAGTGATAATTCAACCTTAGCTTGGGATAGCAGCAGTTTCGACAAAACCATTAACCCGTCAGCGGTGGGTGGCATTTTGTTAAAAGAAGTAATGTGGTCACAGGATTTTCTGGGCGGCATGCATGAAATGGAATCCGATGAAGAAGTAGAAGCAACGTCATCAACCATGGATCAGGACGATAAATACAGCTTAGGGGTTTCTGCTGCCGATGGTTTCCAAGGCATGCTGCTCACAGAGATTTCATTGGACAAGATGCTTATCCTGCAAAACCAACTGGGTTTCGATGGCAAAAATTTAGGGGTATCAATCACACCTAACTATGATCCGAAGAAACAACCCATTTGGTTTGCCAATCAAGTAGCCGTCAATGAAACCAATAAATCGGGCTACAACGCTTTAGGTAAGCTAACGGTAAAAGATAGTCGCTCAACCTTGCGCGATACCTGGATGCTGTTATGGCCAACCAGTGAATACTTTGCTTATACCGATCAACGCCAGGGCAACACGGCACAAAACCCGGCATTCTTATCAGTGTTTGATGGCGCTCCTTTTGCATCGGCGCCAACAGCAAATACCGATGCTAGCTTAACCAACAATGTGGTGGCTGAAGATGCATTTTCCGTAACAGCAAACTTAAACAACCTGTTATTTAAAAATATCGACGCCCTTCATTTCAATGCAAAAGCGGGCACCTTCGTTGATGACTACAAAGCGGGCAAACTGGGCCAAACAATCACCACCTTTGACGCCAGTTACGCGCTAGTGGCACTATCGATTTTCCAACGCGCACAGGACGCATTACCGGTGGGTTACGCCTCTGCCGCAGGTGGAGATGTAAATTTAAAAACAGCCAATGGTCAACGTGCACTGGAACTTATTCAGGCTCAATCCGATTTCTTGCTCAACAATGCCATCGGCAGTAAAGGCTTAGTCGTTGATAACATCCAGCTTGGCAACAAGAACAAGGCCTCAGCGCCCCAATCGACAGCATCAGCCAATCAATCTCTAGCGACACAGTTTGCCGCCATTCGTGGTTTAGTGGCTGCCGGTCTAGCGACAAAGAATGATAAATACTTAACGGCAGCTAAAGGTATCTATCTTGCCGTAGAAAAACATATGTTCGATGCCAAGCTTGGCACCTGGTCTGACCAACCTGGTAAGGAGGCACACTATACCCCTTGGACAGCAGCGGCAATTTCCGGCGGTCTGCGTGAAGTTATGCTACACCTTGCTAATCAAGAGGGTGAATCTGAGCCAGCATTGGCCTTGCGTCAGCTTTCTGATCGCTATGTAGCTTGGTTCAAAATCACCATTAACGGCGGACTTCAGCTAGCAGAATTTGATGCCGATACCGGTGAAAATCGCTTACAAGATCTATCGGTAACCGATTCCGATCAGGATGGTGTGCTGTCCATTATCGGCGCAGGATACGCACCTGTGATGGCTAATAAAATCAGCATCAGCGCGCACTAACCCACACATCACCGTAGAAGAAATCAAGCACAGGGATTGATCCGAGTCAGGGAAGACTCATTCACCCCTCTTTTATCCATCCACAGAAATTGATAATAATTCACATTACCATTAGAGTAGCGACCTATTATCCCTCGTGAGTTTTAGGTTCTATCCATGACAGCTCAGCAAACACAGCTACCTGTTGAGACACCCCCCAGCTTACTAAGCGCGATCCGAGGCTTCCGTCAAAAACAAGCCTATAAAAACAAAGCTGCTGAGTGGGTCATGCTTACCCTCTTTGTTAGCGGTCTATTGCTATGGGAAACACTCCCTGTTAGTTGGCCCATCTTCAGAAGCGCGCTATTTTTCCATGTTATTGCCGGCCTCATTATTTTCCCCCTGACTACGGGGCTATTTTGGTGGGCTCATCGCAGATTGCTGGTTAACAACAAAAAGCCTTTTCTACGCATTACGGGCCAAGCCCTCGACTGGCTACTAGGGTTATGTTTTCTAACCGGACTTATTCTCAGTTTCTGGGGCGCCACAGGAAATGTTGCGGGAGAATGGATCAGTAATACTCATTGGATGACAGGTCTATTACTGGGGCCATTGATGCTTCGACATGCCTGGCGTTTTTCCGTGTTACGCCACCTATTCAACTGAAAGCACATTCAAATAAAGTCTATTTACAAAACAACTTCTGAATTTGAGTTCCTGAAAGAGAGATTACCTTGTTGTCCCGAATTGAAAACCTATTGATTCCCCATCGAACTAAACTTGTTCAAACCGTCATAACAAGCGCCCAACGACTTGTTGCCTTGATACTCGTTACCTTATTATTCATAGCCACCGCACTTCCTGTAGCAGCAAGCAGCAATTTTGATAACAGCAACACTCATAGCAGCACAAGCCTACAACCCTCAACGGACAACAAGTCATTCTACAGCGCTAACTTTTGGCAAGGCTCAATAACGCGACATACCCGTGATGACCAACAACAATTACTGACATCGAATGAATTAAAGCTGGGTAAAGATATACGCCGACTTGCTATCAACCCAAGCAACCAGACATTACTGGCCACCGACTATTTATCGGATAATTTAATATTAGTTGATTTGAAAGCTTGGTCAGCCATCAAAACTATTCCTGTGGGTAAGCGTCCATTCGGCGTGGTATTTCAAGCCTTACACAACCGATTCTGGATTAGCTTATTTGAAGCCCATCAACTCATCGCCGTGGAAGACGGTGACATTGTTCTAACCCTAAATACAGCAGATACCCCCCGGGGACTTGCCATCACCAAGGATAACCGCCTACTAGTCACACATGCTATGACCGGACAAGTATCCATCTATGATGCAATTCCCAAACAGCCACGATTATTGAAAACAATCACACTACATACCCAGCAATTAGACGATGAGTTTAAATCCCAGGGCCTACCTCGCCTATTAGATGACATTGCCATCAGTCCTGATGGACAAGAAGCTTGGTTGCCCCATGTGCTGTGGAATTTCGACCACGAGTTTCAATTTCAATCCACGGTATTTCCCGCCGTATCCATTATCGATTTAGCGCCAAACAATGAACGTGAACTGGTTGATCAACGTAAACAGCTCTTTAAAACCATCAATATTCTCGACAATAAAAACCGCACTCGTATTGTATCGAACCCGCATGATGCCGAATTTTCTAGCTCTGGAGCTAAGGCCTATATAACCCTTGCTGGCTCCGATGATATCTTGGTCTTTGACCGTTCGCGCTCGCTATCAAGAAGCACCAAGAACAAATCGAACAAACGTCACCGCCGTAAGAAACATCAAGGCGGTGCTAAAGCCATACAAATTTATCGCCATACCCCAGGGCAAAACCCTCGCGGCTTACTCATCAATGGTGAGCAGCTTTTTGTCCAAAACGCCGTTAATCAAACCATTAGCATATTTAACCGTGGCGGTGATCATCCCTTTGATCGAGTCTCACTAACGCAAGCGGAATGGGCCAGTTCTTCAACGATCAATGACGGCACTATTCAACGCGGTCGCGCCCTATTTCATTCCGGGCGCACCGATGCCAATCCAGAATACCCCATCGCCGGCGACTTCTGGATGAGCTGTAACAGCTGCCATTTGGATGGTTTTAACTTTACTAATCGCTACTTAATGGAATCGCAAAAGAAGGATAAAAAGCGTGATGCTCGCACAGGCCATCCAGGTCTGAAGCACATGGTGACGGGTAATGCAGTCACTGACTTTATCAACATCATTCAAAAAACCCAGGGCGGCTTGGGCGAAGATGATCGCGATGGTGCTATCGCCATTAATTCAAGCGAGCCTCCTGCCGATGTTCGAATAGCCATGAACGACTTGCAAGCCATCGTATCCTTACCTCATAACCTACCCTACCTCAGCACCTGGTTAAGACTGGAAAATCAAAAAACAACTCATCCCAAAGAATGGCTTAACTCGGCACAGTGCGCTGAGTGTCACCAAGATATGTTTGACCAATGGGCAGATTCAAACCATCGCTTAATGGGCGAATCGAACCCTTATTTTAAAGTACTCGTAAAACTTGCGGGCGAAACAGAAGGCGAAGACTTTAAAAAATGGTGTATCGGTTGTCATATGCCGAATAATTTAACCAGTAATAAACCGTTCCTAAACGACAAGGGACATATGTTCGAGAAAAACGGAGCGTCCTTACACTCAGCACTAAAAGAAAATAAACCTGACCTAGATGAAGGAACCGGCTGCTTATTTTGCCACCGTATTACCGATATTGAAGATGCTGGCGGCAATGCCTCCTACACCATTAATTTAAAAGACCGTAAACGCTACGTGGGTGAAGACCAACTCAACATAGGATTAATGCAGTGGTTTGCCAACCGACAAATTAATGCCAAACCTGAAGTACACAAACAATCCTACTCCAAACCTTTTTACACAGACCCTCAATTGTGCAAAACCTGCCATAACGAGTTTGCTCCCGGCTCTGGCGCCCTAATTGTTGATACTTACGGCGAGTGGGAAAGATCCTCCTTTAATAGCCCGAGTGATCCGACTAAAAACCGTACCTGTATCGATTGCCACATGCACAGTGATATCAGCAAAATTGGTGAAGATGTTCCCGGTCAATCAACGCAACGCGGCCCCGTTAAAAAGAATGTAGTCACCCACCAGTTTACCGGTGCCAACCATCATTTGGTGGGACTCCGTAATGAAAAACTGGAGAAAATGAGTCTGGAATTATTGCGCTCAGCCGCAACCATTGAACAAGAGCTTTCAGCCAAGAATAAACTAACTGTCCGCGTCAATAACAAGGGTGCAGGCCACGCACTACCCACTGGCGTCGCTGATTTCCGTCAGTTCTGGTTACAAGTCATAGTGACAGATGCTAACGGACAAGAAGTCCTCACGTCAGGAACGGTCGATAACAAAAGTGTCGTAGATCCCGATGCACGCATGTTTATGAAAGAAATGGGTGACGAAGAAGGCAAGCCAGTTGGCCTACTGTTCTGGCGCTATGCAAAACTATTAAATGATACCCGCATACCTGCTGATGGATACCGCGATGAAATATTCACACTACCAGAAGAAACCCAGTACCCCATATCAGTGAGTACAAAGCTCCAGTATCGAATCTACCCGCAGTGGGTGACTGATGTCGTACGACAGTCTGAGCCAGAATTACCCAATCCACCGGTGATTGAACTAAAGCATATTGAAAATAGTTTTACTCTTTAATAAAGAGATACACCTGAACATATTCTTTTCGCAGGGAGTTTGAATATCGAACGTCCAGCTCTACGGATAAATAAATCAGGCAGCCTTTGCCGGTTTATCGGTAGTTTTTAGCGAAGCAGAAATGGGCTTGAGCTTCGACTGATTAGTACGTCGTTTACGTATTCCCACAGCAATATGTGTAAACAACACAAAGGGTAAGCATCCACCAGCAGCCAGATGAATATAGGAAATAACTTCTCTGATGCTTTCGTTCGATAAGTAATACAAAAAATACGCAGTAATGACTTGCACGCTGACTAGTGTAACAAGCGTCAAACCTATATTACGCATTCTATTCAGCCGCCAACTGACCGGCATGTGAGCGGCAAGCAAGGCACCAAAGAGCATCATCATAAAAAACGCTGACGCTCCATGTAATTGCAGAATAGGGTATTGCAAAGGATGTTTTTCTGGACCAAAGTCCCCCTCAACCGTGATCCAGTTACTAAAAATAAAAAAGGCGATACCCGTAACCCAACTGATAGCAAATACAGTAAATAGAAAATACCGGTAAGTATTAGGCATTTTTACGCTGATTCTAGACATAGACTAAATTAAGAAAGCTCCTTAGTGCTGAGTTATTCGACCAAGCGGATCAACCTGAACCACGCTGGCATTGAACTGCGAAAACACTGCCTTATGGTTACAGCCTTCGCTCTGATACGAAAGAAACGCAATTTTAGTGAGTGCATCCGCCAACATACACTTGTCCGCGAAAACAGAATAACTATTACGGCTACTAGCAGTTATTTCATCCTGCGTCTTATCTAACGCGGAATCCAATGGTGCACCTAATGCAGCATCTAACTTAACAATGGCATCTTTTCCGTCTAAATAGTAACTGGCGCTGGTAGCTACCGCCGCATTTTGCATGGATAATTCTAGCACCTGATTCGGGTTAGCAGGATGCCGAATACAAACAGATTCATCTTGCCAATGAGTCATTCGCAAGTCCCCACCGGCATTAACGCATGCGCTCACTTTACCATCCAGCACAGCAACTGCCTTATCCACCGCGTACCCTTTTGCAATACCGCCCAAATCAATGATGAGATTTTTTGTAAAACGGACCTGTTGATTAGCCATCAACAGAATATCTTTCCAACAAGCTGAAGCGTCTACTGTAACGCCATGATCCGGCAATAACCCTTTATTCACTAATTGCTGCGCTACCGTAATATCAAACAAACCGGCTGTCATTTCGCTGAGCTGAATCGCTTGGGTTAGCACTTCATAGATTTCACGCGATACGGTACAGGTTGATTGAGCTGCCGTTCGATTAATAAAGGAGAGTTCGCTTTCAGTGTCTTGAAAGCTCATAAGCTGGTGAACTTTTTCTATTTCATTAAAAGCCGCAATACTCATATCCAAGAGCACATCATCCGTCTCATCACCGGTAATATGCATTTCCACATAGGTACCTAAGAGTGGCTGGCAGCGGCTGATTTTATTCATAGCTTAAAGGTTTGCGGATGCGAAACTAGATGTATTGCAGCACTTGGTGCCAAGTGTGGGTTAAACGATTTATCCCATCAGTGATATGACGGCAGGATAGGGTTGCCCCGGAAATATTTTCAATTTGGTGATCTAGCCTCAAGATTTCCGAATGATCTTTGCCATGAAACTGTGCTCGCCATTTAAGGTTTTGCACTTCGTAACCATAAGTCTCTCGGTAGGTGAGTATCTCCAACCCTTTCACTTTACCTTCATGATTCAGCGCGAAAGCCATATCAATATTTTCATGCTTACCAATAATTTGGTCCACGATAAACCAACCGCCGGATGCGGTTCTCCAAGCTTGCAGCCTATCGCTTCTCACTCGAGTATCAGAAGCGGAATGAATAGCGTCCATCTGCTCTTCTGTTAATTCCACTATAACCGGCTGCATCTCAGCATCGCCCCACAAGATTTTTCTTGCTTGCTCGACGGTGAGAAATGTTTTAGCCCGCACGGCTACGGCGGGTAACATAACACCCGCAGCAGCAATGGAAATATTTTTTAGAAATGTACGACGATCTATAACCATTATTCCGCTTTCATTTCTCTCTCAATTACAGCGTACTTTATCAATTTAATAAATTAACTGAAATTAAAACTCGTAGCCGAAAGATAAACCTATCTTACGCTTCTCATGCTCATCCCAGTTGCGGTCATCGGTGCTAAATGAATGTGGAGAACCACCACCCGCTACCTGCCA
>Ga0105348_1002560_pt1 | contig 10781 bp, 10 predicted proteins | sample EN8Hudsemesocosm_2_FD_83504 | JGI IMG/M metagenome (GOLD analysis project Ga0105348, IMG submission 83504) | Methane-oxidizing microbial communities from mesocosms in the Hudson Canyon - EN8C Hudson Canyon | ecosystem: Environmental > Aquatic > Marine > Cold seeps | place: Hudson Canyon...
CCGCCAGGCAGAAATGCCCGCAATTGGTAACCATCACTCATACCGCCCGCATGGTCTTCCAAGATTTCGCGGACGGTTGTCCCCATGGGTAATTCCCAGGCACCTGGATTTTTTACCCGTCCACTAACGCCATACAATTTAGTGCCGCTGTTCTCACCCACCCCTAAACTGTGGTACCACTTAACACCATGTTGCAAAATATGCGGCACATTACAAAAGGTCTCCACGTTATTCACAACGGTAGGTTTACCAAACAAACCGCTCACTTGTGGAAATGGTGGCTTAGCTCTGGGGGTTGCACGCTTGCCTTCAAGGGCATTAATAAGGGCTGTTTCCTCACCACAGATATAACGACCGGCACTGGTGTGAAGATGTAGCTCAAAGCAGAAATCACTATTAGCGATATTCTTCCCGAGGTATCCACGTGCGTAACATTCTTGAATCGCTGCGGTGAGTTTCTCGGCGGCTTCAACATATTCACCGCGTAAAAAGATATATCCAATATCGGCTTCAATGGCATACGCAGCAATGATCATACCTTCGATTAATTGATGAGGGTCCCCCTCCATCAGCAAACGATCTTTGAACGTTCCCGGCTCCATCTCATCAGCATTAGCTACCACGTACTTTGGCCGATTTACCTCTTTTCCTCGCGGCACAAAACTCCATTTCACACCCGTTGAGAAACCCGCACCTCCTCTGCCACGAAGATTTGCATCTTTAACCATAGTCATCACATTTTCAGATGACATTTGCAGTGCATTTTTCAGCCCCTGATAACCACCCAGTTCCTTATACTCTGAAAAACTAGGTGTATGTTTTCCCGGACCTATATTTTGAGTTAATGGCTTTTCCATCAAGTATCCATGCTAATAGTCATTTCAATAATCGTTTCTATATTCATAGAAACAGGTAATTTCTAAGCTGTCGTTATTAGCGGGTTAAAATCTTATCCAGTTTATCCTTCGATAGATGAGTATGAAGTTCGTCGTTAATCATCATTACAGGTGCTCTGTCACAGGCACCTAAACAGACAATGGGTATAAGTGTGTAATCACCATCAGGTGTTGTTTCGCCGGCCTTTATATTTAGTTTATTTTTAATATCTTGTTCCACATTTTCACAACCCATTAACCAACAGCTCACACTATTGCAGAGTTTAATCACCTGTTTGCCTACTGGTTTTCGATAAATAAGATTATAAAAGGTGGCGACACTGTCCAATTCATCTACCGATATATCTAAATACAAGGCGAGTTCACGTAGGCTTTGATCAGAAACCCAGCCTCTATATTTCTGCACAATTTTTAATGCTTCTATAGCTACCGCACTCTTTCGCTCATAGTTCTTTAACTCATGCTCTATGTCTGCAATTTCTTCCGCGCTCAGTGCGGTTACTCGCTGCTCAGCCATCATTAGCGATCCACGTCCGCCATTACAAAATCGATACTGGCAATAATGGCAATAAGATCAGCCACCATTAGCCCACGACTCATCAATGGAATCATTTGTAAATGAGGAAAAGACGGTGTTCGAATTCGCGTTCGATAAGAATTCGTACTGCCATCACTGGTAAGGTAATAACTATTAATGCCTTTTGTGGCCTCAACAGCCATAGATACTTCACTGGGAGGTATCACTGGCCCCCAGCTCGAATTTAAAAAGTGTTGAATCAGGGTTTCTATGTCCTGTTTAGTGCGAGCCTTATCCGGGGGTGTTGTTAAAGGATGGTCAGCTTTGTAGGGACCGCTCGGCATATGATCCATACATTGACGAATAATCTTTAGGCTCTGACGAATTTCCTCAACGCGCACCCAGCAACGATCGTAACAGTCACCATTGTTGGCCGTTGGTATCTCAAAATCATATTGTTCGTAACCTGAATAAGGACGCATCTTACGCAAGTCCCAATCTAAACCTGTCGCACGAAGGCCAGAACCAGTAACGCCCCAATCTAAAGCTTCATGAGAATTGTAGACGCCAATGCCTTTGGTACGTTTTTTAAGAATGCTGTTTTTCAGCACCATATCTTCATAATCATCGAGACGTTTTGGTAGATAATCAATAAAGTCTCGAATCAAGTCGTCCCATCCATTCGGTAAATCCTGAGCGACACCGCCAATACGGAACCAACTTGGATGCATGCGCGCACCAGTGAAGGCTTCGACGATGCCAAACAGTTTTTCTCGGTCAATAAACATGTAAAAAATCGGAGATAACTGCCCCACATCTTGCGCAAAGGTGCCGTAAAAAACTAAATGACTGGCAATACGAAACATCTCCGCTGTCATCACTCGAATGCACTGCGCCCTTGGTGGGACTTCAATGCCTGCCATTTTTTCAATAGCCATCACGTAGGGAAAATTGTTCATAACACCACCGAGATAATCTACTCGGTCGGTATAGGGTATATAGCTATGCCACGTTTGACGCTCACCCATTTTCTCTGCACCACGATGGTGGTAGCCAATATCAGGCACAGCATCAACAACTTCCTCTCCATCAAGTTGTAACGCGATACGAAAAACGCCATGAACACTCGGGTGATTAGGACCGAGATTCAAAAACATAAAATCGCTGCTGTCTCGCTCTCTTTGCATTCCCCACTCTTCAGGCTTAAAGCGTAAAGCTTCCTGCTCACGTATCTGCTTATCCGAAGGTAGGGTAAAGGGCTCCATTTCCGTGGCACGAGCCACATGATCTTTCCGCAGAGGATGTCCTTGCCAAGTGCGTGGCATCATAATCCGATGCAGATTTGGGTGGCCATCAAAGTGAATACCAAACAAGTCCCACACTTCCCGCTCATACCAGTTTGCGTTGGGCCAAACACGCACCACTGACGGTAACGATAGTGACTCTGAATACAGAGGCACTTTAATCCTTAGATCACTGTTTGCCGTAAAAGACATCAAGTGATAAACCACAGTGAAATCTGCTTTCGGTTGGCCCTGACGCTGAGTACGACGACGCTCATCAATCGCGGTTAAGTCAAACAGCATTTGATAAGGCTTTTGGGCTAGCATTTTCAAATAGTTAAGAATAACAACGATGTCATTTCGGTGAACCCAAACCGTTGGTATCTGATCTTGAGTAAATTGCTCGGTGATAAATGACTGAGGGAATTGCTGTTTTAATTCGGCAACAATTGGTAATGAATTCTGCTCGGCAGCAGATTCTGAATTCATCGCCGTATTAGTCACACTACTTGTGCTCATTGATTCCTTGTCCCCACTTTCCTTATTGAGAGCCTTTTAATGAGAGCTCTTTATTACAACCCTTTTTCCAAAAACCGTCGTTGTTATATTTTATTGCTTTGAGTCTGCTCAGTTTTTACAAGCACTGACTTATTTTTTTTATATTTCAGTTATTTGAGCATTTCTACTTCAATGGTTATGTTAATTAGTAGTTATTTCCTTCTAACCAATATCGTCTGGATCACGTAGCGTCGTGATTAGCTGTCGCGCCTCTCGCTTTAAGTCTTTCTGACTGACTTTCGGTGCTTTATAGACGTTTTGATCTCCAACCACCCAACTTAGCGGTCTTTTTTCTTGTTTGATAGATTCCTGCAATAGCGTCAGCCCCTGCAATAAGGCTTCAGGCCTAGGTGGACAGCCAGGTACATACACATCCACCGGCAAGAATTTATCCGCGCCTTGCACCACACTGTAAATATCGTACATGCCCCCAGAGTTAGCACATGAGCCCATAGCAATAACCCATCGCGGCTCCATTAATTGCTCATACAGGCGCTGAATAACAGGCGCCATTTTTAAAAATACCGTTCCCGATATCACAATAAGGTCAGATTCTCTTGGCGTACCACGAATAACCTCTGCACCAAAACGAGCGATATCATGTCTACTGGTGAAAGCTGTCGCCATTTCCACATAGCAACAGGACAAACCAAAGTTAAATGGCCAAATTGAATTACTGCGCCCCCATGCCACTAGGTCATCTAAACGCGTCATAAATACATTGTTTTTCACAGCCTCATCATAGGTTTGCGCACCGGATAATGAATTGTCCTCTAGCTGATTACCGGCTTCTGGTGGTGTCAAACTCCAACGCATTATTCCGTCTCCAATGCATAAGTAGATGATTCTGGATTTCGCGAGGCTTGCACTTTCTGTCCCCAATTCAACACACCCATACGCCACTCGTAGATCAGTGCAACAGCAAGGACTAGGATGAATAAAACAATTGCCCAATAGGCAACCCAACCGACTTCCAAAAAGGCGATAGCCCATGCGAAAATAAAGACAGCTTCAAGATCAAAAATAACAAACAGGATAGCAACCAAGTAAAAGTCGACGGAAAAACGTAAATGGGCGTCCCCAACAGAAACAATGCCCGATTCGAAGGGTTCCCCGGTGGCGGGTTCGTCATGCTTTTGCCCCAACACATAGGACACACCAAGCATAGTAACGACCAGCAATATTGATGCTAATGAATATACAAGTAATGGCCAATAGCCTGACGTGAAATCCATAATGTTCCCTCCTGAACCTTATCGACGCGTTTTGGTACGTTTGTTTTAGTTTGTCTAGTACCGATGGGCGAGCCGTCCTTTTATAACTTAATAGACTAGCTGAGATTTCTAAATCAATAGGCATGTATATTTCGTTATTCCAAATTAATTTAAAAACAAGCTTTTATGTTATTAATAGGAACAAAAAAAAGGGAGCCTAATAAACAATCTTCAAGCTAATATAGGTAAAGCGTCTATTTATTGTCACCGTACGATGAGTGGGGCTGTAAGCGGATAACAATTAAGGAGAATTATAATGAGGTCTGTAAAGGCGCGTGATTACATGCGAGGTAAGCTAGTAACATTCACTCCTGATATGGATTACTTCAACGCTATAGAAACGCTACTAAAATTCAAGATTTCCAGCGCACCGGTTCTGGATGATATAGGCCACGTTGTTGGACAACTAACCGATGCTAATTGCTTGAAAAGCATAATGGCCGGTAGTTATTACGATGAAGTCGGTGGACGTGTAAGGGATTACATGAATACGGACTTTAAGAGTATCTCACCCAATGCTGATGTAGTGGATGTGGTGGATCTATTGGTTGAAATGGGCCGCGCAGCCTTACCCGTTGTTGAGGATGGTATGTTGGTCGGTCAATTAAGTTGTTCCGATGTCTTAAAAGCCGTGTATGAATTTGATGTTCATGCGCCTGAGCATTAATGAAACCACCACTGAGTTACGCAGAATAGTGATTCATACACCAATTTTCTGATAAGCCATTTGAATAAAAAATTTAGTCACTTCAACATCCTCCTGTGACTGAATTGAAAATTCGCTATCACCGCTGCTAATGTAGCGGTTGCGGGAAATATCACGGTAGTTTATGGGAGGATTCACAATATCTTCCGGTGATAGTTTAAGGCGTACAGTAATCTTGTTACGCCTCACATCCATTGACACTATATTTTGAGATGTTTTATAGGCCACATAGCGCCGTTTTGGTACTTCCTGAATACTTGAGGCCAATGACAGAATAAACTCTCGAAGCGCATTGGCCAGCTGCTTTATTTTTACTGACTTACCTTCCAGATGTTGATCGAAACAAGAATCAATGTCTTTCCCATCACTCTGGGTTACATCGGGCACCCCTGATTTGTGGTAAGCCAGCCTATCGACCGTCAACCCCATGTCATTCATTGGCAACTCTTCGATCAACAGAGAATCATTACCATAATAGCGATACTTCCATAACTCTATCGGCGCCCCTAACATTTTTGCGGCTAGAATATCAGGCATCTTAAAATCAGCCGCTAAACAGATGATTCGTGCAAAGCTCCAATCCACAGTCAACTCGCCACCAAGTTCCTTAGCTACCCATTCCTCATAATCAGCCTTGTGCTCTTTTAGCCATTGCAGGTGGTAAATACCTTGATTGATTAACGTAGCGGCATCTCGGTCAGTCAGTGACACTATAACGGGGTTGGCATCTTCAGAAATTCCTAATATATCCAGCTTTGACACTTGGCCCGAGCCTAACAACATATTTGAATTCAATTTATAGCAGTTAAACAGAATAGAGAAATTACGTTCAATATGCTCACGAAACGTAACACCACTAGAAACTTGTAATTGATTAATTGGATTAAGCTGTTTACCCTCAATGGCGAATAAAGGCATCCCATGCGTTCTCTATTAGGCGTGAATTGGAAATCAATGATGGTTTAAATTTGAATCAAAAGTAGTATTTTAGTTTTAGATGTCCATATTAGTTCTAGAACCATATGCTAAGTCTGTCGAGTTTATTGTTGCTTTTTTACCATTTCTGGGTCACTGAAAAATGTTTGCGGCGCAGGGCTAGCGAGGCGGGTTTGTCCGAAAAAGCGGAATTTACACGTAGTGAATGAGTATTTTGAGGCCAAATCCAACGAAGCCAGAACAAGTACCCACAGGGCATAAATATGGTAGTTTTTCAGAGGTTCCTTCTCTAAATACAGGTAATTAAATGTCTAACCAAACGTTGCAAATGACCAACTCGCTTTACCAGTATCTTTTGGAAAACTCTGTGAGAGAAACTAAGCTGCAGATACAGTTAAGAGAAGAGACCGCAACCGACGAAATGTCTCGCATGCAGATTGCACCCGAGCAAGGACAATTCCTGGCATTACTAATACAGCTAACAGGCGCAAAAAAAGCAATCGAGGTTGGTACCTATACCGGTTATAGCGCCCTATCCATAGCTACCTCTCTGCCAGAAGACGGGCAGCTTATTTGTTGTGATATTTCAGAAGAATGGACCACTATGGGTAAACGATATTGGGCGAAAGCTGGGATTGATAAAAAAATTGACCTAAGACTAGCTCCCGCCCTATAAACCCTCGATAAACTCATCCATACAGAGAAGCAGTCGGGTACATTTGATTTTGCCTTTATTGATGCCGATAAAGAAAACTATCAAGCATATTTCGACCAGTGCATGACCTTGATTCGCCCCGGCGGACTCATCACCATCGACAACGTACTTTGGAACGGTGCTGTTGCTGATAGCCAGAAGAATGATATCGATACGGTCGCCATACGAACATTTAATAAATCCTTACTTAATGATCAACGTGTCGATATCAGCCTGGTGCCTATTGCCGACGGAGTGACCCTAGCGCGAAAACGCTAACCACTCAGGTTGACAGACCATTACACATCTAGGCTTAGACTATGCCTGCACCGTCGATTGATAAGAGTTCAATACATTCTGATAGCTGCAGGCCGTTAGCGGTCTGTTTTAAAATAGGATAATTTAGTGATTTGGTGGGCTGCCAGAAACCTATAGCAGACTTTAACTACATATCTGATATTCGACCGGGAATGACTACACTCTCAACGAAGAGTGTCATTAGAATATATTGAAGATATAATTCAACTTGGGAAAAAGCAGAAGTTTTCGGTGCACCTCAAACCGGGCTCAGAGTACTTTATACTCTGAGCCAGTTGATTTAATTGGTTACTTTTTCGTTGGGTATATTGTCGATAAAATAGCGATTATACGTTTTTTCAAATAGCACATTATCATTGTCCCATTCTTGCCTGAGCCTTAGATACGTCATATAAAAATCATCATCTATAAATGAGTTGATTCGCTTGATAACCTTTTTGCCAAAAACCGTATTGGAGCAGGCAGATGCTACCTTTTTATAATTCATTCCTTCTTCGATAAGAAAGAATCGGTAATTATCAGGAATATCCTCGATAACTAGTTCGCTGTAGTGAGTAATTCTCATTCTGACAACATAGTCTGCTCGATCATTGACTAAGTAATTAACACTCATTTCATTACGGCTATTTGTAAACTGCCTTACTTTATCGGTCATCAGGTGAGGCCTAATTATATCTTTTAATAGAGGATACCGAGAGTTTTCGCTGCCTCTAAAATAAAAGGGCAGAATACCTAATTTGTAGTCCGTATTGTTGAGAAGATAGTGCAATGAAACAGATTTCCTAACACCTAACTCTAGTGCAAGAGCTGAATCGGATTTTGTGACGATGCCAAAACGAGGAGTAAACCCATAGGGATTTGAGTATATGATTTTTTGAGGCCAGTAGCCTAGCCATAAATGAAGTGAACAAGTATGGCCTAGATCCCATGCTCTATCGAGACTGTTTAGGGTGAGAAACTTTATATCGTGATCATACTCAGGCATGCGTTCTGTCACGTACACAAGAAACTTGTCCAGATAGCCTTTTCCAGCATATTCGCCGATATCTATGTACTCGGGCGCCAGCTTCCACTTTACCCAGGTGATAGTTTCTTTGCTATGCGTTAGTGGACTGCTAATTAGAACTATTAACGCCAGCGTTGAAAATAGCCGCCTCATCTCTTATTCCATATTATTATGTATCACCCCACTTTGAAGTATAGATCAGTAATCTGCACCGAGTCGTTATGATTTCATGATAGTGGGTGTAGGTAGGTTACGGACTTGCTCTAGCTGGTTTCACGCCCAAGAGTAGCGCGATGTCACGAGCTATTCACACTGCGCATCAACTTGACTCTTTGCCAGAAGACCCTTGTGCGCACAACAGCTATCGTTACTCTTGTGTTGATTCCTTATTAATACTATTACCGAACATTCAATGCTCACTCACCTCCAGAAGAAGTCAGCTCTGACTGTCATCCTCCTCCAATGACATATACAGCATTAAATTCAATCTCGAATTTAGTGCATTGCCACATCTGCTGTGCACGTCCATTTCTGTCACTTGAGATCACCTATTAGCAATAATTATTATATTCTTTTTATGCTGCCATCAATCCAACAATCTACTTACATATTTACAGTTATAACTTCAGATTATCTCAAGCTATATACACCAGTTAATGACTTCTGGTTATATTAAACTACACTTAATTGGAAAATTGAAAATAAAGGTTTATGCATGAACCAAGAAGAAACTATTTTAGTAATTGATGACGATTTAGTAGTAAGAAAATTTTTATCTAAGGCTCTATCATCAAACTTTACAGTTACTTTGGCAGAGAACGGTGAAGAAGGACTTCAATTGGCCCTAGCAAACATACCTGACTACATACTACTAGATATAGAAATGCCAGGGATTAACGGTTATGAAGTTTGCCGAACACTAAAAAGCAATATTATAACTCGCGCAGCTCCGATTATATTTCTTTCCAGCAGAAGCAGTTTAGGTGAAAGAATTCAGGGCTACGAGTTAGGTGCAGCTGATTTTATTATAAAGCCATGCGATAGCAAAGAGCTTCAGGCCAAACTACACGCGATATCTACTGCTAAAATTGAAGCAAAACTTGCTGCAAAAGCAGCTTATTCAGCCATGCGTAGTTCTAGCGAATTGGGGCTAGCAATTCACTACATTGAGGACACTTACAGTATTTACACAATTAAATGTATTGCAAATAGATTTCTAGAAGTCACAAAATCTATAGGGTTAAGCTGTACTTTGATGTTTGATATTGATAAAGAAAAAGAATTCTTCTCTGAAAATGTATCTGTATATCCGTTAGAACAGGAATTAATAAGAGCGATACATACTAAAGGGGAAAGATTTACGGATTTTGGTACTCGAACACAAATAAATTATCCAAATGTAGCTTTGTTAGTAAAAAACATGCCTCTGGATGATCAAGAGACCCATGGTCGATACAAGGACTTTTTGCCTATCATGTTAGGGGCTACCAATGAAAAAGTTAGAGCACTAGATACAGAACATGCATGGCGAGAACAGACGAGTAATCTTAATAATTCTTTTGCACTAGTTCGTCAGACATTAGAGAAAGTGGGAGATGTCATACAGGAAAATCAAGAAGAGGTAGTTATGTTACTCAGAAGCATGAATAATGAACTAACGGATAGAATACCTCAACTAGGATTAGAAGAAGATCAGGAAGAATATTTACTACAACGATTAGACAAGACCATTAGCTCTAGTCAGGAAATCATCGAAAGTGGAGAAGACGCAAGACAAACGTTCGGAACTGTTTGTCGCTTACTTGATCATTTATCCAACCGTCAACATAGGCTTCTAGATCAAAGTACCAATAACGTAAATGACATGATGACTAATTACCCCAGCAGCAATGGAAGCTCATCAGATGAAATTGAATTATTTTAATAGGAAAAATACACTTATTGGTAATAAACCCACCTTTAACTTGATTTCCCGAACAACCTCTTCATTAAACAGAATATTCCGTAACTTCTTATCGATGGTCTACTGTCAGCTCTAACCAAACATAAGGTTTAGCTCAAAAAATCGGATAAATCAGGATTCACCGCCTTGTCGAAGTCATAACCTCTCTAGCCTATACTTCCACCTGCATACGAATGATAACTTAAATTATCTATCTGGATTTTTCTATCTCTTAATATCAATTTGCCATTATTGCTAGGCTTCATAGTACAACTACACTCACTAACGACCTTGTATCTAGGAGCTACTACATGGAATCGCATCCAACACGACCAACCAAAAGTACCTCAGGCAACATTCAAGAACTTAAAGCAGATTACAAAGACAAATTCGTTGTTCGCCTTCCCGATGGATTACGACCCCGTATTGCCGAAGTAGCTAAACGTTACCATCGGAGCATGAATTCAGAAATAATCCAAACACTCGAAAAACACCTTCTTAAGCCCGATGAAAATAAATCCCTAGATGACCAATTAATTACATTAATATCTAAACTTAGTGATAAACAAAAAAGAGCAGTTTTAACCCTTTTTGGATTCAATTAAGCAATTATTTTTCGCCCTACTTTTATCTATAGTCCGCAGTCAACTC
>Ga0105348_1002563_pt1 | contig 10753 bp, 5 predicted proteins | sample EN8Hudsemesocosm_2_FD_83504 | JGI IMG/M metagenome (GOLD analysis project Ga0105348, IMG submission 83504) | Methane-oxidizing microbial communities from mesocosms in the Hudson Canyon - EN8C Hudson Canyon | ecosystem: Environmental > Aquatic > Marine > Cold seeps | place: Hudson Canyon...
AAATATTACCGTTATAAGGGTCTCGAAAAAGCCTTTGCTTTGGAAGCCAAACCACCGAATACGATGCAAGCTTCCTTGGAACAATTGACGGCGATAGCAGAATTAAGATATGACGCTATGGGGGCCGATTATGCCGATAGCCTGTTCGGTGTACAGCAGCGACAGGCGGAATATTATTTGGAGCGGGATATTATTGAGCAAGATAACGCGATCACCGAAGAGCTTCGGGAGCGGCAGTTACAACAACTCAGCGCAGCGGCAGAACAAGACGGACTAAGGTTTACCTCGCTTCCTGATGATGTGCAGCAGCTTAATGGTGAGGTTGCTAAAATGCGTGCTGATGGTGAAGATGAAGACACGATTCATGCTCACCGAGAACGCTTGCTGGGTAAAGATGCAGCAGAGCAGGTGGCCAAGATGGAAGTACAGCAAAATGATTGGAGCTTACGCTATCAGGAATTTGAACTGGAAAAAGAAATCATTTTAACCGCAGGCTTAAGTGTTGGCGATCAGCAACAGCAAATCGACTCGCTGTTTAGCCGCCACTATTCTTTAGAAGAGTTGCCGGGTGCCAAGGCTTACGACAACCAACAATCCCATTACTGAAACTATTAGAAATTATGGCTATTGCTGAGGCAACGTCAGGTGTTAAGGGCTCTGATGTGAGCCGCTCCCGAGCATCATGGCGCTTTGTTCTAGCTGGCATGTCAGGCGTACTCTTGGCCTTGCCGCTATTAAATCCCCAGTTTTATCTTTTCTCCTGGTTTTCTTTGGTGCCTTTGCTATTTTCAGTCAGAGGTTCATCGTTCAAACAGTCTTATTTTTTAAGTGTCTTTTCGGGGCTAATATTTTATCTCATTGGCACTTACTGGGTCTGGCCGTTCATTGTAAATATGAAAGGTTATAGTGCCGTTGTTGCGGCATTAATATCTTGTTTGTTTTGGCTTTACAGTGCGCACGTCATAGCCATTATCATCTTGTTATGGAAAACCTTAGCTAAGGCTTTGAAATGGGGGGGGCAGGTATTATTTCCTGCGCTCTTGGTGACGGTGTTTTCTCTTTTTCCTAATGTTTTTCCCATACAGTTTGGGGGTGGGCAAAGTCACTTTTTGCTGGCCACGCAGGCAACAGATATTGCGGGCTTATACGGACTGGACTTTGTGATAGCCTTGAGCAATATTTGTTTGTATGGGCTGCTAAGCCCTTATCTTAAAACCAACTCATGGACTGAGAAGAATACGCAGACTATAAAAAGCACGCAGGCTAAACATCAGACCCACATGCCCTATGTACTTAGTGGCGTATTTATCTTGGTTTGGTTTGCTTACGGTTATTACAGTTTGTCGTTCTGGGAGCAGCAACAAAGTGAATGGCCGACGAAAAAAATTGGTATCGTGCAATCTAACAATACCCCGAGTATTGCTATTCCGGATCCGCAGCCTGGCTATGGCTGGTCTTACCCGCCTGAAATGGAGATGACTGAACAACTCGCTCAAGCCGGCGCGCAAATCGTGTTTTGGCCCGAGTCGCGCTATAAAGGATATTTTGCCAGTGATTATGTTCAGGCAGCGTATTTGAACCGAATAAAGAAAATGAAGATACCATTGGTCTTCCAGGATATGGAGAGGGTCAATTCCTTAGATGACGAGACGAAAGAATACAACACGATGGTGTTACTGTCAGACCAAGGCGCAATGGACGCGATTTACCGTAAGCAAAAACGTATCGCCTTTGGTGAATACATGCCGATATTGGAGCATAACGATAGGCTTCGGGTTTGGGCAGAATCAGCGGTCGGAGACTTTCTGGCTAATATCTCTAAAGGTGATGATCGGACGAAATTCAGCGCTGCGGGTATGCAGATTATTCCTTTAATTTGTTTTGAGGCTATTTTTTCTGATTTTGTGGCTGAAGCCGTCACTCAAAGTTCTACTGAAGGCGGTGGCGGTGTTTTGGTGGCTGCTTCGTTCGATGGTTGGTTCGGTCAGAGTCTTGCGCCATTTCAACACTTGGCGCTTTCAACGATCAGGGCAGTAGAAAACCGCGTGCCTTTGATTCATGTTATTAACAATGGCCCCTCTGCCGTGGTGATGCCATCGGGGCGGGTTATTGCACAAACGACGGCTTTTACTAAAGTAGCGGTGACAGTCGATATGCCATACTCCGAAAATTCAGGAGGTAGTTTCTATAGCCGTTACCCTCATGCTTTTCTTTACGGTGTGTATGGATTGCTGCTTATCATTTTGATTAAGTACATTATAGGTTTTGTCTCTTCGTCAAGCAGGCAGCTTTGAATTATTGCTAGTACGATGATTTGATCGACGTTAAATAGTTTAGGGAGTTAGTGGCAATTCAGACAATACCCTCGCTATGTTTTTTTATTTTTTTGGACTACCTTTTATTAGAGTTTATGTTTTGCCAAAGTGAATTTTATAGTTAGCACTATAGGGAGTTAACTATCTCGACATCGCAACACACCTTAAGACTATTGGCCCGATGCTACTTCGCATTCATGCTTTGCTGGGTCATTCAAGCAAACAACCTTGTGCATGCTCAGAATTTACAATACTCCTCCCTCTTGCCTGAAAATTCTCAAATCGAAGCACAGAAGTTTCTGGATAAAACTGCATTGATGACCCTTGACCAGATTATGGCTTTTTCTGATGAGCAATGGCAGCCGGTAAAGGACCAAATTACAGGCTATCATTTTTGGGAGGCTGATTACTGGGCAGCGTCGGCAGGGGCTGTACTTTGGCTGAAAATTCAGCTGCCAGGTGCTGATAACTTAGATAAGGTTTGGTTAGAGTTACTGCCTAATGTGGGGATCAATGGCAAGATTGCCGTATTTGATCAAGACTCATGGGTTTGGCAAGAACCTGTCAAACATGCCGCTTTAGGTGAAATCTATCAACCGGCGAAGTATCTCACTTTCTTACTTGATAAATCTCGTAGTCATCAAACGGCGTATATTCGCCTGACCACAGAGCAAACCTTTCAATTTAGTCTGAAAGCCCGCTCGTTGGATGAACTGCCGTGGTACTTCATGTTGAACAACCTGTTCTTTGGTTTAGTTGCAGGTATGTTATTACTTGCAATGATTTATAACTTTGCAATTGGCCTGAATGCCAAAGAGCCTGTTTATCTTTATTATGCATTTTATGTGTTTTGTAATTTGCTCTATTCAATGATGATGGAAGGCTATTTTCGCTTGCTATTTCCAGAGTGGGGCAGTTCTGCACTTGTATCAAACTCAGCCACTATTCTTGTGGTGCTTTCCGCCATATTCTTTGTTCGAAAATTTCTTGATACCGAGGCCTCTCTGCCTCGTTTTGATGTATTGCTTAGAGTGATGATAGCGATATTTATTGTATGGATGGCCTGTCTTACTTTTGTGCCAGATCTCTATGCTTATTTGCTAACTATTCTGCTTGGAACTGTAAGTCCTATGTTAGCGTTTGTTGCGGGTCTCTTGGCTTATCGGCAAGGTCACCCTATGGCACGTTATTTTCTGATCGCCTGGTTATTATTTTTGATCTCTGCAGGGTGTTGGGGGTGGATGTGGCTAGGTATCATTGAACCGAAAGAGTGGGTCGTTTGGTTTTATTTATTGGGAACTTTGTTGGAAGTGGTGTTGCTGTCGCTGGTATTAGGGTTTAGATTTAGTACTTTGAAGACACAAACTAAAATGCTTCATGCTGCTAAGTCACGTTACCGTGAGCTAAGCGAAACAGATGAACTAACACAAGTGTTGAACAGACGAGGGTTCATTAAAAACGTTAAGCGACAAGTTCAAGCTTGCCATGATGAGAACCTGATATGGCTAGCCCTGGATGTTGATAACTTTAAACGCTTCAATGACCAATTTGGTCATCCGGCAGGCGATGATTTATTGCAAAAAATGGGTGGCTTACTCAACAAAAAAGGCAGGAAAGAAAATGTAGTGGGTCGTATTGGGGGTGAAGAATTTGCAATTTTACTCGTTAATTGCTCTTTACCAAATGCTCAATTTTTTATTGACCGTTTATTGATTGATTTCGCATCGACCAGTGTGACGACAGAGCTAGGCAAGCAAGTTAGCACTACACTTTCAATTGGTGCAACAGCCATTCAAGTAGGAGAAAGCATCGAACAGGTCTGGAAAAGAGCCGATGAATTGCTTTATAGGGCTAAAGAACAGGGGCGTAATCGTGCTGTGTTTGGCTAACATTTCTGCACTATACGGCTTATTCTCTACTTCCAGTCGTGTATGCCATAGACTTTCAGGATTTCGCTTGGTTTTCCTGACTTCCGAAGTCGCTTTATACCAACAGTAAATCCATTAGCTAGTTTAAGCGCTTATGAGCAATAAAACGATCATTCCGGTCAATGAAAACGCTATATCACCCTGTCTGTTTTAAGGTATGGCGGGGCACTTTCCGGGCCGCGACCATCGGCATAAAGGGTGACACCGGAGCGGAGACAAATCGTTAGATTATTGTGGGACTCTTCAGTTTCGTTCGGCAGCAAATCGCTGACAATCTCACGCTCCTGGCACAACTCTTGTTCGGTAATATTAATCATCGTGCGACTAAACTCGTCGACATTCAAACCTTGTACAATTTGATAGCGACCGTAATCACAGCGTACCGGGAATGAAAATACAATGCCTTTTTCAATACCATAACTACCATCGCTGACGATCCCCATACTGACGTATTCGCCTGAGGGTGTACCGATAGTCCAATCTCTGACGTGATCAACAACAGCTTGTGCAGCAGAGGCAGCACTGGAACGCCCTTGTGCAACAATAATTTCGGCGCCGCGTTTTTGTACCTTCGGAATAAACTCACTCTCATACCAAGCGCGATCCACTTGAGAGAACAAGGGCTTGTCATAGATTTTACCGTGCGATAAGTCCGGATACATCGTGGTTGAATGATTGCCCCAGACAAAAATATTGCTGATATCTTTGGCATTCACACCCGTGTGATTAGCCAAGATACCTTTGCACCGGTTGTGATCAAGACGTGTTAGAGCGGTAAACTGAGAGGGACTTAATTTTGGTGCATTTCGGCTTGCAATCAAGGCATTGGTATTGGCTGGGTTGCCGACGACAAGTACTTTTACGTCGGGGTTTGCGTAGTCATTAAGCGCCTTACCTTGTCGTGAAAATATTTCGGCGTTTAAAGAGAGTAAGTCGCTACGTTCCATACCTGGACCACGAGGCGTAGAACCAATCAGCAGGGCGAAATGTACGCCGATAAAACCTTCTTCTGGGTTGTCATGCATACTGATCGTGTGTAGCAAGGGATATGCGCAGTCTTCCAGCTCCATCGCGCACCCTCGGAGTCGATCTAAACATTGGGGTAGTTCGATCAATTGCAAAATAACTGGTTGATCATTTCCAAACATTTCGCCCGAAGCAATTTTAAATATCAGTGAACTGCTGATGCCTCCAGACGCGCCAGTGATGGCTACTCTAAGGGGACGTTTCATATGCTTTTCCTTGTTTTTTATTTTTACTAAAACGGGAATAACTTACTATAAACTCACTACTGGCATGCCTGATACTGACAGGATATGTTTTGACCTGTAAGGGAATATCCAAAGTGCCCGTTTAAGTGACGAGCGCGAAGCCTACAGGATGTCAAATGAACTTTCTTGACTGCATAGATCATTGATTTGTCTTTTTGTATCACGTGATTTTGCTTCGTGTGTTAGGAGCCCATGTACAGTTTTTATTGTATGGTCAGTCGATATTTGTCGTAAGCCAACTGAGCACGTGCTTGATGTTCAAAAGCCTTGGTGCCACCAATAGTCGTTAAGAGCTCTTTGAGTTGGGCTTGTTGATCGCCAGCTTGGTTAAACACTTTGAGTGCCCGCTGAAACATCCAATATGAAAATGGTGTAATAGCGCGCTTTGAATTTGTGCCGCCAATGGAAAAAGTGTGTTTGCCGATGATCCGCTTAATATGTCGTTTATCAGTATTTTCTTTGTGCCATGAGTCGATTGCCGTTGCAGTGTCTTCCAATACCGGAAATTGTTCTTGGGTCATGCGTTTCAATACGGGCATTAAGGTTGGGGGAATCTCATCACCGGGTATGAAATCGCCATAGTGCGCGTCCTTTAAAAATTCCATGCGCTCGACCCAACTAGCAACATAGGGTGCCTGTTGCTTCAGCATTTTTCCCGAGTAAGGGTCACGGTATAGGTGCGCATAAAAGGGGCCTAAAAATCCGTAATCGCCAATACAGGGACGATGGCCAAGTAAATATGGGTAGTGTTTGAAGTGGGTGTTCAGCTCATCCAGCAGGCCCTCATAACTCGTTTCGACGGCTTTCCCCATTTTTTTGTTAATACCAAAATACGGTTTGTATAAATTGCCAAATATCATGGCAGGAAGAGCCCCTACCGCATATTGTGCGAACGAGGGTAGTTCTGGCACCGTCGTTTGGCCAAATTCTTTTAAAATAAAGCGAAGATTTTGGCGCTTGTACTGCCAGCGATAATGCATGGCAGGCATCACTAACCACTCGTCGCCATAACACTCTAACAACAAAGAAACGAGGTGCTGTTTTGGTGTTGACGGGTAAACAGAATGTGCGGGGTAGAGAGCTTCTAAATGATCAATAATACAGGTGGTGTCCTGTATACATTCGTCTGTGGGGGTCAGCACTACGGGAATAATACTCTTACCGACGCGTGGTTGAATAATAGATTTATACACCTTGTATGACGAAAGGAGTTCGGTAAATGGAATTTCTTTATGGCGTAAATAGCCTCTGATTTTCCCAGAGAAGAGAGACGATTCGGTACCTATCAGTTGATAAGGAACATCGGATTTAAGAGGCATAAGAGTGTTGTTCTTGTATTGGAACGTGGGCGAATATGCGGCGTTTTGTTAAGCCTGTTTTCGAGCTAGTGTAAAGGGTATCCCACCTAAAGCTCAAACTTGGCCCCCAATTGCGATGTGGCCATATCTAACATTATTCAAAAACAAATGATTTGTAATACTGGAAAACCGTTAATTTGATGACGGTATTGTTTTAGATTTAGACGTTTGGAAAAAACACGACAGCCTTAGTCACGTAAAAATAAACAAAAAAATATTTCAGTACTAAAGGACAGCTCATGAATATACGTAAATTTAAGAACAGTTTTGCTATTTCAACTGCATTGTTCGCATGTGCCGGTATGGCGCATGCGGCAACCGCCCTTACTAACGGACAAACTACAGGGGTGGCGGGGTCAAGCGGATCTGAAGTTTTCTACAGCGTCGATATACCTGCCGGATCGACTAACCTTGAAGTCGCTATGTCGGGTGGTTCGGGCGATGCTGATTTATATTTACGTGCAGGCGCGGCACCCACTACCTCTAACTATGATTGCCGTCCTTATGCAAGCGGCAACAATGAAACTTGTAGTGTGTCGAACCCTAATGGGCAATACCATCTAATGGTGCGAGGCTATACCGCGTTTGATAACGCCTCTCTATCGGTGTCGTGGCAGGCGGCGAGTGGTAGCCCAGCTGCCTACAATATCGGCACCGGTGTTTATGATATTACTGGCCCGGCAGCTGAGAATGGCATGTTTGGTTATGCCAATACCGACCAGCAAACAACTGGGATACATCAGCGCTCCCGCTCACGAGCCTTTATTATGGAGAGTACGGCATCACAGAAACGAGTCGTTTTTGTGAGTGCAGATTTAGGCGCATTGTTTCAAAGCGTGAAAATCGAAGTAGTCAAAAAACTTGATAGCTTATACAGCGGTATTTATACGCATGACAACGTGATGCTAACCGCAACACATACGCATGTTGCGGCGGGTGGCTCTTCACATTATTCCTTGTATGAATTGGCCTCGGCTGATGCTTCTCAGTTATTAGGTGGCTACAGTTCCGAGAACTTTAATGCCATTGTTGATGGCATTGTGAAATCAATTCAGCGGGCACACAATAATCTCGCTCCAGGCTCGATAGAGTTTGTACAGGGTGAATTAGATGGTGCGACAAAAAATAGGTCTTTACTCGCGTATAACAATAATGCCGATGCCAGCGCATTTTCAAAGAATACTAACAACACCATGTCAGTGTTGAAATTCAAAAAGAGCAATGGCAATGAAGTTGGCATGATCAACTGGTTCTCAGTTCATCCAACAAGCTTTAGTAACCAGTTCACATTAATTAGTGGTGATAACAAAGGCTACGCTCAAGATAAATTTGAAAAACTTAAAGGCACTGATTTTAGTGCCAGTGAAACCTTTGTAGCGGCGTTTGCGAACAGTGATGAAGGCGATACCGTGGCTATTGACGGCAATGCTAATTCCTTGCCCGGTTTTCAAGGCAGCAGTGATGAGTTTCTCAACGCAAAGAACGCTGGTGAGCGGCAATATAACAAAGGCCTAAGCCTATATAATCAGGCTGGGGTGGCTTTAAATGGCGATGTAGATTACCGCCATCGTTGGGCCAACTTTGAAGACTATACCGTACGCAGTGAGTTTACTAATGCGGGAAATCAGGATTTGTGTAGCGCTGCTAGAGGCTACTCAATGGCAGCAGGTGGTGAAAATGGTCCATCTAACCTTCATGCCAGCGTTGTCGAAGGGCTAACGACGAGCAATAGCGGTGGTGTCGATGCTTTCCTCAAATTTGCCTTTACGTTTGTCGGTAATCAGGACGCGTGTCAGGAGCCTAAACCGGTTCTTTTCTCAACGGGTTCAATGGACTGGGTACCTGAAGTAATGCCTGTTCAGTTATTTGTTATCGGGAAGCTGGCAATTATCGGCGTGCCAGTTGAAACCACTACCATGGCAGGTCGTAGGTTGCGTCAAGAAGTTTTGGACCAACTTAGTTCTGAAGGCGTTACTCACGTCGTCATTGCCGGCTTAGCAAATACTTATAGTGGCTATTTAGCGACGAAAGAAGAGTTTGCAATGCAGCATTATGAAGGGGCATCGACTGAATTTGGCCAATACACCTTGGCAGCCTATCGACAAGAGTTGAACGGTCTCGCTACAGCGATCAAGAATAATCAAGCGGTGGTTGATGATAAGCAGCCACGCGATCGCATTAACGACTATCGAAACGAACGTTTAGGTGTTGCCTACGATGGTAAGTATTTTTTTGAATCGTTTGGGCAGGTCAAGTCAAATGCAAACGCGAGTTATAACCGAGGTGATGCTGTTAAAGTGACCTATCGAGGCGGCCATCCCAAAAATAATTTACGTACACAAGATACGTTTATAAAGGTACAGAAGAAAGAAGGGTCAAGTTGGGTAACCGTGGCTAATGATTGGGACTGGGAAACCTTGTATGAGTGGAATCGTGATGGTGGCGATCGATCATTGATTGATATTACCTGGAACATCCCAAGTACGGCTGATACAGGAACTTACCGCATCATGCACCTAGGCAATTGGAAGAATGGTTGGACGGGTAGCATTAAAGCTTACTCTGGAATATCAAGAGAATTTAGTGTTAATTAATTCTATCGTTAGCCGTAATAGATAAGCCTGTAGCGGGCTTTTCTTCCGAAAAAGGGCAAGCACTTAGCTTGCCCTTTTTTTGTAAGTGGACAGTGCATAAAAGCGAGTGCTGTGTATGAATCAATGCGTATGAAATAATGTGAATGATGTTCATGTTTTAAATATGGTCTCTGCTATTATTCAACAACTTATTACTTGCAGATGTTGTGCAAAGGGCTCTAGAAAATAAAAATAAGCATTACACTATGAAGCTTGACCGACCCTTACAAAAAAAGCGTATCGCGCTGAATCAAATTGCCAGTTCTGGTGATCAAAAGTACCCTGCTTTTGAGCTAAGGCTCATTTTTAGTTATTTGACCGCGCAAGGTTTTGGCAGCTGGTGCAAAGTTCAGATGGACGAATTGAGGTTGCAGCCTGAAGATCTTGAACAGCCATTTATCAATGCTTATCAAGCGCTAGATGGTCTTGCGCGAGTGACAGAAAGGTTTCCACATGTAGGACTTGGTTGTGACGTTGCGCAGACTTATCGGCTGTGTGATTTAGGATCGATAGGTGCGTGTATCAGGAGCGCCTCAACGCTCGGTGAGGCTTTTGAAATTAGTCAGTCCTACTATGATTGGATTGGCAGTTTCACAGACATCGCGAATATTTATGATGAGGAAACATTTACCAATCGCCTGGTAGATGTTTCGAAATTAGACGCCAGAATATTGAGCTTGTTACTTGAGTTGACGGTGATGGGGATGGTGGTGTTTTCTGAGGAATTGTCAGGGCAGCCACTCGATATTAAAATGATTCGCGTTACAGCCTCGCTGACAGCGACAGAAAAAAAACGCTATCAAGATTTGTTTAAGTGTGACGTTGAAGAGCGAGCGAAATTTAATGAATGGGTGATTGACCTAAGTAGCTTAGCGATACCTATTCGCACCGCATTGCATTCACCTGAGGAAACTGCACGAAAATTAAAGCTCTTGCTTGAAGAATTGAGCCATGAACAAAACGGTGAAAGTAATCATGAAACCGCCTTAGTCGATGACATAAACTGTATTCTGAAAGGCTCGCAAGGCGATTTTCCTGATCCGGATATGATCTCGCATGCACTGGGTTTTAGTAGCCGAACCTTAAGGCGCCGACTCAGTAAAATGGGGACTAGTTTTAGTGCCTTGATCGATAAGGTCAGGTGTCAACTAGCGATCAATTTAATCCAGCATCAAAACTTGTCTAACGAAAGTATTGCCGAAGAGTTGGGCTATTCAGATACCGTCAATTTCTACCATGCATTTAAAA
>Ga0105348_1002564_pt1 | contig 10750 bp, 7 predicted proteins | sample EN8Hudsemesocosm_2_FD_83504 | JGI IMG/M metagenome (GOLD analysis project Ga0105348, IMG submission 83504) | Methane-oxidizing microbial communities from mesocosms in the Hudson Canyon - EN8C Hudson Canyon | ecosystem: Environmental > Aquatic > Marine > Cold seeps | place: Hudson Canyon...
GCAGGCACAATATTAATCTCCTGCGCCGTCATAAGCTTATTGATTGGCTATTTTGCTTACCAACAACTCATTACTGAGCTGCCTGACATCAACGTATTACGCAACGTCCAATATACACAGCCCTTAAATATTTACAGTCAAGACGGCTTATTAATAGAACAATTTGGCGAAAAAATACGCACGCCAACCACCATAGCCGAAACACCTAAAACACTCACTACTGCCTTTATTGCTGCTGAAGACGGCAGTTTTTATAGTCACTATGGCGTTGACTTCAAAGGCCTGTCTCGTGCTATCGTGCAGCTAATCCTTACCGGTAAAAAGAAACAAGGCGGCAGCACAATTACTATGCAAGTTGCACGTAACTTTTTACTAAGCAACAAAAAAACCTACACCCGAAAAATAAAGGAAATCATCCTTTCCTTTCAAATTGAACAAGAGTTTACTAAAGATGAAATCCTCGAACTATATCTCAATAAAATCTACCTAGGCCAACGCGCTTACGGAATTGCAGCTGCTGCGGAGATCTATTACAACCGCCCTCTCGCTGAATTGACATTAGCTGAATTAAGCATGATTGCCGGCTTACCAAAAGCCCCATCAAGCTACAACCCAATATCTAACCCCAGTCGCGCCTTATTACGCCGTAACTATGTATTAAAGCGCATGCTAGACTTAGAGTATATCAGCCAACAAGATTACGATACGGCAACTCAAGCACCGATTACAGCAAGCAGCTACACTACACAAAGAGAACTCTATGCGCCTTACATAGCAGAAATGGTGCGCAATGAAATTATCAACCTCTATGGCGAAGAGACAGCCTATAGCGCTGGTTTAAAAGTTTATACAACAATTAAATCAGATTTACAAAACACCGCAGTCAACGCCTTACGTAACAATTTACATAGCTACTCTGAGCGCTATAGCTATCAAATCAATAAAGCACAAAAGCTGACACTTAAAGCTAGTAATAAAATTGGCAACACCATTCCCGCTACCGTACTAGAAATTAACAAAAAACAACTCACAGCACAAACTCAAGAAGAGGAAACCGTTACGCTGTATTGGAAAGACAGCCCATGGAGCACAAAACATGACCCGAACAACAACAAAAAGCAAACCATAAGCTCATTCTTGGACATTATTGAATCCCAAGACACTATCCGCCTTAGAAAAACTAATGGACAATGGCGCCTTGCTCAAATCCCACAAGCTGAAAGTGCATTCACTGCCTTAGACCCGAAAAATGGTGCCATTTTAGCTCTCTCCGGCGGCTACGCTTACTTTAATAATAAATATAACCGCGCAATCCAAGCAAAACGTCAGCCCGGCTCAGGGTTTAAGCCTATTATTTACACTACAGCACTTGAGCATGGTTATACTGCCGCTAGCATGATTAATGATGCACCTATCGTTGATACAAGTAACTCTAGAAAAGAAAGTGAATGGCGCCCCGAAAACTACAGCCATAAATTTTATGGCCCCACCAGTATTCGCACCGCTTTACGAAAATCACGCAATTTAATATCTGTCCGTTTACTACGCTCAGTAGGTATTCCAGCTGCCACAGAAACCGCATTACGCTTCGGCTTTAGCGAAGAACAACTACCACAAAAATTATCCCTTGCACTAGGCAGTGGCTATGCTTCTCCACTACAGATGGCACGTATGTATGCAGTTTTTGCCAATGGTGGTTTTCTAATCGATCCATTTTTTATTGAGCGCATAGAATCCAGTACTGGAGAAATCCTATTTCAAGCCGAACCTTTAACGGCTTGCATAGATTGCGTAGAAAAAAGTGCGCCACAAATTATTACGCCTCAAATAAACTTCCTGATGAATACGCTTTTACGTGATGTTGTCCAACGCGGCACAGCAACCAAAGCAAAAACATTACAGCGCACTGATTTAGCAGGTAAGACAGGCACAACTAATGACCAAAAAGATGCTTGGTTTAATGGCTTTACACCACATATAGTTGGCATAGCATGGGTAGGCCGCGATAATTCGCAAAGTCTTGGCCCCTTTGAAACTGGCGGTAAAGCCGCGTTGCCTTTATGGATTGATTTTATGCGTTATGCACTCAAGGACAAAGCCGAAGAAGAACTTGTCATGTCTGAGGACATTAGCAAAGTCCTCATTGACACCGAAGAAGGCCTGTTAGCACATGAAGAGTCAGAAACCAGCACCTGGGAATATTTCCGCAATGAATTTATTCCAACCCAGTACGTACCTTTAAGTGCACCTGCTCCCGAAATAACCGACGATACTATTGGTGAAGAGCAAACTGCTCCTGAAGCTCTATTTTAGCAAGCAACTATTGAATTTATATACTGCCCTAATTTAAAATCGCACGAGCCCTGCTTACTAAATAGCTATTTAGTAAGCAGGGCTTTACAACAAACTTCATTAAACCGCACTAGGATTAACCAAAGACTATGTCAGATGTCAGCACTAGCGATAGCCTTATCGCCATTCAACAATTAAAAAGCACGATCAGCGAGCAGATTATCGGCCAAGATGTATTAGTCGAACGCATGTTAATTGCTTTACTAGCTGATGGGCATATATTAGTAGAAGGCGCTCCTGGACTAGCAAAAACTAGGGCGATTAATGCCTTAAGCAAAGGCATACAGGCTGATTTTCATCGCGTGCAATTTACTCCAGACTTACTACCTGCTGATTTAACTGGGACTGAAATTTACCGCCCAGAACAAGGCAACTTTGAATTTCAGAAAGGGCCGTTATTCCATAATTTAGTTCTAGCCGATGAAATCAACCGTTCACCGGCAAAAGTTCAAGCCGCTTTATTAGAAGCAATGGCCGAACGTCAAATCACCGTAGGTGGAACAACGTATAAATTGCCCCCGCTCTTTTTAGTTATGGCGACTCAAAACCCAATTGAGCAAGAAGGCACCTACCCTCTACCCGAAGCTCAATTAGACCGTTTTTTACTGCACGTCAAAATAGACTACCCATCGCCGGAACATGAAAAAAGTATTTTGCATTTAGCACGTAACGAAGCAATGCAAAGCGGGAAACCTGAACAAAAAGTCACACTAGGCATTAGCCAAGAAAGCCTATTTAACGCACGCCAAGAAGTACTCAATATTTTTATGGCGGATAATCTGGAGGATTATTTACTACAAATCATCCTCGCCACCCGCAATCCTGCCGCGTATGGTGAAGATTTGGCCAACTGGATACAATACGGAGCCAGTCCACGCGCTAGTATTGCACTAGATCGATGTGCGCGCGCCAAAGCATGGCTAAATGGCAAAGATTATGTCGGGCCAGAAGATATACAAGAGCTAGCTTTTGATGTCTTACGTCACCGCATTATCTTATCTTATGAAGCCGAAGCTGAAGGCATTACTAGCGATTACTTTATTCAGCAACTTATTTCCCGCATCGCTGTGCCATGAGCGAAGCTAATGTACTCGTCAGCGTCAATTTAAAGATGCTGATTAATCTCTCCAAACCAGCCGCCACCTTAAATTTATTCCGCTCGCGTATTCGCGCCCAGCAGAGCGGTGGTTATGTGTCCCGCACCAAAGGTCGTGGCATGGAGTTTGATGAGGTAAGGCCTTATCAGCCAGGCGATGACATTCGCAGCATAGATTGGCGTGTAACCGCGCGTACTGGAAAAGCACATACTAAACTCTTTCGTGAGGAACGCGAACGTCCCGTGTTTATCTCGGTAGATTACCGCGCCTCTATGCAGTTTGCTACACGCGGGGTATTTAAGTCAGTACAAGCAGCCAAACTTGCCGGCTTACTTGCTTGGGTCGCGCAACGCCATAGCGATCGCATCGGCGGACAAATTTTTACTGATCACTCCTGTACAGAATTAAAACCACAAAATGGTAAACGAGCAGTTTTGCATTTTTTTAATGCCTTGATTCAACAGCAGCCTGAACAGGCTGCATTGGATTTTGAACAAGTTATGCGCCGCTTAAGTCAGCATGTGAAACCTGGGAGCTTAGTTTATATTATCAGCGATTTTCGCGGACTGAATAAAGCCGCAGAACATTACCTTGCCAAGCTCGCACGCCATTGCGAAGTGATCATGATTTTGGTTTATGACCCGCTAGAAAGCCAGCTACCTGCCAAAGGGCGTTATCGATTTACGGATAACAATAGAGATATTGTCGTTGATACCAGCGATAAGCACCGAGTATTGAGCTATCAAGAAAATTTTCAGCAACACTGTGAAGCTCTACAGCAGCTTGCTAACAAATTAAATATCCGCTACTTACCTTGCGCGAGCAATGATGACCCAGTACAAATATTAAGATAATTTTCTCAAAGATACGTTAAGGCCAGTGTAATCACTATGCTTGCATCACCTTATTTCGACCTGCACTTTTCGCGGCATACAAAGCTTGATCTGCTCTAGCAATAAAGCTCTCCACATTATCGCCTACATGCAATGCAGTGACACCAATCGATACTGTCACTTTACCAATAGACTGACCGCTATCTTTTTGCTTTAACTCACTTTTTGCCAATGATGCTCTAATAGTTTCCGCAACTGCCAGCGCATTACCGATCTCAGTATTTGGCATAATCACGAGCATCTCTTCACCACCGTAGCGTGCAACTATATGATCTGGAGCAACATACTTCTTTAATATTCCTGCCGCAAACCGAATCACCTTATCACCCACAACATGACCGTAAGTATCATTAACCCGTTTAAAATTATCTAAATCAAGCATTAATATACAATGATTAGAGCCTAATGAGTGTTCGACTAAATCAGATAATTCAGCATCAAGAGCACGCCGATTTAATAAGCCAGTCAATGCATCACGAGTCGCTATTTCCCTAGTTCTCGCTAATTCACTACGTAGTACAAGCAATTCATCATTAGCACTATTTAGCTTTGATTTTAATGTTTCCGTTATTGCCGAAAATTGCTTAGTTTCCTCCAGAATATCCGCGATAACAGCATTTGCATCGCTAAAATTATCCACTTTTTCTAACTGTAGAGCACTGTCCTCAAGATTTTCACTAACACTCGCGACTCGATTATTAGAGCTTTCTACGCTCTCAGCAGTATCATTAAGTAACGTCTGCAGGTTTAAATTAATTTTTTCAAATGATTCCGCCGAGGCATTACAAATATGCTGTTTGTATAATTCCAAACTAGCATCTTCAGTAAGCTCCTGGTTACTATTAATAACCTGAGAAATAGCATCATTTAAGGCTGCATTATGACCTTCAACATACTCATACCAGACAGCATAGTTAATCGGATGTGGCGGAATGCTATTTTTAATCATCAACGGCAAGCTTTTCCTTAACAAATCAGCGTTATATTCAGGATTAGCATCGTAGTGCGGCAAAAAAGTAGTCGTTTTAGGCATAATCTTCTTAATTTATAAAGGCATCATTTAAGTATAGGTAAAGCCGACCAAAATTCAAGCCAACAACAACTAATACCTTAAGAAAATAACGTAAATAAGCTAAAGCCATGACATACGGACAAACAAAGAGTCAAGCACCGACAAAATCACCCTATATAGTATTTATATTTTTATAAAACACAATATATTGTGTTATTATTGCCGGCACGAAAAATAGAACACACGCTCATTAACAGCATTTTTTGTCATTTTCTGCAACAAAAAATCGAAAAATATCCAACAGCATTACACAGGAAGATAGATGACCAACAAACCTCACACCGACACCATGGAGATTGCATTACAAGATGCTTCTTTAGATATATGGGACACAAAATACCGCTTAAAAACCAAATCGGGTGAAGCCGTTGATGCAGATATAGATGGCACGTACCAGCGTGTTGCTAAAGCCCTATCCAGTGTAGAAAAAGGTAAAGCTAAACAAGATAAATATTACCAAGAATTCTTATGGGCTTTACGCCAAGGCGTCATTCCCGCGGGTCGGATTATTTCTAACGCGGGCGCACAAGATCATAAACCCGCAACATCAACGATTAATTGCACCGTTTCAGGCTCTATCGTTGATTCTATGGACGATATTCTCGGTAAAGTCCACGAAGCAGGCCTAACCTTAAAAGCCGGTTGCGGTATTGGTTATGAATTCTCTACCCTTAGACCTAAAGATGCTTATGTTTCTGGTGCGGGCGCTTATACCTCTGGCCCACTATCCTTTATGGATATCTACGATAAAATGTGTTTCACCGTCTCCTCTGCCGGAGGCCGTCGGGGCGCACAAATGGCGACATTTGATATTGGTCACCCTGATGTTGTGGAGTTTATCCGCGCTAAACGTGAAGATGGTCGCTTACGCCAATTCAACTTATCTTTATTGATTACCGCAGAATTTGTCGAAGCTGTAAAAGCCGATAAACCTTGGCCACTCTCTTTTCCGGTCATGCAAAGAGAATTAGAACAAGATAACTTAGACTTAACTGACACATCACTCATTCTCTGGCGTGATTTACCGCATTCAACAGGCTATGTAGAAAACGAAGATGGCCTAGTCGCATGCAAAATCACTAAAACACTACCAGCACGTCGTTTGTGGGACATTATTATGTCCTCAACTTACGATTATGCAGAACCTGGCTTTATCTTGATTGATAAAGTAAATGAGATGAATAACAACTGGTTTTGTGAAGATATAAGAGCGACTAACCCCTGCGTGACCGCTGATACATGGGTACAAACTGAGCACGGAGCAAGACAAGTTAGCTCTTTATTAGGGCAACAAATTAAAGTCTTAGTCGATGGCCAATTGCATTTATCGGGTGCAGAAGGTTTTTTTAAGACAACGACTAAAAAAGTTGTTAAGTTAATGACTAAAGAAGGCTTTAACTTACGCTTAACCGAAGATCACCAAGTCCGTAAAGTAACGACTCAAACCCGCTACCGACAAGAAACGCAATGGTGTGCAGCCAGTGAATTACAGGCCGGAGATCAGGTTTTATTAAATGACCATCGAGCAGCTAATGCTTGGCCAGGTTTGTATAGCGAAAATCAAGGTTATTTAATTGGCTTATTAATCGGTGATGGCACGCTAAAAGAAGATAAAGCTGTTTTATCTGTTTGGAAAAGCGCTCAAGCCGTCAATGCAAATTCTGATACGGTCAATGCTGGCGTTAATGCGATTATGGACAAAGTATTGGATGCAAGCCAAGAATTTACCACGCGCAGCGACTTTGCTGGCTGGTCTGAAATTGCCGGCCGAAATGAGCATAGACTAAGTTTTGCTGGGTTTAAACACTTCGCAGAAGAACTAGGCATGTCGGCAGGCAATAAAGCAATTACACCTGCCATAGAAAGTGCATCTAGCGATTTTTATAAAGGCTTTTTACAGGGCTTTTTTGATGCGGATGGCAGCGTTCAAGGGACACAAGAAAAAGGCGTTAGTGTTCGTTTAGCGCAATCAGATTTAGCACGATTAGAAGCGGCACAACGCATGTTGTTACGCTTGGGAATTAAATCCAGCATCTATCGTAACAGTCGCCCTGCAGGAATTAAGCAACTACCTAATGGTAAAGGTGGCCATGCCGACTATCAAATTAAAGCGCAACATGAGTTGGTCATCAGCGGTGAAAATCTCGTCAGCTTTCAAGAGTTAATTAATATTACCGATGCAAATAAAGCATTAAAATTGAAGAGCGCATTATCCAGTTATAAACGTAATTTAAACCGTGAGCGCTTTACTGCTACAGTTGAAGCTATTACTCCTGATGGTATTGAAGATGTTTTTGATATCCAAGTACCAGGAATTAACACTTTTGATGCCAACGGTTTACATGCTCACAATTGCGGTGAACAGCCGTTGCCACCTTATGGTTCATGCCTTCTAGGCTCAATAAACCTAACGCGCTTCATACAAGATCCTTTTACTGAAAACGCAGCCTTTAATTGGGGTGCTTATCGTAAAACGATCCGTATTTTCACGCGCATGCTCGATAACGTCGTCGAAATTAACGGCCTACCTTTAGAAAGACAGCGCGAAGAAATCACCTCTAAACGCCGTCACGGCATGGGTTATTTAGGCTTAGGCTCTACATTAACCATGTTAGGCATGCAGTATGGCGACGATGCATCTTTAGGCTTTACTAGTGAAGTAACTAAAGTATTAGCCGTTGAAGGCTGGAAAGAAGCGCTGGAACTGGCCAAAGAAAAAGGCACAGCCCCCGCTTTAGAAAAAATGTATAGCATAACCGGCAGAATGCTACATAAACGCCCTGAAATGGTTGCGGATGGCTATAAAGTAGGCGATGAAATTGCCGGTAAAGTCTTACATGCAAAATACAGCCGCTATATGCAAAAAATTGCTGAAACAGAACCTGAATTGGTTGCTGCCTTAATTAAACAAGGCGCACGCTTTACGCATCACAGCTCGATTGCACCGACCGGCACGATTTCTCTATCATTGGCCAATAATGCCAGTAACGGTATTGAGCCTAGTTTCGCGCATCACTATGCACGTAATGTTATTCGTGAAGGTAAAAAAAGCAAAGAAAAAGTCGATGTTTTCTCTTTTGAATTATTAGCTTATCGCGAGCTAATTAATAAAAAAGCAATGCCATACAGCGAAGCAGCAGACGAGCAATTACCAAATTACTTTATCACTGCGGACGCTATTACTCCGAAACAACATGTTGACGTGCAAGCCGCCGCACAAGTCTGGATTGATTCATCGATTTCTAAAACAGCCAATGTCCCAACCGACTATCCGTATGAAGATTTCAAATCGATTTATCAATACGCCTATGACAAAGGCTTAAAAGGCTGCACCACTTTCCGTTTCAACCCTGAAGTCTTTCAAGGTGTTTTGGTTAAAGAGTCTGACTTGGAAAATACCACCTATCAATTTACGCTTGAAGATGGGCACGTATTAGAAGTAAAAGGCAATCAAGAAATTGAATACGATGGCGAAATGCACTCGGCAGCTAATTTGTTTGATGCCTTAAAAGAAGGCTATTACGGAAAATTCTAAATAGGCAAAAACGATGACCATAAAAATAGATAAAAAAATTGTAAGCTACAAGGTAGTAACACCAGAAGATGAAAAGCCAGCCGTCGTTGAAGAAGTAAAAAACGATTTGGAAAGTATGCATGAAAATCTGTCACGCCCAGAAATGCTACTTGGTTCAACCTATAAAATTAAGACTCCACAATCAGAACATGCGTTATATATCACCATTAATGACATGTTTCTAAATGCCGGCACAGAGCATGAAGAACGTCGTCCTTATGAAGTGTTTATTAACTCCAAAAACATGGAGCACTTCCAGTTGGTGCTGGCGTTAACACGAGTTATTTCAGCGGTATTTCGTAAAGGTGGCGATATTACCTTTATGGTTGAAGAGCTCAAAGCCGTATTTGACCCGAAAGGTGGTTATTTCAAAAAAGGCGGCGTGTACATGCCTTCTTTAGTAGCAGAAATCGGCCATGCGATTGAGCAACATATGAAACATATCGGCATGTTAAAAGATATGGAGCTTGAAGCACACCAAAAGCAATTTCTTGCCGAAAAGCGCAAAGAATTTGAAGCCAAACACGGTGCACAAGCTGATGAAAGCGATAATTTCCCTGAGCAAGCGCAGCTATGCCCTAAATGTCAGACTAAAGCGCTAGTGTTGATGGATGGGTGTATGACTTGTTTGAATTGTGGCGATAGTAAGTGTGGGTAGTCTGAGTTTTTTGGTTATCATTTATTCCGTTGTTTGATGCTGTTTTCAGGTTTGACTTTTAGGGGTTGAGCCTAGATATAGTGTATTTGTACGAAGAATAATACCCGTTATCAAAACAAGTTTGCGTGACAATGATTAATTAGAGTTATATATGATTACATTTAGGAGATAGTTAGAAAAATGCTTTCATTTCAAATTAAAGAAGAAATCAATAAAATATTAGCTTCATTTGAAGAAGCCCAATATTTTTTTAACTGCCTTGAAAACATTAATTCTACTGCCTTGGATCTGGAAAAATATATTCAAGTAATTGCAAAAGGTGCTAGCGATCAAGCGGCTAATGCAAACCAGTTAAGGTCTCATCTTACACAAACAAGACAAAAAATAGGGCAGATAAAACCACGCAGTTTCTTTTCATCAATAGAAAAACTACAGTTTGAAATTAATAAAGCAAAAGAGTTTGATTTTAATGATTTATCGCAATTAGATGAAATAGACAATAAACTGAATAATTTTTCTCATGCGTATGAAGAATATTTGGAAAGTTATAGTCCAGAATCAGCAGGATTGATGGTATTAGAAGGAAAATCTATATACTATCTTTTGTAAGGGTTCAAGAAAGGGCTGAGTTTTTATATGGAGAATATTGAAATCTCAACCCCTGATCTTGAAGATGGTCGTGAATTATCAATTGTTCTTTCATCTTCAATGACATTATCACAATTCATTTTAAAACTTAAGGCACTCGAGAGTATTTATCAAGAACTATGCATGCTCTCAGGTATATCAATTGCAGAATTTCCAATTCAAATATTGAAGATTGAATCTGGTAGTTTATGGGCTAAAGTATTTGGTCATAGCAAGATTATTGCATTAATGACAAATTTAATTGAATCGGGAACAAGCTTTGTTTATAGGAATTACACGACAGAAGGAAAACTAAATTCAATTCCTAGGAAGGTTGAAACTATTGAATCAGTACTAAAACTTAGTATACAGCTAAAAGAACGTAAATATTCACAGACCCTAGCTGAAAATACAAAATAATTGACAAATCGAGACAAGAATATTGTACAAATTCATTAAGAAGCCTTAGTATTTACC
>Ga0105348_1002567_pt1 | contig 10739 bp, 7 predicted proteins | sample EN8Hudsemesocosm_2_FD_83504 | JGI IMG/M metagenome (GOLD analysis project Ga0105348, IMG submission 83504) | Methane-oxidizing microbial communities from mesocosms in the Hudson Canyon - EN8C Hudson Canyon | ecosystem: Environmental > Aquatic > Marine > Cold seeps | place: Hudson Canyon...
ATTTAGATCCTTAAAAGACCTTAATAGTTACGACTAAAACCACTAATCGGCTTAAAATATAGGGCTTTCAGCTTGGACATCACTAATATTAATTAGAACTCTAAACATTGTACACTAAATATTAAATACACTCTAAAGTAACTTAGAGGCATGTTCGTAGATTGTAACTCTTTATAGGCGGGCGAATGAGCTCAACCATTTAGTAATTTAAATCGATATACCTTTTTGACACTACGTTTAAAGCAGTACGAATGTGTTGATTTTTATAGAAAATAAAAGTATTCGACTTATAATGAAGCCATTGAACAATATATCTAAGTATTGAAAGCTATATAGAAAAACTAAAAAATACATAGAAGCATTGAAAACTAGCGGAGAGCGAATATTGAACAGCATTGATGAAGTATTAGTTGCGTTGCGTCGCGTCATAAGAGCAACAGACCTGCACTCCAAACATCTGGCGAAAACAACAGGACTAACTTCGCCTCAAATGTTGTTACTGCAAACCATACGCAACAAAGGTGAAGTAACCATTGGCGAGCTAGCTAATGAAATGAGTCTTAGCCAGGCCACTGTGACGACCATACTCGACCGTCTAGAAAAACGGGAGTTTGTTTACAGAGAACGCTCCAAAGAAGATCGTCGAAAAGTGCACGCCTATCTTACAGAAGTAGCTACCGAAGTATTAAAAGAGGCGCCAGTTCCCCTGCAAGAACACTTTTCGCGGCAATTTAGCGACCTGCAAGAATGGGAACAAACCATGATAATTTCATCACTTCAACGCGTCGCGCAGATGATGGATGCACAGCATATCGATGCATCTCCGGTTTTGGATATAGGCACTTTGGATCGCCAAAGTACCGCAATCGACAAAAATGATGTTTTTCCGCTTAAGCAAGAAGGAAAATAGAGAAACATTAACGTACCAGTATAAACACCACAAACAATAAGAAAATAACTAACAAGAGAGTCTATCAATAGTAGGTAGACTTATTATGTTCTCAACCCTGCCTGCCTCACTGACTCTCACCCTACTGCTACCCACGTTTATTCTTTGGATAAAGCTAACCTACACTCTTAAACTTTATATTTCGAGTTCTTACCCTTTATTACCATTTATTGTTGACATAGACCGCTCTTAAGTCATATCTTTACAGTGTATAGATATTTGTACGCCCAATATTATTTAGCGAGAGCTCTATGGCAAATCATAATGTGATCACTGGCAGACAATTAATAAAAAAAATGCCAGGCGTTGTTCCTACCCTTCCCAAGCTGATCAAAGGTATTTTGATCGCAAATAGTCGTAATAAAGAAAAACCTGTCGGTTTAGGTCTTTGTTTTGAACGCGCGGTAAAACGCAACCCGCACGGCCTGGCCATTAAGTACCAAAATGTCGAAATTGCTTATTCTGACTTGAATATTTGGGTGAATAAGATCGCTCATTACTTTTTAAGCACCGGTATTCAAAAAGGTGATAGTGTCGGCATTATGATCGAGAATCGGCCCGAGCTGTTAGCGACGGTACTGGCTTGTGCGAAAATGGGCGCAGTGAGTGCGATGATCAATACCTCTCAAAAAGGAAAAGTACTCACACACAGCATTAGTTTAGCCAGCCCAAAGCTCATGATCGTAGGGGAAGAATGTTTGGCCACTTACGAAAATGTTCGAGAAAAAACAAACCTGCCCGACAACAAGCACTTATATTTTGCCGACCTTAATACTTTAAGTGATACAGGGTCCTGCCCGAGTCATTGGCTTAATCTGGCAAGTGAATTAACCCATCAGCCACAACATAACCCTAAACAAACACAGCAAATTTTTTCAGAAGACCCTTGTTTTTATATTTACACCTCAGGCACCACGGGCCTACCGAAAGCTGTAATATTCAATCATGGCCGTTTCATGAAGTTATATGGCACCTTTGGGTACATCACGGTGCGATTAAAAAAAGACGATCGCCTATATGTCCCTCTACCCTTTTATCATGCAACAGCGCTAGGTGTTTGCTGGAGTACAGCGCTTGCTGGCTCATCCTGTTTAGTGATCGCCAGAAAATTCAGCGCCTCTCGGTTTTGGTCTGATATCAAAGAGCATCAAGCCACGGCCTTTGCTTATGTCGGTGAACTGTGCCGCTATTTAATTGAACAAGCGCCCAAGCCAGGTGATGCAGATAACCTTGTTCGTGTCATGGTAGGTAATGGCATGCGCCCTGCTATCTGGCCTGAGTTTAAAAAACGTTTTGGCATTCCCCGAGTCATGGAGTTTTACGGTTCTAGTGAGGGTAATATCGCCTTTACTAATCTATTAAATTTTGAAAAAACTGTGGGAATGAGCCCCCTTCCTTATGCCATCGTGCAGTACGATAGAGAAACAGATAAGCCTATCCGTGATGCCGATGGAAATATGTCAAAAGTTGCTAAGGGCGAAGCAGGCTTACTCATAGGCCATATCACTGAGAAAGCCCCCTTTCATGGTTATACCGATCCTGCCAAGACAGAATCGAGTATATTAAGCGATGTTTTTGAACCCGGTGACCGCTGGTTTAACACCGGCGATATCATGCGACAGATGGGCTTTCGACACGCTCAGTTTGTCGATCGAACGGGCGACACCTATCGATGGAAGGGTGAAAACATTTCTACCACCGAGGTTGAAATGCTGATAGAGGAAGTTGAGGCCGTTAATGAGGCAGTGGTATATGGCGTAGAAATACCCAACACCAATGGTCGCGCGGGTATGGCCTCTATCAGGCTTAATGGTTCAGTTGAAGAGTTTGATTTCTCCCAGTTTTTACTCCAAATGAAAACCAATATGTCAGATTATTCGATCCCGGTATTTCTCAGCATCAATGAAGGCGTTGAGTTAACCGGCACCTTCAAACATGTAAAAGGTCCTTTGAAAGAAAAAGGTTTTGACGTACAAAAAAATACCGACCCTCTGTATGTCTGGTTACCCAAAACAGATAAATACGTGCCTCTGACACAGCAGATGCAAAAAGATATTGAACAGGGCCTATACCGTTACTAGGTAAACACCTAAACCACTCATGTATTTGAAGGATTGTATGATGAAAAGACCTGTTCGAATTGCGGTGACTGGGGCGGCTGGCGGTATTAGCCGATCATTATTGTTCAGAATTGCTGCTGGCGATATGTTTGGTAAAGACCAGCCTGTTATTTTACAGCTGCTAGAAATGCCGGAATGCATGGAATCATTGAGAGGTGTCGCTATGGAGCTGGAAGACTGCGCCTTTCCCTTATTGCATACCATCAGCATGCATTCCTGTGTCGAAGACGGCTTCAACAGCGTGCATTTTGCCTTGTTAATTGGCGCGACACCTAGAGGTCCCGGTATGGAGCGCAGTGACTTATTAACCCTGAATGCCGAGATTTTCTCAATGCAAGGAAAGGTGCTCAATGATGTCGCGAATAGAGATGTAAAAGTACTGGTGGTGGGTAACCCTGCCAATACGAATGCACTGATCGCAAGCCGAAATGCGCCTGACTTAAGTCCGTCTCAATTTACCGCACTAACGCGTTTAGACCACAACCGGTGCAAAGGTATTCTGGCCAATAAAACAGGGGCGAACGTAGAAGATATTTCAAACGTTATTGTCTGGGGCAATCACTCTAAGACGATGTACCCTGACTTATATCATGCATCTATTTATACACACCCTGCGCTAAAGCAGATTGATCAGACTTGGTACCATGAACATTATATCCCGAAAATACAGAGTCGTGGTTCTGAGATTATAGCAGCTCAAGGGCGTTCAAGTTGTGTATCCGCCGCGCAAGCCATCATCGAGCATATGCGTGACTGGTACCTGGGTACCTCAAAAGGTGAATACGTGAGCATGGGAATTATCAGTGATGGCAGCTATGGCATCACGCCAGGCATTGTTTTTTCTTTTCCCGTACGTTGTAATTATGGCCGTTATCAAATTGTTCAAGGTCTTGAAATCAACGAGTTTAGCCGAAACGCGTTAACGCTGTCTGAAAATGAATTATTATCAGAGAGAGACGTGATAAAAAATCTGTTGCCGGAATCGACTAAAGAAGCGCATGAAAACTTGAGCATCTGTTTACGTTCGGGCGTCACACTTTATGCAGATGGCACAGGCCCTAAAGATAAGGAAACTTACTTACAAACGGACCGAGTATTGTAGCGCTAACGATACTTTTGTTAAGAAGGAAGCAATTAAATAGAGAATTCCAAACACGCCCTTACATAACCGGGAAAACTCAGCCAATTTGAGTGTTGAGTGGACATTTCATAAGGAAAGTCTAAACCGTAGTTTTATAGCTTATAAATGAGTGAAGGGAGTAGTTTGCAATAGCAAGGCCATCTATACTGAGTCACAGTTACTATTAGTTTGATTAAAGGTGATGGGTGAGTCTGTTTTTATATTGTAGCGAGAAAGGTTTAACTTGGTTACGCGAAGGTCGGCTGCCTTTTTTAGAGGCTGCATCCTTGATGGACCCATTCGTAAGTAATACGGCGGTAAAACAAACTGAGGAACCGGTAGCGGTTTCAGATGCAGAACTTAGGGCAGAGTTAAAAGCTCAATACGATGCGCTGCCCGAATCTTTGTCGAGCCTAATGACCTTCGAGTACTTTAAAGAGCAGGCGCTTAAGAAACGAGACACTATTGAGGCGAAGATAAGGCAGCATTCAATGCCTGAAACCAATGTCATCTCGCTCAAGCAGCAAAAGAATCTTACTCTTCTGTGCTTGTATGAAAGAGCAGATAACCCTGCCCTGTGGCAATATCACGGGGCGAATCATCAAGGCATGGTTATCGAGTTAGATCAGACTCATGCGTTTTTTACTGCCCCCCAATATAAAGGCTCACCACAAATATTTCGGCCGATTAAGTACGGCCTGGAGCGCCCGCTCAAATTAAAAGAGTCGCACCCTTTTGCATCGTTATTTCACCGCAGTGAGCATTTTGCCAATGAGCGAGAATGGCGGGTATTACGCCCGGTTACAGTAGCGGATAAAATCATGCTAATTCATGATGACTCCGTTCATCTTAACCAAATGCCGAGCAGCGTTATTAAGTCTGTGACTTTCGGAGCAACCATGGCAGCAGAATTAAGAGAAAAGTTAATGGGCCTTTTGAAAACTGATTTACGGTACCGACACGTGCTTATTATGGCGTGCCATCTTGATCCTACCCAATACCTACTTCACCAAGTTCCAATTGATCGCATTTAGTCTTACCCCTCAAAACCCTTGACAATATCCACCCTGCCCCCTGACCCGTGTCACTTACTGCATAAGAATATACGCAAGCCTGGAATATAAACCTTCGTGAATTTTGGCTTGAGTGATAAATCTCTCACAAAAACCTACAGTCGTAACGGTTCTTAAAGACCTATCATCAGTTTGTTCATGTGTTCTCATAACGGCTTATATAACATGCCAAATATATCTAACGGCAGTAATAAACTTGCTAGCGCTCAGATTACGACTCACTAAAACTGATACAAGGATTCCTATGAAACACAACATTCTTTCCCTAGCGGTATTTGCGTCCTTAATGGCGTTTGAAGTATCAGCGGCGCCGATCACTGGCCTATATAATACCGGCGCAGGCTCTAACGCCGGTGAAATAGATTTGAATTACTCATTAAGTTACACGGGTGGAGAGACCACTATTGGGTCGCATGGCTACGAAGGCGCCGGAGGATGGCCTGTAAACCCAGGCCCTTGGATAGATAACAGCCTTACTTCACAATGGATTACCCCCGATGCGCTTGCACAGACTAGTTATGATAGCGTTGCAGAGGGAAATGGTACCTATACATGGGGCCTGGAGTTTGACTTAACAGGTTACGATGCAAATAGCGCATTTTTTGATGGACGCTGGGCAGCCGATAACTTAGGCGAAATCACGCTAAACGGTGATACCTTAAGTAATTCAAATACAAATAGTTTTACGCACTGGAGCTCATTTTCTAGCCTGGGAGGCAATTTTATTGCAGGCTTGAATGTACTCGAATTTACTGTCACCAACTATGCTCAAAACACAGGCAACCCTACCGGTTTGCGTGTTGAGTTCCTACATTCCAATGCGGACGTTGCTTCTGTTCCTGAACCAGCGTCACTGTCATTGCTTGCATTAGGTTTAGCCGCATTCGGCTTTTCAAGGAAAAAATCGAAAGCTTAAGCCGGTACTTAAAAGCCTCGATTTATTCGAGGCTTTTACATCTAAACTTTGTCAGAGCTATTAATATTATAAAAAATAAATAGGCCAATTTTTATAGCGTACTTAAATCCCAATATTGATACACACGCTAGCCTACACACAGTAAGGCTAACATCATTAAGGCTTGAGCTTCTTATACTCCCCTGATACCCATTGCTTCAAACCTGAGGTATACCAAGGAGAAAAGCGGTTGTCAGACGGACCACCCGCCAAACAGGTATGCAAGATAGTTTCACTCATGTCAGCAATTAGTCTAACTGAAGGCGCGAAGCTTGTGCTTCTCCCTGCACTTTTATAAATTTGCCCTTGGTGAGGTGTTGCCCTTCCCCCTAACAAGGGAATAGGTTTAGAGTCAAAACCCAAAATATTGGGCAGCTTGCCCTGAAACAATAAGTTCTCAAAAGAGATCGAGTTTACATCTTGCCACTGCTTCGGTTTTGTTTGCGCATTGAAGGTATTTTTTGCAACCTCAAATGCGGCAATAAACGCCTGATCCCGACTCCTACCTTCAAACCAGACAGAGCCTTCACTCAACATACAACGGTCAAAGTTTTGGTAAAAATCAATAAATACGCCCGTTTGACTGATCAAGTGTTTTACCACGTCCTCACCCATACCATCGTTTGATACGCCAAAAACCTCTACACGTAATGCCTCGTAAAAGAGCTCAAATATAGGTGCACCCACAGATTCAAAGCCGTATTCAAAATCCCAACTTTTAAGTATTGAAAAGGCCTCACTCTGTTCATTTCGAGAATCCAATAAGGGTAATAGAACATCTAAAAATAACTTGGCCTGTTTAGAATGTACATCAAACTGTAAGCGCTGGGTCGACTCGACATCATGCTGATCAGATTCAGATAACACCTCCTCAATACGCACGGCTCGATAGTCGCCCATCGGCATATTGATCGGCGAGACCTTACCCAGGTGATTCAAATCCTGATTCGCCGTCACAATGTAACCTTCAGCAGGATTAATACAGCGAGGTAAATTTTTGGCAGCCACCACGCCTTTCCAGTCATAAGCTTCATCCCACCCTGGTGCAGGCGTAAAGCCATTCCACTGAGGGTGACGTTTAGGCATTAGACCAGACATTTGATACGCTATGTCACCCGATTTATCAGCAATCACCCAGTTCCATGCTGACTCAATAGCGCCCAAATAATCCATCGCTTGTTCGGCATTTTCAGCGGATGCCATTTTTAAACTGGCCATTAAAGATTGCGCACCGGAATTAGCAGCGACCCATCGCGTAGCCAAATAACGCCCGGCCTCACTAGGATCACCTTCCAGCACACCGTGTGAATTTTCATAAAATGTTACATGCTCGTCAAGACTCTTTTTACGCTTGATGATTTCGACGCGTTTAGTAAAATTACGCCAGCTAGAGCCTCTTTTGAATTTTTCGTCCTTGCACTCTTCGACCCAGCTATCAACAGTATCCATGAAGGTATATGTCGCGCCCCAGGCAAGCTTTTTTGATCGGCCAATAATAATACCCGGTAAACCGGGCATTCCCATGCCCATCATATAATTACCTTGCCATTTCAAATTTTGTTCGCACCAGACATTAGGTAAACGATTCACTTCCAAATGCGGGTCATTCGCCATAATAGCCTCACCTGAAGCCGTTTTATCACCCGATACAACCCAGTTATTCGAGGCCATCATACGTGGCAGCGCTTTATTCCAAATCACTTCATTCGGGACTATTTTTTCTTGTAATTGAATGCTTTCAATGAGCTCACGATCAAAACTCTCTTCATTTATCGGAAATAGCTCGGCCAACTTATCGAATGACAAACCAGATTGAACCATTTCAATAAAGAAGCGTTCGATCTCTGCCTGGGATTGCGCCAAGGTTAAGTAGCTCGCCATTCGGGACACTAATATAGAGTCGCGAATTTTCCAAGGCTCCGCTTGATAACCTAATAGCTTTAATGCAGACAGTTTTTTGGCTGAAAAGCCGGCATTAATGCCATCACAATAAGATTGGCACAAGGCCAAAGATTCGGCATCTATTTTTGCAATCTCATCATCAATACTGTTACACCAATTAGCGCGTCTAAAAAAAATATCTATTTCCAGCGACTCTTTATTATCGGATAAGAGTTCACATAAACGGCCTTGTCCCAATATACGCATCATCAATAATTGCGTATGCCTATCGACGGCGTGTGCATAACCACTTCCCCATAAAGCATCAGAAATATTTTGCGCATCAATATGCGGTACGCCAGATTCATCTCGTTTAATACTTAAACCTTTAGGTTTTGGACTTGCTATAAAGAAAGTGTTTCGCTTGATCATATTGTTCACCCAGTTTGATGAATTTGAGTTGTTTGACAATGCTGTATTACTCGACGAATTTGTATTGCATGCCACTTATTAATTCCCACATATGGGAATATAAAAAACAAACACTGAAATTACAAGATAAATTCCCAACAATGAGAACTTATATTGCTTTTTTTGAGAATTTCCTTAAAATTATTATTTTCACTAATCGAGAAACGCGAGCGCACATGGGTAGAAAAAGTCTTAAGGCTGAAAAAGTAACTGAAATTCTGGATGCTTTTGAGCGCTGCGTAGAAGCAAAAGGCTTGCAAAGCACAACGCTTGATAATATCGCTGAAGAAGCAGGCATGGCCCGAAGAATGGTGCGACATTATGTGGGTAATAGAAGTGAGCTCATTGATGCCGGCGTTGAGCGCATTATAGAAAAATTCAACATTACCGTATTAGCAGCAATCGATAAAAAAGACCCGCTTGAGCGCTTCCATAAAGCACTTGATTATATTTTTAGTGAAGCGTTTAACACGCTGCCTGCCACTAAATTAGTCGCCGCTTTACTACCCGTGAGCCTATATGATGAGCAAGTACAAAAGGCAGTCAAAGCACTTTACGATACTTTTCATCTTGGCCTCGACCAAGAACTAGCAAAACAATTCCCCCAAGCAGAGACTGACTTACGCATTCAAACTGCCTACTCGATTATGTGCCTGTCTTTTGGCGGCGGCTGGATGCGCAATATTGGTTTTAACCCTGCCCTGAATAAACAAAACAAACAAATTGCACTCGGCCTGATTGAATCCCTGAGCGCTAGTACATAAGTAATTCAAGGGCTCATTTCCCAAGCGACTATTCCTTCCGAGCAACTAACTACTCTCTTCCAAGCGACTAATTATTATCTACCGGTCGACTACTACTAGAAGACGCGCCATACCAAAGCCGTTTTAAGTCTTCAATAACCAAATAGTTAATGGGTACCAGCAATAAGGTAATCACGGTCGCAAATAAAATACCGAAGCCCAACGATACAGCCATAGGGATTAAAAACTGAGCTTGGGTCGACTCTTCAAATAATAAGGGCATCAAACCCAAAAAGGTGGTTAATGACGTGAGTATCACCGGTCGGAAGCGAGACACCGCAGCCAGACTGACCGAACTCAATAAATCATTCGTTTGAGCCCGCCTCTTATTTATAAAATCAACCAAGACCAAACTATCGTTCACTACGATACCTGTTAAAGCCAACATGCCAAGCAGGCTGATTAGTGTTAAGTCCATGCCCATCAACCAGTGACCGCCCACCGCGCCAATTGCGCCAAATGGAATCACCGCCATCACAATAATAGGCTGCCAATAAGACTTAAAAGGAATCGCGAGTAAACTGTAAATAATAAATAAGACGAACACCAAACCCCATTTCAAACTTCCAAAAGATTGTCTTTGCTCTTTCGCTTCGCCATCCATCGAGTAATAAATACCAGGATATTGCGCCACTAAACTGTCTATATAAGTCCTTAGTTCATCCTGAAGCAGCAGCATATTGGTATTCTGCTTATCAATGTCAGCACGCACACTTATTGTTCGGCTTAAGTCGATACGGTTAATCGTTGCAGGACTTTTCTCGGGTAATAACTCAGCTATTTGGGATAAAGGAATACGTTCGCCCGCCGCATTACTAATTAAGAATTGATCCAAAGACTGTATCGATTTCCTATCCGCATCCGGGTAACGCACCATCACACGTATATCATCTCGACCACGCTGAATACGCTGCACCTCATAACCATAAAAAGCCTCTCTAACTTGCTTCAACACTTGTTGGCGCGTTAAGCCCAATACAAAAGCTTCATCTTTGAGTTTGATTTGTAAGGCTTCTTTGCCGTCAGAATAACTATCTGAAATATCAAAAACCGTAGGATAGTGCGATAACTTGCCTTTAACCTGCTCCGCAATCAAAGACAAGGTAGTAAATTCTTGTCCGCGAAGCTGTATATGAATAGGATCACTCACGCGCCCAATCTCCGCCCTGAAGGTCAAGGTCTCAGCTCCCGGTACCGGGCCTATTAGCTTTCGCCATTCATCCACCAAGGTACGACTCGTCACTTTTAATTGTCGATCCTCGGGCGAGGTAATCTCAAATATAACGCGCCCGTAATGTCCACCAGAAGCACTTGAGCCACTTCCGGTCGTCGCCATAATATTGCGGATCACACTTTGAGTTTTACCG
>Ga0105348_1002570_pt1 | contig 10735 bp, 9 predicted proteins | sample EN8Hudsemesocosm_2_FD_83504 | JGI IMG/M metagenome (GOLD analysis project Ga0105348, IMG submission 83504) | Methane-oxidizing microbial communities from mesocosms in the Hudson Canyon - EN8C Hudson Canyon | ecosystem: Environmental > Aquatic > Marine > Cold seeps | place: Hudson Canyon...
AATACCCAAATAAAGTTTCTGTCTCCTTTTGATACCAAAGCAGAAGATATACTCGCTGCAGATGCCGTAATTCTAGGCACAACTGAAAATTTAGGTTATATGAGCGGTGCTTTAAAAGACTTTAAATCCTTATAAACATTTAGTATTTATTATTCATTGCCCTTTAGGCTTATAATCATGTTATACGAATATACATATAAATATGGTTTTAAGTATGACAGCACAAGTAAAGAAACTAACTGATTTCGAATATAAAGATCACACCCTTGATACATTATGGGTAATTCTTGACGATAAACACTCACCTCCTGTACTACCTCTTTTATACACAACTTATCTATCTCGATATGGCATTGTCTATGAAGCAAAAGAACTATCAGATAAAACATCCCGTAAGCGAATCAAGTCACTAGAAGCACGAGATGTTTCTGATAACACAATCAGATCATATGTATATAACTTAGCTCAATTTCTAACATATTTGAGGTACTATCAAACCACCCACCAAACGCCTAGGATGCATGCCTCATCAGCTTGTCCCGAGAAAGTCGTCAACCACTATATAAACCACATTCTTTCCTGTAATTTGGAATCATCTCGCTCCCTTAACAATCATCGCTCTGCCTTGGTAGCTTACTTTAACTGGTTGGACTACATGGAAATCAGCCCGAGGCTGGATTTAAAGATTTACCGTAAAACTCGGCAAACCATGGCAGAGATGAGTAAGAAACAAAATTACATACAATATGTCTCAAGGTATTGGCGAATGGAACTATTGAAAGCATGTGGGACACTAGGTGAAAAACTCATGATGCGCATGGGGTACGATGTAGGGTTAAGAACTTCAGAACTCATGGGCTTACGAGTGTCAGGAAAATACAACCTAACCGACTTATTTACCCAGTTAGAAAGTACGGACTTTAGCCATGTTGAACAATTTAGATACTGGCTACAGGGTAAATACACAAAAGGTGGAAAGTCACGCTGGATTTATTTTGACCGGGACTGGCTAATTGACATGAAACGTTACTATGACACTGAACGCAAGTGGCTCGCCAATCAGACAGGCCATAATGATTCTAGTTTATTTCTTCGTACTGACCAGCGTTTTGGTGGAACAGGTATTGGGGAAGAACAAGCATCAAGGGTGTTTCGTAAAAGGGCACAACAAGCCGGTTTAAATCCATTACTTAGCTTTCACGACTTGCGCCATACCTTTGCGACGGAACTTTTTCACACTGAACTGGCTGGGCCTGATGGAAGAGAAACACGCTCTGAGTCTGCTGCACTCATAGTAGTAGCTCAACGACTTGGCCACACATTTAGAAACGATGGCAAAGCTCCGCCAGTTACTACTCGTTATATTCGCATGCGGTTACAAATGCAGGAAATGGAAGCGGCATAATGACTAATGAATTCGATTTAATTGCCTCAAAAGATATTGAATATGCATCAGAAGTAAAAACCAATTCATTTGATGCAGTGCTTACCCAAGACGCTTTAAACTTAGAGTCAAAACCAGAAAGAATAATTTGTCACACGCGGCCTGGAACCACAGAAGTATTGGAACTAGTTAACGAAAATTCCTTTCATGAGGTCATATTTCAGGCATTCTATACAGGGCTAAAATCAGATTGGTTTGATAATTTAGGTGATTACACAAAGATTCGATACATTGAGGAAGTACGAGACTTCATAAGTTGGCTAAATGAATCAACATATGAATCAGCTTCAGCCAACCGTTATAAATGTCTAAACGACTATCAAGCTCACCAATTAAATGAACAAGGTAAAAAGCAAAGCTCTCTAGGTACTCTGAAAAAGATAATAGAACACGGCTTAAGTAGTCCCTTTTTAACAAACAAATGCACTAATTACTTACTAAAGCTGCTGGATCTAACAATCTCTATAAAATCGACTCGAGGCAAAGGAGTCAACCTTACTGACTGGTTTGCATTACCCTGGCTACGCTCTGTAATGATTGAAAAAGACTATTTACAACTTGAAAGCTCTAGCCGGTTATTTCTTAGCTTTCGTATCACCATTGCAGTCACATTGTTATACCTACTAGAAGGGCGGAACCAATGGAAAAAACACACGACCAAGGTATTTGATACGTCAAATGATACATGGGCCTACACATGGAACCGTCTTCTTCTAAACGAATTAGGCCAGTTTGATGAACAGGGTGAAGCCAAAGATACTCTCACACGATTGCTATGGCAGGATTTAGTAAAACCGTCTTCGCAAAATATAGTACAACGTGAACTAACAGAGTCCGGTAGCGCAAAACTTAAACGAGATTACAAGATTGAAGGCAAAACGTTATGGCCTTGGCAAAGCCCGGTTATGTTTCATCCAGACTTTCAAGCGCAGTACTCCCCAATAGAAGAAATGCTTTTAGCCTTGTTAGCTGCTTGTGAAACTGTCCAACCCACCGATATACCAAAACTTAAATCCTCCGACTATGCTATAGAGCGCAAGACGTCTGGTCGCTTGATTATGATGGAGTGCATTTACTACAAAGGCCGTGCAGGAGATTATCGTCAGCCAGCTATACTTATGGCCAGCGACATATGGACACAAGCGCTAGATCAATATATTTCAGGCCTCCCTAAATCCAGCCTGCTTTTTAAAAGCAACGTAATAAGTGGCATTAAACTACCAGGGTTAGGAAAAAACGCAAACAATCACACTTTGACTAATTTTTTACTTAAGCTGTGGAAGATCCCTGAATTAAAGAAAAACATACATTCTGAGCTAAAACGAAAAGAGTCCTCCCCCCTCTTTCTAAAAACCATGTTTGCACTAGAGCAAGGTAGTGAATCATACAGATTACTAAGTGATAGAATAGGTATATCAGCGGAAGAATATCGTACTACTGTTCCCAGACCCTTGCCTACGAACTTATTTTCATTAACCCATATCAAAAACACAGCTGTATACGCTGGGTCAGATAATTATCGTGAATCAGACTTAATCAACCATCATAGTCATACATCAGCAACAGAGAAACACGATTACCTAACTGACGAAAATAAAGACTTTGTTAACAGGCTAGGTCGTATTACAAGGCTGGTACTGCATGACTTACAAAATGTTATATATCAACCCTCTGTAGATGTCATGCAGCTCGCAGTGAACGACATTGAGATTCGCACTCGCTTAGTGGAAGCCACTGAAGTAAACGATGTAACTTTACGCTCCTTGCAGCAAACAATAGATCAGGGGGACAACGACGATGACATCATCATTGCAGATACCTTGGATAGCGCACTTTATTTTATTCACTACATCGATCAAGCAGAACTTATGTTACCTAAGTTATTGGCTGTACGACCTGACTTTGTGGAGCGCACCCTTCTGATACAAGTGGAATGGATGACTCGTACGCTATCACGCATGGGTCAAACTAAGACAGCAAAATCGCAGTATAACTCTCTGCGCGAGCACTTGCCGCCACTCTTTAATCACTTACTGGAGAGCATTGAATGAGCAAAATAAACCCACAGCCATCTCGATCATTGGATTTGAATGAAGCGCAGGCCAAATTAAATGCTCTCCAAGGCGCCTTGGACAATAATATTTATGACAATCAATGGGATTTTCTTAACCCTAAAGGAAGAGTAATTACAATAGACTTTGAAACTTTATCCTCATTGAATAACATCTATCCGAACTGGATCGAAGAACGCAGAGTGAATTTGATCAGCCTCACAAAGTTAATGTGGCTTTCATGCGCGCAAACCTCTTCGGTCAATCAATATAGAGCAAAGCTCCACGGACTTGCGTTATTCTGGGCGGCTATGATGCAACATAACATACAACAGCTCACTCGCGAGAATTGCTCACAGGTTCTGACATTCCTACTTACACACCAATATTTTAACGGCAAGGCGACTAAGTTAGCACGAATAAAAAGCAAAGCTAATTTTTCGATACAAACTTCACTAGTGATCTGGCGTAACTGCCTTTCAGAACTCGAGGTAGATTTCATCTCGAAAGAGACTACCAATGACACCATCAAGAAAAAGTTAAAATATCTCATACCCAGCCTAACAGATGAGGAACTAACATACAGAGATTGGTTTCAGGGAGGAAGTACCAACAAACTTACACTCGACTATGGCCGCTACTACGTAGAGCATTGCATGGATTTTTTTGAACGGCACATTCCACTTGCTACAGCTTTGGAGGACACCTTCAGAGCGATGCCTAACATTGCAGCCTCACTCGAATTGAGAGAAAGAACAGTTGGCCCCTTGCTACCTAGGATTTTGCAAGGCTATACACCTAATCAGCTGAACAAACTCTGTAATCAAAGCTTATCCACTATAGAGTTAATACATCAGAGTGTTGAGAATCACTTTAAGTCCGTCTATAGGTCAGTGAGTTTTTCTAACAGTATACTCCAAGAGTCCACTTTGAAAAATATGATCAAGACTTTAGAGCTGTCCCCCACACAAGAGAATGAGGACCGTCTAAGAGTTATCACTTGGGAATGGTTGCAACGAGGAGACAAAGAAAACACTCAAACCTTACTAACCCAGTGCCAACCTTCAATTTCGTTTAGCACTTTTCATCAACTGTTAAGTACGTTAAAAGAACAAAGCGGCCAAGAGGAATACCTAATCCCGTCAATCAAAGACTATCAACACATGGGGTTACGTAAACCCACATCCGTTTGGGACTCTGGCAACAGCTATCCTCGGCAACTTATCGACCTCGTAAGAAAAGCCGGCTTGACCTCGGTGGTTGCGTTAACCGGTTGGCGAAGAAGTGAATTTGGATTCCCCGCATCTGCAATAAAAAGTTTTAAGAATGTGGATAAGTTAGATGAGCATGCATTTCCACTTAGGTATCAAGTTAATTGGCATGTATACAAAACTCATGGCAAAGTCCAAGAGTCTCGAGAGGTCACATTTAGTTCGATCGCCATCGCTGACCGATTGCAAAATTTGGTTGGAGCCAACGCCAATCAACCTTGTCTCTATGGAGTTACCTCCGCTAAGAAAGACGCCTTCGAATCCGGTCTTGTCGTAGAAAAATCCGTCACAGGGCTGTGGGAGCATTATGTAATGCACTACAAGGGTTTTCAGATGCTAGAGGATTGGCAATACTGGAAAAATATTAGAAAAATAGAACAACACGGAAGATCACTAACCTTGCCTCAGAAGCAAGAAAAAAAACGCTTATTGAAAATTCACTCCGCCAATGAATGGGACCAACTTCCTATCGATGGGAATTTGAAAGAAGCATGGAGAAGAAGTCGCGAAGAGTGGCCGAAGCTAAAGTTCTTTTTAGAAACTAACTATAGAAAGAAAAAAAACTGGTTAACTCTCTACCGACAGGGAACATTGAGAGAGGATTGGACCGAATTACTCGATACCCATTTGCCAGAAGAAATCCTGGATTGGTTGCTTTCTCTGAGCGACGAGGATTGCAAGTCTCCAACTGTCGTCAAATCGATTACCTCCGAACTGCTAGAGAATGTTTTGTATCCAACCCCTCATGCCTTTCGCCATATGTGGGCAGAAGCAGTTTACCGACGCTTTGATGGCGATGCAGGGTGGATGATACGCAGTCAATTCAAGCATATCAGCAGTTCCATGTGGCTCGCCTATATCAGAGACAAAGACAACCGACTTGGCCATCAGCGAGTGAAAAAACAAGTAGTCAGTTCATTAGTATATAATTATCTCAATAATAAAGGTGAAGGGTATGCTGGACAGCTACACATATGGTTGCGTCGACTTTTCAGAAAAACTAAAGTAATGACCCCCGAAGAACAGGTACAATTTGCGGATCGACTAGCAACGATTGAAATCGAAGATATCAAAGCCAATCCTTGGGGTTACTGTCTACTAAAACGTCGTACCCGACGTAAAGCGAAATGCGCAGAGATGGGAGAGCCAATGAGACACAATGCATCTCCCGATTTGTGCTTGGGCTGTATACACAACTTGATGCAGTCTGAGAACGTGGACTGGATTTTATTGCACATCTATACCCATTTAGAAGCTTTGAAAAATCCAGTCGTTCCCAGCATCTTTAAAGCATCGTCATACGAACTCGTGAAAAATTCTACCAGGCATGTCCGCACATTAAACCCGAAGCATGAGGCCTTACCCGAACTGCAAGAGGCCTTAGATAATTATAACGCAGCGAGGGCCGCCTAATGGTCATGAATTACATAAAAAACAGGGCTAATAAAGATACTATAGAAACGGAAGAAGTCTATCCTGAATGGGTATCTGAGCGTAATGCTAGCTTGAGAGCATGGCAATATGTGGAAGAACAAAAAAAAACAACAGCTCTTTATATCAAGCGTCACCATAAAGTTACTGATTTTCTTACTCAAAAGACATACAAAATCAAAGGATCTGAAATTGCCGATGCACTCGGAATAAACCGCACGACTCTAATGAACACCTCTACCTACTCGGGAGCCTTTGAAAAATATCTAGATAATGTGAACAAAAAACTTGAGCAAGCAAAAGATGCAAAATTAAAAAAGGCACGCAAAGCTCCTTCTCGGGGAACAATTAGAAATAGTAAAGACGAGTTAGTTGAGGCCAATAAAAAGTTGAAGGATCGTGTTGACGAACTAGAATCCCAGAAGACTGAAGAACTTGTTCGCTATGCTTTTGACCAACTACCTTTGCCTGTCAGAAAGAAACTAGGCATTGACTGATGGGCCTGTTTCAAAAAAAGCTAAAAGCCTTAGGCTGTGTTAGTCTTAGGGTAGAAGTTTTGCTATACCTGAAAGCGAGAAACTCCTTATGCCCGATAAAAAACAACTCGTTTTAATTGCACACGCGCCTTCCCCCAACACTATAAAAATGGTGGAAGCTGTAATTGAAGGTGCTTCCAATCCGGATATTGAAAACGTTGAAGTGCGTTACATTCTACCTTTAGAAGCAACAGCTAAGGACTTGATATCAGCCGATGCCATCATATTAGGAACCACGGAAAACCTTGGATATATGTCTGGTTTGATCAAAGACGTATTTGATCGTTGCTACTACGAGTGCTTAGAAACAACGCAAGGCATGCCATTTACGTTCTTTATCCGTGCAGGGCAAGACGGAACAGGAACGCGCCGAGCAATTGAGAGTATCACGACAGGCTTACGCTGGCGTATAGTACAGGAGCCTCTTGTTTGCCGGGGTGATTTTCAATCTGATTTTATCGATCAGTGCGAGGAGCTTGGCTTATCGATGGCTGCTAGCCTTGATGCAGGCATTATCTGACTTAGAAGTAGATGCATAATCTAAGATAAGTGACGTACCCATTGAATTATCTGACGAGCATCATTCAAAGCTCTGTGCTTAACAGTCTCTTTCTCAACAAGTATGTTATAGTTTTCCAAGTTCCCCTTAGGTAACTGGCTAAAGATAGATTCAAAACCAAAAGATATCTCCATTCCAGCAGACTCAAACATTTTCATAATCCACCCCTGATCAAATCTGATCGCATCAGAATAGACTGTTTGGCCTTTTAGCCGCTGGTTTAACCTATTACACGCCTCCTCTGGAGAAATTCCTTTTAGAAATAGCTCGGCGCGAGATATATGGTGAATGGCCTGCTCAGCATGGTCATCCCAATAGGTCCAATCATCAAATGGCTTGATAAGAAAGCTATCAAACTCGCTTCTTTTTTCTGAGTCTTGCCATGCGATTTCGATAGGATAACTTTGTTCAGCTAGCCCACTCGCTTCCACATCAATAACGATCATGCCTTACCCTCTCTACGACTAATCAAAAGGCGAAATACTCACTGATAAAATATCCTGTTTAAACTGACCATAAACATTAATTATCGCGTCGTAAGATTGTGTCAGAATGGATGGAGCATTCTTAGTAATGACATGACTGTCAATCGATGCCAAACCCTCCTGACCAAGTTCAACCAAATAATCACCCTCGCTGTCGTTTGATTGTGCGCTATACCTAGGTAACTCTGGTTTTATGGTCGCCTTCTGGCTTAATGCTTTATCAAACCTAACCACAGAGTTCTCGTATGGAATGCCCTCTGCAACGCGATAGGCAAATTCTATCAGCTTGCTTTCAGCTGGCATGTACAAGCATGCTTCTTGATTAAAGGCATTGCTAACCCGCAATATACGTCCAAGTATTTGTCGAAAGTGAAGCTCTGTTTTAATACGCGTCAGATGACAACAAACCTGTAGTCTTGGAATATTAGTACCTTCACTAATCATCCCAACAGAAACAATCCATGGGACACTACCGCTCTTAAAGTCACCAATAATTGATGTTGGCTCAGTCTCACGATAGGTAGCGATAACCGCTGTTTGACCAAGTTCATGCATGAGAATATTCAGTATCATAGTCGCGTGCTGAACTGATGACGCAACGACAAGACCTCCTGCTGACGGGTTGATTTTACGTATCGCTTTAAGTTTGGCGTTAGCTTGAGCCAGCACATGCCTAAGCACGACTTCGTTTTCTATTATTTTTTGATATGGGCAATCAGTCCTTTCAAGTACGTCGGCAAAGCTATTAAACGCTTTAGCCTCACCATCACCTTCTTGAATTGAAATATCTGAGTTGTCAGTCACTACAATTTGAGGAACACGACATACACCATCAGCGATTGCTTCAGCTAGTCCATAAGAATAATCGCAAACTATAGTATTCTCAGGGTCAGTATATTCAGCCAAAGCAATCGGGGTATTATCAGATCGCCAAGGTGTACCAGTGAGGGCTAAGGTATAAGACGCAAACTGTTGGATATGAGTAATGATTTCCTCGCCCCATGAATTGGCATTTTCTGGATGAGAGCCGGAGCAATGATGGATCTCATCAAAGACGACTAATACTCGATGAGACTTCAAAAGTGACCAAATATCAGAATCAAGGAATTGCATGCTTTGGTAGGTAAAAGAGCCACCTTTTGCGCCAATGATCCCATCAAATCGCTCACCAATACGACCCTCTAAGGTATGACGTATATCCCTAGCAATGATCACTGATGGGGAGAAACAAAGAACAAAGTCGATTAAATTCTGTTTAAGCAGCTCTGAGGTCACCTCAGCAGCCATAGTCGTTTTACCTGCCCCTGGTGTAGCAAGACAAAGAAAATGCCGCCTGCCGGATATGTACTTACCTAAAGCGGCTCCTAAACATTCAGTTTGCCATTTACGAAGCTTCATGGCGCTCGAAGTCCTTGCTGTTCAATCAACGCCTCTAGAGCTTTAACATGCCCCAACAACTTTGAACTTTCATCCCGTGCTCTGTTGTATCGTTCCTGTAGCATTTCTTTCATTTGGGGAAACTCAGAATACAGGTTCTTATACTCTTCCGACTCACCAACACGAGATAGCATTTCCGATTTGTAGCGTTGAAGCTTCTCTGTTAGTTTTTTGAGCAAGCCTCGATCGCTTTTAGGTTGGTCATCAGACTCCATTACAAATTTAGATTGATCATCGATTGCGTAAATGCTTTCGTTAAATTTGTCAGTCTTTAGGTATTTGGTTTTTCTTTTGTCCTCTGCATCGATGCGCACTAAAAGCCCTTTCTCGATCAATCGGAGCAACTTTCTGTACACAAAACGACGTGCTTCGACTTTGCTTAGAGAGTCTTCCAACAAGGTGGCCATGTATAAGTCTCTTAAACCTAATACAGTAAAATCATCAAAGTCAGAGCGACTTAAGATCGAAATCAGCCCTGCGTCTAATATTGTTTTATCTTTTGACATTTATACAGCCCAATTTCATTCAAATAGCAGCCCAAAAAATACGGATTATAATCCGTGGTTATTTAATCCGCAAATCAAGATAGTTATTTGTTTTTGTATTGGACTATCTGAATGGATAATTTGGCGGTTAAGTTCGGTGAAAAGCTCAGGGCAAAACGTAAAGAACGTAGCATTTCTCAAGATGACTTGGCACTTAAATCGGGAGTTGATAGAAGCTATGTCGGGCGTATTGAACGAGGAGAAGTTAATATTACTTTAGATAAGGTTTATCGGCTGGCTTCAGTGTTAGAGTGTGAGGCTAGAGACTTATTGCCAATATTGAAAAAAAGTTGAATGTTACGACACATTGGAAATAGCCCAAGGGGTTCTATAAGTTTATCTTTCCGTCAAAATAACTCTCTGAGCTTCATCTTTCATCAATTGATATTTCTTTGCATATTCGTCACATTTTTCTTTAGCTTTTGGGCTGCTACACTTCGTCCGCCCTGCTTTTTTTCCTGTTAATTCAAACCACTCCTCATTGGGGTCATTAACCAGCCTTTCTCCTAGGTAGTTTATGAATACTTCTGGATGATTTGATTTAATGATTTCTTCTGACAGGTGCATGCGAATATCATCTTTAGGCAAAGACATTGAAGAGTATGCAAATCGGGTAAAGGGTCCCCAATCAGCGCCCTCGACATTAGGTAAAGCAACTTCCATAAGCGCGTACTCTTCAGCAGCCAACATATTCCAAACTAGTTTTATTTTTTTCAGCTTTCCCAAAGCCAAGACGGGCAAAAGAGCTGGATATGGAGATTTATTAATTACTTGACCAAATGAAAGAACCTCTAGATTCGGAAGCCCTTTGAGAAACTCGAAATCGAAAATTGGTTGCTTCCAGTCTAGTGTCCCGTCAATTCGCAAATACCTTAGACTATCAATACCAGATAGACCGTCAAACTCTTTAACTCTGCGAAGGTTTTCCATGTGTAGAGAACGAAGCTTTTTCAATGATCTCAAGGGAGCTAAATCA
>Ga0105348_1002571_pt1 | contig 10729 bp, 10 predicted proteins | sample EN8Hudsemesocosm_2_FD_83504 | JGI IMG/M metagenome (GOLD analysis project Ga0105348, IMG submission 83504) | Methane-oxidizing microbial communities from mesocosms in the Hudson Canyon - EN8C Hudson Canyon | ecosystem: Environmental > Aquatic > Marine > Cold seeps | place: Hudson Canyon...
GCATGGATTAATGGCAGCAGGTGCGGTGCTGTTTGGTTGGGTTGCTAGTGTGGCGCCGCCAGAATTCTTATCGCATTTTACGGTGTTCTTATTGTCATGCATTGTGGGTTATCACGTGGTATGGAATGTATCCCATTCTTTGCATACACCACTTATGAGTGTGACCAATGCAATCAGCGGTATTATCGTTGTGGGGGCGTTGCTACAAGTCAGTAGTGAAAACCCTCTGGTATGGGGCTTGGCTGGGCTTGCTACCCTAATTGCGAGTATTAATGTGGTGGGCGGCTTTGTGGTTACCCAAAGGATGTTAAAAATGTTTAGTAAGGGTAGGGGGTAAGTGATGTCTCAAGGTGTAATTACTGCCTCTTATATTGTTGCGGCCATGTTATTTATTTTTAGTTTAGCGAGCCTCAGCAAACAGGAAACGGCAAAGACGGGTAATTGGTACGGCATTGTTGGTATGGTTATCGCGCTGGTGGCGACTATAGCTAGTCCGGGGGTGACCGCCGTAGGTGTCATTCTTGTAGCCATGGTTATCGGAGCAATTATCGGAACCCGTGTCGCACTTAAAGTTGAAATGACTCAAATGCCGGAACTCGTTGCTATCTTGCATAGCTTTGTGGGTTTGGCGGCTGTGTTGGTGGGCGTTAACAGTTTCTTCGATCACGGTGAGCTTGCTGGTGTATTACTCAATATTCATTTAGTGGAAATATATCTGGGTGTGTTTATTGGTGCTGTTACTTTCACAGGTTCAATCGTGGCTTTCGGAAAACTGCGCGGCACTTTTAGTTCGAAGCCCTTAATGTTGCCGCATAGACATAAATTAAATGCGATAGCAGTTCTAGTTTCTGTGTTCCTTATGTTTCAGTTTGTGATGGCAGAAGGCAGTGTCGGGGCGTTATTCGTGATGACCGTTATTGCGCTGTTATTTGGTTGGCACTTGGTGGCGTCCATTGGTGGTGCTGATATGCCCGTGGTTATTTCCATGTTGAATTCATATTCAGGCTGGGCCGCTGCTGCTGCAGGTTTTATGCTTTCCAATGACTTGCTGATTGTTACGGGTGCTTTAGTGGGTTCTTCTGGTGCCATTCTGTCCTACATCATGTGTCGTGCTATGAACCGTTCGTTTATCAGCGTCATTGCCGGTGGTTTCGGTACTGATATTAAGGTGGCAAGCGATGAAGATTATGGGGAGCATCACGAAACCAATGCTGAGGTGGTCGCTGATATGTTGAAAAGTGCGCGCACCGTTATTATTACGCCGGGCTATGGTATGGCTGTGGCGCAGGCGCAAAATCCGATCAATGAAATCACGCGGAAATTACGTGAGCATGGTGTTGATGTGCGCTTTGGTATTCATCCGGTTGCCGGTCGATTGCCGGGGCATATGAACGTATTGTTAGCGGAAGCGAGAGTGCCCTATGACATTGTGTTAGAAATGGATGAAATTAATGAGGACTTCAACGATACAGATGTTGTCTTGGTTATTGGTGCCAATGATACGGTAAATCCATCGGCAGCTGATGACCCAAATAGCCCTATCTCCGGTATGCCGGTATTAGAGGTTTGGAAAGCCAAAAATGTCGTGGTGTTTAAACGTAGTATGAATACGGGTTATGCCGGTGTGCAGAACCCCTTGTTCTTCAAGGACAATACCTCCATGTTATTTGGTGATGCCAAAGACAGCGTAGAGAGTATTTTGCACGCGATTTAATTAGGCTGACATAAAAGTATTGTTAAATCCATGTTTAGTATGGGCATGAATAAAAAAGGCCGAATGTATTAATCATTCGGCCTTTTTTTGTATTCGAGCAGCTTGCTAGCGGTGAATTCAGTATTATTAACTATGTTACTGTTGACGAAACTCGTTGGGGGTCATGCCTTTCCAGCGTTTAAAGGCGTGAAAAAAGTTGGAGGTATCTGAATAGCCCAGCCGCACGGCTATTTCCTCCATGGTCAGGTTAGTGGTTTGAATAAATTCGCAAGCCAGTGTTTCACGCACTTCTTCCTGTAGGTTTCGAAACGAGGTGTTTTCGGCTGTTAGTTGGCGTCGTAGAGTGCGTGGCGATACACATAGCGCTTCAGAAATTGCTTCCATATTGACGGCCTTATCAATGCTTGCGATGAGGCGTTGACGTACTTTGTTGGCAACCCCAGTGCGTGACTGCCGTTGTTCCAGTAGATTTTGGCATTGAGCAACTAATAGCTGCATAGTGGTTTCATTCGCTGTAGGTAAGGGGAGATCCAATAGCGAGCGTTGGAACACTGCGTAGTTTCTGGCTTGACCAAATTTTGGTTCGATATTAAAGACAGTTTTATAGATAGATATATCTTGTGGTGCATCACTCTGTAGATAAAACTCTTCAACCGGCATGGGGTCGGTAAAGAGTTCACGGTGAATGTTCATTATAGCGGCAGAGTCACGGTTCAATACAAAGGGCCTTAGTTTTTCGGGGACCCCGTCACTATCAACATACAAATAGGCGTACTCGCCTTCTTCGTTTAGGCTGATTTTGCAGAACGCGAAGGTAAGAGAAATATAGCGCAGCCCAATTTCAACGGCATCCCGTAAGGTGCGGCTGCTGGTAAAAGCGAAGCCCCAAATTCCGTACGTGGTTAGATGATAGTGTGAGCCCACTTCTAACGCGATACTGGGGTTGTCTCCGAGTCCATCCACTATATTCTCAATAAGTTGTAATTCCTGCGAGGCTTCAATTTCGGCGCAGGGGTCCGTGAGCATGGCATCGTTAATACCTGTGTTAGCCAGGCAGGCTTCTTTGGTTAGGCCTTGCTTCTGGGCTATATCAGCCATTAGTCGCACGCTGCTCGTATTTCGTTTTTCTGTCCAAGATCCCATATAACTAATTGATATTCCTATTGTTATAAGATGTATTAGGGCGATGGTTACTATGAGTGAGTATTAAGCTCAGTCTTATGGCTGAATATTTGGCCGAAAATCACAAGTTAATTGACCTATGATGCCATAAAAACTTTCTGTTGGAACCGTAGAATAAGCACACATCGTTAATACCTTGATAGAGAACAGTGCTATGAGTCAGCAAAATAGTGTAGGTAGCCCCCAGTCATTGGAAAAAGATATCGTTATTATTGGTACCGGCTTTGGTGGCTTAGGCATGGCTATTAAGCTAAAGGAAGCTGGTTATCATAACTTTGTAATCTTGGAGAAAGCTGACAGGGTCGGTGGGTGTTGGAGAGAAAATACTTATCCGGGTGCTGCTTGTGATGTGCCTTCTAACCTTTACTCTTATTCTTTTGAGTCAAAGCCGGACTGGTCTCGTCGTTTTGCACCCCATCATGAAATTGCGGGCTACCTGAAACATTGCGCCGATAAATATGAGCTTAATTCGCATATTCAATTTAATACCACCGTTGAGAGCGCTCAGTTCGATGAGACAGTTGGACAGTGGACGCTGAAAACGAATAACGATATTGAAGTACGAGCACGAATATTTATTTCTGCTTGCGGTCAGCTTAGTCAGCCTTCTTATCCTAGCATAGAGGGTATGGATAAGTTTCAGGGTAAAGTCATGCATTCGGCGAGCTGGGATCATGACTATGACCTAACCGGTAAAACGGTTGCTGTTATTGGTACTGGCGCTAGTGCGATTCAGTTTGTGCCAGAAGTGGCTAAAAAGGTTAAGTCCTTGCGCGTGTTTCAGCGCACTGCGCCATATGTGATGGCAAAGCCTGATCGCGCTTATACAGTTTTTGAAAAAGCGATGTTTAAGGTGTTGCCTTTTACCCAAAAACTAAGCCGATTGAATCTGTATCTGTTACATGAAGTCAGGTTTCTTAGTTTTTCTTCGTTACAGTCATTAATGTTCTTGGGTAGAGCTGTTTGCGCCTGGAATCTTAAGAAAACCATTAAAGATCCTGAGTTGCGGAAGAAACTGAGTCCGGATTACCCCATTGGCTGTAATCGTATTCTTATTTCCAGTAATTATTATGATGCGTATAACCAGAATAATGTTCAGCTAGAAACGTCGGCTATTGCTGGTATTGATGAGAAAGGCGTGATCATGAAGGACGGAGCTCATCATGCAGTAGATGCCATTATTTATGGTACTGGATTTAAAGCGACAGAGTTCTTGTCGCCGATGGAAATATCTGGGTTAAAAGGAAAAAAATTGAACGAAGAATGGAAGGACGGTGCAGAGTCGTACTTAGGTATGACGGTAAAAGATTTCCCTAACTTATACATGCTATATGGCCCAAATACGAATTTGGGACACAACTCCATTATTTATATGCTGGAAAGCCAAATTAAGTACGCATTAGAGTCGGTAAAAGCACTGTATAAAAATAATTTGAAATATTTGAATACCCGTAGTGATATTCAAACGATTTTTAATGCTCGAATACAGGAGCAAGTAAAAAATACCGTGTGGGATAAAGATTGTAATAGCTGGTATAGAACAACTGATGGTAGGAATACCAATAACTGGCCTGATTTTACCTTCAGATATCGGAAAATGACGAGAAATGTAAACTTGAATGATTTTGATGCGGTTGCTGAGTCATCGTAAATGGATTATTTGGTAATAGTGAGTGCTGATAGCAATATAGATAAGAATTTAGATATGCGTTTAGATAAAAATACAGAAAGTATTGTGAGCTGATTTTGAAAAATATTATTGTTACGAACGTATTGAAAGCTGCTATTCGGGGATTAATTAAGCCGATCTTTGGGCCACCATGGCCATATGCAGTGCAAAGATTTTGGCTGGAGTTTATGTCATCGTCTAGCATGACGCCGAAAGGTACAGATGTTCGGCCTTGCATAATGAATGGTGTGTCTGCAGAACGAGTGACAAACTCGAATGTAGCCCCGCAGAATAATCAAACGGTTATTCTTTATCTTCACGGTGGCGCTTATTGTATCTGTTCGCCAAAAACACATCGTGGTTTAACGGCGGCCTTAGCATATACGGTGAATGCAACCGTATATGTGCCTGATTATCGGTTAGCGCCGGAGAATCCTTTTCCTGCGGGTATCGATGATTGTGTGGCTAGTTATCAATGGCTGCTAGATCAGGGTTATTCAGCAGAGCGAATAATAATTGCAGGCGATTCTGCGGGTGCTGGTCTAGCTATGGCAACGGCATTGCGTATTCGTGACTTAACATTAGCGTCACCGGCTGGTCTGGTGCTGCTTTCTCCTTGGGTCGATTTGACGTTAGAGAACCGTTCAATTTGTGATGATGGTATTGATCCCATGTTGCGTTGGTCAAATTTGGAAGCCGGAGTTGAGGCCTATTTGCAAGGTGCCGACCCTCGTGATTCATTGGTGTCGGCTGTTTTTTCGGATTTATCTGAATTGCCGCCTATGCTGATTCAAGTGGGTAGTGAAGAAATATTGCTGTCAGATGCAAAGCGGTTAAAAACGCAAGCGGATGAAAGTCATGTGCCTGTCTCTATGACCGTTTATGAAAAAGCGTGGCATGTGTTTCAATTGCAGGCGGGTGTTTTTGAACAGGCTAATAAAGCTGTTGATGAGATTGCACAGTTTATTGCTTCCACAAATATCAAAAATTAACTAATAGATGAAGTTGTTATGAAATCGATTGTTATAACAGGTGCTGCATCAGGGATTGGTAAAGCAGTTGCCGATAAATTCTACCAAGATGGTTGGTATGTAGGGTTGTTTGATGTTGCTGAAGCCCCGTTACTATCTATGCAAGAGCAGTGGGGAAGTGAACGTTGTCATATTCAAGTTGTGAATGTGACCGATAGCGATGCGTTGGCTGTATCTTTTGAGAAATTTGTGCTGGAGGCGGGTAAGCTTGATGTGCTGTTTAATTGTGCCGGCTTGTTAGAGTTTGGCCATTTTGAAGAAATTTCTTTGCAACGGCATCACCAAATTATAGATGTTAATAATCGTGGCTTGTTGAATTGCTGTTATTTGGCATTTCCATTTTTGGCAAAAACTCCCGGTGCGCGTGTGATTAATATGTCTTCTCAATCATCTATGTATGGTGTGCCTGGCTTGTCTTCTTATGCTGCGACTAAAAGTTGGGTGAAGTCATTTACGGAAGCGATCAATATTGAATGGCAGCGTCACGATATTCATGTGACAGATGTTGCCCCCCCCTTTGTAAATACACCGATGGTTTCCGGCGGTTCTCATATCAAAGAAAAAGCAGGGGTTAATTTTAGCCCTGAAGATGTTGCCAATCAGGTGAAAAAAGCACTGAATTCAAGACGTACTCATTGGCGTATCGGATTGGAGCATAAGTTGCAGAACTTAGTTCAAGGCTTGACAATAAATCCTGTGCTTCGGCTTGTGATGAAGCATTTATCGGGATATTGATCTTCCACTATAGCGTTATCTTCTAAAAAGTTTTGTCAAAAGACTAACTCGCCATATAAAGAGCGCTTTGTATGGCGAGCTAGGTTTCGCGCTTCTAAACTCATACCTGTGTTTGCAGTTTTCTCAGTGGTTAGGGCGCAGAGTATTCGTGATGCCTAGTTTTATTCGATTTTTATTAATGCTACTTTTAGTGGCCAATAGCTTAATCCCTGTTTATGCGGGAGAGGTTAAGAAAGTCGTTTTTCATATCAATAATCCCACCAAAGTCGATGCACTTGCTGAAAGCGTAACGAACTTAAATCGAGTGTCCCCAGATGCCGATGTGGTCGTTATTTTTAATGGGCGGGGTGTTGTCGCAGTGTCTATGTTGGCACCGCAGAAAAATGCTGTAGAGGAAATACTAAGTACTGGCGCTAGAATTGGCGCATGCACTACGGCAATGTTGCAATTGGCGGTTCCTACAGATGCCTTAATTAAAGGAGTGGAATACATTCACGAGGGAGGCGTATTACGGTTAATCAAACTGCAAGAGCAGGGCTATAGCTATATAAAGATGTAATGTTGTTTTATTTTGTAGGTGAAAATTTACGCTGTGTTGAAATTGAGGAAAAGTTTACGAATGGTTTTCTTGTCTAGATTTATCGCATTCTTTTTTTTCGTCTATGCAATGACTGTGCATGCAGAACCTTTGAAGGTTTGGGGCAATGAGCAGTTACCACCGATGGGCTACTTGACGGATGGTAAACCTGCTGGATTTGGTGTTGAAATCACTAAGGCGGTATTAGATAAAGCGGGCATTGAATACGAGGTTAATCTTGCGCCTTGGGCCAGGGCTTACGAAGAAGCAAAAAATGGTAATGGTGCTGTGTTTGGTATGTATTGGACGGAAGAGAGGTCGGTGTTATTTGATTACACTTTTCCTCTATGGCAAGAAGATATAGTGATTGTTACCAAGAAAGGTAAGGAATTTCCCTTTAATAGCATAGAAGATTTACGTGGTAGGGTTATCGCGTATCAAAAAGGTACACGGCCTGGTACTGCGTTTGAACGATCATTGAAACTGAATATGTTTATTGGCGACCCTGATAATTATCCACCGGCTCGTTTACAAAAAATTCTACTGGATCGAGTGGATGCAGGGGTATTTAACCCAGGGTTGGCTGCAGTGGTTTGGAATTCAAAAAAAGGCAACTTACCCGTCAATCAGTTTACGGTGCTGGAAAAACCACTTGCTACAAAATACAAACATATTGCTATTTTGAAATCTGAGACGAGTGAGCAATTTATTAAGACGCTGGATAAGGCCATTGAAGCGCTAAAAGAAAGTGATGCTATAAATCGTATTATGCAGTCTTACCATTAAGTCTTAGCTAATGCTCTTTCGATAATCGCTAGGAGATAACCCTGTCCAACGCTTAAAGCTACGGGAAAAACTACTGGAATCAAGAAATCCTAAACGATAAGTAATAGAGGTAATCGATAGGTCTGATTGCCTGATGTATTGCATTGCTAAGTGCTTTCGGGTGTCATCAAGAATGGTTTTGTAGCTACTGTCTAATTCTTTTAATTTACGGTGCAAGCTGCGGCTGCTGGTTCCCAGTACCTTAGCCACTTTTTCTTGAGTGGGTTCGCCTTGCGGCATCAGATCGATCAGTGCATTGTAAACTGAACCTACAATGTCGTTTTTTCTGAAGCGGGCTAAATATTCGGTCATTACCTGTTCGTTTATTCTAGCCAATTCGGAGTTGCCCGTAGGTACGGGGGCATCAACAAACTTTCGTGATAAACGCAGTTCACAGTAATCCGCAGAATAAGTGACGGGGCAGTTATAGAGCGCATCATGGAGCGATGTGTCTCTAGGCTTTGTTCGGGGTAACGTTATTGAAATTATGTCATCTTCTTTGCTTGTGGGCATTTGCTGTCCAGCCATAACCATTAAGGCCATAAATGCATCAATGGCATGGTGGCTAGGGTAGGGAATGCCATCCACTGTATGCCAGGTAACGATAACTTCTTTATCGGTTTCCTTTGTTGTTAGATTTACTGCAGTGCTGACCACATCGGAAAACTTTTTAAGCATTTCCAAACTTTCACGCATGGAGCCGCTGGCGTGATGGGCGCTTGTTAGTGCATGAAAGCTGGTGGGCGTCACATGTTTAATGACTTGCAATCCAATACAGTCATCGCCAGAAACTTCTTCTGCAAGTTCCCAAAGGCGCTTCATTTTATCAATAGGGATTCGTTGGTTGGCGTCTTCGATGCACGCACGGTCGATACCGACTTTGTCCAGTATTTCCTGGCCATCGCAAAAGGGCTCCAATGCATGGAGTATTGGCATAACCCAGGTGGCTATGGTGGTGTGTGCACTTTCAGACATATACAACCGTGTCCTGTTTAATCAATACCTTGTCTGCTTACGCACTGAAGCTAATATCAGTGCGTATTAACATGGTCTTCGTCAATCGTGGTCGGGGGCTTCTGACAGGGCTGCCCCGTATAACTCCTCAATATAACATCAATTAAAAGAGTCGTTTAGCCAATGAAGCCAATAAAGTTCCTACTTTCGTGTGCCAGTATCGGTTTGCTCGCTGCATGTACCCATACGTCAATGGATAAAAAGGAGCCAATAACCGGAATATCGCCTCCAGCAGTTCAGGAATCGTTTAAAGTTCACCCTGACTTGCATGCTCATACCGCCGAGTTCGAGAAGAAAGTCTATCCGTTGGCAGAAGGTGTCTATATTGCTGTTGGCTATGGTTTGGCCAATACCATCATGATCGAAGGCGATGACGGTATCGTTATTGTAGATGTGCTGGAGAGTCAAGAAGCTGCTGAAGAGGCGATGGCAGAATTTCGCAAAATCACCGATAAGCCTGTTAAGGCACTGATTTATACCCACAACCACGCGGACCATATTTTCGGAGGTCGTGGATTTGTACCTGAAGGTGATGTTGATGTTTATGCTCACGAATCTACGAACTACTACATAAATCGTATCGTAAATCAGATTCGCCCGATTATTACCAATCGTAGTATGCGTATGTTTGGTAATTTGCTGCCAAAAGGTGATGAGGGTCGAATTAATCTAGGAGTGGGTCCATTTCTAGATGTGGGGCATGGTGGGGGTACGCCAACATTAATCCGCCCTAATAAAACCTATAGCGATAAACTGGACCTTGATATTGCTGGTATAAAAATCCAGCTTATCCATGCTCCAGGTGAAACCAATGACCAGACCATGGTTTGGTTGCCTGAGAAAAAAGTTTTGATGCCGGGGGATACTATTTATAAAGCATTCCCTAATTTGTACACCATTCGTGGCACCCTATATCGTGATGTGATGGACTGGGTTCGTTCCCTCGATAAAATGCGTGCACTTAACCCTGAATATATTGCACCGGGTCATACAAAACCCATTCAGGGCGCAGAAAAAATTCAAGAAATTCTAACAGTCTACCGCGATGCTATACAGTTTGTTCATGATCAAACTTTGTATGGTATGAATAAAGGATTAACACCTGATCAGTTGGTTGAAACAGTAAAGCTTCCAGAACATTTACGTAATCATCCTTACCTAAAAGAATTGTACGGCACTGTTGAATGGGGAGTGCGTGGAATTTTTACCGGTTATTTGGGTTGGTTTAATGGCGATTCAGCCACCTTATCGCCTGTTACGATAAAAGAACGTGCGCAGGGTATTATGGATATCGCTGGTGGTGAAGCCGCGTTTAAAGCTAAGGTGGTGGTAGCAGTTCAAGAAGGCCGTTATAAATGGGCCGCTGAATTGGCGAATCATATTTTGGTATTAAATCCTGAAAATGTCGAAATAAAGGAACTGAAAGCGGCGGCACTACGTAAGCTGGGTGAGCAAAGCATCAGCCCTAATGGTCGTCACTTCTACTTAACGCAAGCGCTTGAGTTGGAAGGTGAAGCAGAGATGGAAAAAGAAGCGGTAACCGATGCAAAAGTAGCTGTTGCTAAATCATTCCCAGTTAAGAACTTTATTTCGGCTATGCCTACTTTATTGGTACCAGAGCGAAGTATTAATAACCACAAGACTATGAGCTGGATCTTCCCTGATGTGCAGAAGTCTTATACTTTGGAAGTGCGCCGAGGTGTCGCTGAATTCCGTGAAGGTGTTGATGACAATGCTGATATCAAACTCACGGTGAATAAAGATGATTGGGTGGAAATAATTCTGGGTGAGAAGAGTTTTCCCATCGCGCTGGCCACCGGTGATGTAAAACTGGAAGGTGGTATCAAAAAACTACCAGAGCTAGGAAAGTTCTTTGCTCAATTTGATTTGCCTAACAAATAAGATCAGATAAATGCGGTCTGATGATGAGACCTTATGAGTCATCCCCTGATCGCCTAGCTCGGCATGACCTAGCTGGGTGA
>Ga0105348_1002572_pt1 | contig 10728 bp, 9 predicted proteins | sample EN8Hudsemesocosm_2_FD_83504 | JGI IMG/M metagenome (GOLD analysis project Ga0105348, IMG submission 83504) | Methane-oxidizing microbial communities from mesocosms in the Hudson Canyon - EN8C Hudson Canyon | ecosystem: Environmental > Aquatic > Marine > Cold seeps | place: Hudson Canyon...
ACCTATCCCTACATTTTGGCCGTAACTTATCTCACTTTTGTGGTCAGTGGTGCTGGTTCTATGGTTTGGCGCTACTGCCTTTGGCACACGTTTTTGCTATTGAGTTCACTGTGCCTATTTGGACGGCGGTATTTGCAAGTTTGATTCTGTCGGAGTCGATTACATTTAAGCGGACAATCGCTATTCTAATGGGCTTTATTGGCGTCTTAGTTATTCTTCGGCCGGGATTGGTAATGATTGAATGGGCATCTTGGGTTGTGCTCGCCAGTGCTATTGCCTATGCGCTTGCCCATACTTTAACTAAGCGATTATCGGGTATTGATAGTACTCTAGCGATTCTTTTTTATATGCATGCAATGCAATTACCAATGGCTTTATTGCTTGTCGTCTTTGATTTCGCTTGGCCTGAAGGTGACGCATGGTTATGGGTGGCATTTACGGCAGTTGCAGCGTTGTCAGCTCACTTTTGTATGGCAAAGGCGCTGTCTTTAGCAGACGCAATGTTAGTGATGCCAATGGATTTTTTACGCTTACCGTTAATTGCTGTTGCTGGTTATCTCTTGTATCAGGAGTCAATCGATGTGTTTTTGTTATTGGGGGCTGGAATTATGTTGCTGGGTAATATGCTGGCCTTAAGAGAAAAGCCAGCGGGGAAGCGTACTTCTTAACTTATTTCTTTTTCCGCTGTTTCTTTGGATAAAATGCGGGTTCGCCTTCTGGTCGTGATCTAAAGCGTCTATGCATCCATAGATATTGCTCGGGATGAATTCTAATAAAGGTCTCGAGTTGTGCGTTCAAGCGAGTCGCAGCGGTTACATCATCATCTTCGGCGATGTTCTCAAGTATCGGTGAAAAACGAATGCTGTAGATTCCATCTTGTTCGCGTAGCTGGCTAAGCATCAAAACAGTTGCACCTGATTCACGTGGAAGTCGCATTGCTGCTTTTACGGTAGCAGTCTGAATACCGAAGAAGGGGGCGAAGACAGAGCGCCTCTTTCCAAAGTCTTGATCGTAGCCATACCAGACCGTATTCCCTTGCTTAATGAAGGTCGTCATCTCTTTGAGTTCATACTTGCTGAATTTTTCATGGCGGTATCGTAAGCGGTGTCGCTCAATGACAGCATCAAATAATGGATTATCATTAGGTCGATACATATAGCTGAAGTTAAAGACGCTATTAACCATTGGGCCTGCGAGGTCCATGATGCTGAAATGTCCACCGACTAAAATCACACCTTTGCCACGAGCTTCTGCCTCTTTTAGGTGTTCTAAACCGTGAACTTCAAGCTTATCAAGAATTGGCTGGTGGTTGCCCCACCAGGCAATTGTGGTTTCAACAAGGCCTTTCATATTGGCGATAAAAGATTGTCGTACCAGTTCATCTCTCGCTTGATCGTTAAGCTCAGGAAAGCAGGCGTTAATGTTAGCTTGAGTAATCTGTAAGCGGCTGCCTCCTTGCTTATACATTAATATACCTAACTGGGTACCTAGCCACATTTTAGCCTTGTAGGGCAGCAGTGAAATTAGAAACATGAAACCAATGCCAAGCCACGTGCCCCAGTATTTAGGGTGGAGGAATTGGCGGTAATAATATTCTTTAGGGATGATAATGCTTTTTTTCATGGTTATCGTATCAATACCGTTATGGAGCGATGTCTATATGTAGGAGTTGCATTAAATAAGCTGAATGCAATGAAGCTGAGGCATTCTAATCTAAAACGGTTAAAGCTAACAATGTGAATCAAGTATTCAAGGTTGATGAAAATTATTTTTGGATACAGAAAACAGCAATAAAATCCTTGCAAGTTGATCTTTCCTTATAAAACAGTGACTTAAAAAGGTACATTGGCGTATTCGAAAAGACAGCTTAAAAGCAAGTAAAAATGCGAATAAAAAGGGCTTGATTTTGTCTGCGAAATCGAAGAAAGTGCGCGTCCTTTTTAGCTCTTGCCTTGTCATCAAAGAGCCGTTTTATTGAGAATATGCAAATGAATAACGTTTTAACCGAACAGCAAATCCAGTCCGTTGCCAGCATGAGTGAAGAAGCTTTATATCAATACTTCATTGAGCAGTCGGTTGAACATAAGCAGGTTTGGGGATTGCGTGATGAAGATGGTTTTGTTCAGTTAGGTACTGAAGACCAGGTATGTTTACCTGTTTGGCCTCATGCTGAATTAGCTGAGCAGTGTGCAATGGATGAGTGGGAAGGTTGCGAAGCTGTCGCCATTCCTGTGCAGGTATGGGCTAGTCACTGGCTAACGAATATGGGTAAGAAGGGGGCTTGGCTAACGATATGTCCTTCTGAGTATGATACGTGTTTAGTCTGTGAACCTTTAGAGGTGCAGCGCGATACACTTTGCGCTATGCCAGTCGCCAATGATCTGCTTCATTAATATAGTTCTAAAGTGCAGGCATCAGAAAAAGATACCTGCACTGAGTCGCTAGACTTAATCCTCTGCTTTTTCACTCTCATCAGCAGAAGAAAATAATACCTCAGATTTTCCTTTGATCGCTTGCCCTAATAGATCTTTATTACGGGCAAATACAAGACCAATTTCTTCTACCTGTTGCTCGCTTAACCCTTCAATTTTATTTTCCATGAAGTGACTGATTGCTTCTGCAAGTTCAAGCATCTTGTCGTATTCATCGGCTTCTTTTTTACTGGTGAAGGTTCTGCTTGTATCTCTGTCTGACATAAATAAAGTCACCACTGCCATGGGTTTTACTCCTTAAAAGTACTGTATAACTAAACAGTATTGTATTGTGCCTGGTGAGTCAAGGGCAGAAGGTCTAAAACTATCGTTAATATGAGCTACCTGCGTTATTATCTAAGGATAACGTTAGAATTTGATTGGGATGATTTATGCAGTTTGAGCAAGAAATAATAATAAACTCAGTTTGCCTAGTGTGGTTTTTGATATGTTGGGTTGGTTATACTTTTTATGCTCGCAATAGGGCGAGTAGGCAATCGTGTCTTGCTTCCGAGTTACATAATTATCGTGAGTCTTGGATGAGGCGTGTACTGCTGAGAGATATAAGGGTGGGGGATGCAGCTTTAATTGCAAATTTAGAGCGCAACGTAAGCTTCCTAGCGTCAACCACCATCTTAATCTTGGCGGGTCTATTAACTGTTTTTACTGTCTCTGATCAAATCTCTAGTCTTGTTTCTCAAATTCCTTTTGCGGTTACTGCGAGCCTGCTGTCTGTGCAGTTGAAGATATTGATGTTATTGGTGATTTTCGTTTATGCGTTTTTTACTTTTACTTGGTCAATGCGTCAGTATGGCTTTTGTTCGATTGTATTAGGGGCTGCCCCTATGGTCGATGAGGATGGGGTGACGGCCGAGGATCGTGAGCGTTATGCATTCTATGCTGCGCGAGTCATTGATCTGGCTGGGCTTAGTTATAATCATGGTTTGCGAGCTTATTATTTTGCTTTATCTGTGCTGGCTTGGTTTATCAGTCCTTATCTATTTATATTATCCAGTAGTTTTGTTGTGGCAGTATTATATAGACGAGAGTTCAAATCGCGTTAATTGCTGGCATTGAAACAAATGGATGGTGCTCATGAGCATCCGGCAAATGTATAAATAAACTCCTTTTAAAAAGAGGGGAACTTATTTTATTGCAGGTTCTCAAATTACAGGCAAAAAAAACGCCCATCATTAAGGATGAGCGTTGAAGTGTGCAGCATGATATGTAAATCATGAATAAATAATAATCAGCATTTCACTACCTGTCTGTTGCAAAATTGCAGTGGTATGTAACGAAATGTCTCTCACCTTCACAATTTGTCAGTTTTGACCCTATGGCTGGCTTCTTTTCATAGCATTAGCTGGTATTATCAGTCCATTTTTACCCTGGTCTATTCACTTGGCATTAACAATCTTGCTTTGACCAGAATATTAGATTTTTTAGCTTGGAATATAATCATGCGGTTTTTATCGGGTTCGCTTGTCTTTTTATCGGCATTGGCTCTGCTACCAGGGTGTAGCGATAGCAAGAGTAGCAGTAGTTCTACGTCAAATATCGATGGCTGGGTTGGCGCACAAGGGCTAAATAATGCTCAGGTTGTTGTCAATCAGGTGGCTGAATCGGGTCAGGTTTCAGTCGATGGTAACGGCATTTATTTTGGTTTACGTGAATCGACGAATACTGCAAGTCGTTTCACTGCAAGCGTGGCGAATGATGAAGTATTGCTCTTTATTGCTCGTGGGCAAAGCGCGGATGTTGATAAAGACAAGGATAATTTGGCTACTCAGCGCCAGTGTCAGGTAGCGCAAGGCTGTACTGTTTCAGGTGCGGCATATGGCTTTGCTGATTTCTACTCGGCAACGAGTGGATTTGAATGGCGCAGTATTGCTTATACAGTTAGTGATGGCAGTCGAAATAATGTTAATGCCATTACAACACTTGCCTCCGCATTTGCTTTTCAGTTTGATGTTAAAAACTCTCCAATAGGAGGAGGAGCATTTGAAAATGAAACGTTCACGGCTTATGACGTTGTGCTGTCCAACTCCCAAACCTCTATTTTATTGGGTTTGCAGGATGTAATTGGAGATCTTCCTGCGAACTTAACTAAGTTAAATAATTATAAAGAGAATACCGAAACGGTTCGTAACCAAATTCGTTATGGTGCCTTGTTAGCAGGTCTTCAGCAGTTAGAGTTAACTCATAGTGCAGATAATAATGCAGTCGGTGATATTGATTTCATAACACTTGTCGCTCAGCAATTTGCCCAAGACAAAGGGCAGTTCTATAACCACAGCCCAGTGGCGGAACGCACCTTAACTTTACAAGCTTGGTATCAGGCTGCACATGATAACTTAGTAAGTATTGCCGCTAGCATTGCTAATACTCAGGCAAAGGCGGCTGCGAATGCAGTAGTGGCTAAGCTGGCTACAGATATCGCATCTATTTCAGATGTTGCGCTAGCGAATGCCAAAACAGCGGCAGTTGCTGATGATTTGAGTCAGTTATTAACGGCCAGTGAAATAGAAGACTTCAATGTAGGCTTGGAAAAAACCAAGTTGTTTGTAAATGATTTATTAAGTTATCAGCAAACATTTTGGCAGCCTGATTATCAATCTGAATTGGATGCTTATTTATTATTACTGAAAAGTATTGGTGATGAACATCGTGAAAATCTAGATGATCTAGCGACAGAGTTTTCAAGAATTCAATCGTATTATGTTAATTGTACAATCTTAGTGCCAGCAGCAGCTGAATGTACCACCACTTATGATGCTACAACGAGAACGGGATTGCTGGACATTGATAATCTTGATAAAACCTACGACAGTGCAACAAAAGTTCTAACGTTTGCTAATGGCAATGTTGTTTCCCAGAAAATTGCGGATATTAATCTCATTGATGGCAATGATGACCCAGTAAGCTCTAATGCAATTGACATTTTCATTACCGGTAAACTAGTGAAAAATAATTTAGTACTGACCTTGGCTCATGATCTTGATAGCGCTGAAGAAAATATCGACGTTCCTTCCGCAATGCGTATTTATTACGATCAAAAAGTAACTGAAGTAAATCCGGAGCTAGAAATACAAGGCTATGAATTAATTTGGGGTGAATTTCAGTTATATGATGAAACAAAACTGCCTACTGAGATGGAGTTGAGTGGTGCTTTTAGGATTTTTTATCGTGGTCTGCGTAATCCTCAGAACGCTAATACCCCCAACGATTCTGAGTTACGTTTCAATATCGAAAATTGGGTTTTATCATCAAGAATAAGTGATCAAATAGATGATGATGCTGGAGACGATAGAGAGTTTACTAGCCTGATTATTACGGCAAGCTCATCTAAGCCAGATACCTTCTATCCTGCAGAAAAGTTGGCTGGTTTTGATGGATTCTTCAGCGTTAATAGTGATATCGCTCTTGGTAATAATATCGATGGTTTACTCGAATATCATATTGGTCAAGAAAGCGTGCCGTTTGGATCGGGTGTGATTGAAGTGCAAACGATTGATTTCATTAATTCAATCAATGACGATATTCGTTATCGCTTTTACCCTGACGAAAAAGTTGTTGATGAAAATGACTCCGATCGAGATGGTAATGTTAAAGAGTTGGTAGATAGGCACCGTATTGAAGAGTGTAAACTTGATGAGACCAGCGGTAATGTAGTGAGCTGTGGGCCAAAATCAACGGTTTATGACAAGGTTGATATGCAGGCTACGATCAACGAATTCTGGGAGTTAGGGCTTTTTCAGCGAACTTCTGTTGATGGTCATGGTACTTATTTTGTCGATTTTCCTAACATAGCAGATGCTAATGGTTGTCTTGTACTGGATACGTTAACAGACGGTATGCCAGCAATGAGTGGCACCCTAATTGAGCAGCAGGTCTTGGGGTTGGACTCAGTCCGTTTATTTACGGAAGTTCAGCTTGAAGATAGTAATCTAGTTGATTTGCCTAATACATTATTTGATATGACGGTGGTTGCACCGACGAAAGATAAGTACCGTATTACAGCAGCGTTATCTCATAATTATACGGGAACAACGACTGACAATTCTGGCGTTATTTTAGGTACGGGCGGATCGGCGAGCTCTTTAGTGGTTAGTTATGATACGTCGGCTGACTTTGAGGATGCAGGTAATATATCGGTAGTTAAAGGCGGTGTAACTTTGACTTTAGGCGATGGCACGGTTGTTTCGGAAGATCAGGATATTACGGCATTCTTATCTCAAAGCTATAATCCTGCCTCTGTTCACTACAAAATCATTGAAGACGAAGAGGGCTTGCCAGATCGTTGTGTATTATCAGTAGGGAATAATTACGTCAAAGACCCGGCAGATCTTGAGCAGGTCTTTTACTTAAATTATCGTGATGTGGTTTACGGTACGGTAAGACCAGAAGGGGTTAATAATATTTGGACAATTCGCTATATTGATGGCAGTTGGATGATACCTTCAGAGAATCCAAGTGACGTTGTTACAGGCAGCTAAATTAGCACTCTTGTTGTAGACTGCTAATATAGTAAGCAATAAATTTTGAATTGATTAAGGCAATGTTATGGCAAGGGATTTACCAATGAGCATGATGCGAATTACATTGCTGGCGTTATTAAGTATTTGCAGTTTGGTTTCAGCAAGCGATGACGATGTTGATCCTTGGCAGGGCTTTAATCGTTCGGTATTTGAGTTCAATGAAGTTCTAGATGCCTACGTAGCAAAGCCAGTTGCCCAAGGTTATCAGGCAATTACGCCCCAGTTTTTGGATGCTGGTATCAGCAACTTTTTCTCTAATTTAGAAGATGTGCTCATAATTGCGAACGATGTATTTCAGTTAAAGCCCATACAAGCACTATCGGATACCGGCCGCTTTTTAATTAACTCGACTATCGGTGTATTTGGTTTTTTTGATGTGGCTAGCCACATTGGGTTAGTGAAACATAACGAAGATCTGGGACAGACATTAGGATATTGGGGAGTAGGCTCTGGCCCTTATGTTATGTTGCCTGTTTTGGGGCCTAGCAGTGTTCGAGATGCTTTTGGTATTGCAGGAGATTCATTGTCTGGACTTGGTTATACTCAAGCGGTAGATGTTCCTGCCCAGCAGGGAGGTTTGTGGCTATTACGCAATGTGGATGTTCGTGCCGATCTAATTGCGTCCGAAGGATTGATATCTGGAGAACGCTATTCGTTCTTTAGAAGCTTTTATATGCAGCGTCGAGAATACTTGGTCAATGACGGTCTTATGGCCGACGATGATTTTGACGAAGAAGATGATTTTGACGATGAGGACGAGGATTTAGACGAAGATCTGTATTAACAAAGATCTTCGTTTTAGAGACAAATTAACTATTATAAAAATTTATCGATACTAGCACCGTATTGATAAACGTTATTAGGCATGAGGCGAACGCGTAATAACGTTGCCTGAGCCTGAAGTGCTGGTGTATCACCACCGCCACTTTCTATCGATAGAATAATCGGAGTATTCACTTCAAATCCTTGTTCACTCTCTAATAAAGCGCCATTGCTGCTTAAGTCGAGACAAGTTGCTGGGAAAATCTCCCCATTTACATGAATTTGAGTATCGGTAGTAACTTGCATTCGAATGAAGTCACGTTTTTCGCTGTAATCCCTAGAAGCCTGGCCCATATCGAGAGTTCCTTTTTTGTTATTGTTACTATTCATGCTATCACCGCTGATGATATTTTCAAATTATCTTAACGTTAAATAAACGAACAATTCTGACTCTAATGACTAAGCATTTAGCATACCAACTATAATGAAATAAATAATATAGTTCATTTTTGGACTTAATAATGCAGCGTATATTGCACTGCTTCGGGCTTGCGTATATTGTTCGCTGAATCGATAGTTCCAAATTGGAGTAGCTTGATGAAAGCTCGCTTACTCATCATAGATGATGAGGCAATGGTACGAGACAGTATGGAGGCTTACCTAGAAGACAGTGGCTACTCAGTAGTTGCTGTTGATAGCGGCCAAGCCGGTTTAGACATATTAGAGACTAATGATATAGATTTAGTCCTGTGTGACTTACGCATGCCTGTTTTAGACGGTTTACAAGTACTACAAAAAGTGAAGCAGCGCTCCGTCAATATTCCGGTGATTGTTGTCTCTGGTGCTGGCGTTATGGACGATGTAGTACAGGCTCTACGCTTGGGTGCGAGTGACTATCTAGTAAAACCGATTCTCGATATGGTAATGCTAGAGCATTCTGTGCAGCGTAACTTAGAGCTAGTAGCGCTAGAAAAACAGAATCTAAGTTACCGTGATCATTTAGAGTCAGCCAATCGTGATTTAAGAAACAGCCTTGACGAATTACGTAGCGATCAGCAGGCGGGACGTAAAGTTCAGATGAAAATGCTGCCAGATTTTGTCGATGAGGGTGAGTTGTCATTTAGACATAAGATCCGGCCCTCGTTGATGCTTAGTGGCGACTTCTTGGATTATTTCCCCTTAGATTCAAAACATTATGGTTTTTACATTGCTGATGTTTCTGGCCATGGGGCTTCATCGGCTTTTGTGACTGTCTTATTGAAGAATTTGACCTATCGTTTGAAACGTAATTTAAAACGAGGTTCGAGTCAGGACCTATTTAACCCGGTAAAAGTCCTCGAACGAATTAATCAAGAGTTATTGGATACGGATTGCGGGAAGCATTTAACCATTGTCTACGCTGTGCTTAATTTAGAAACCTTGGAATTAAATTACAGTGTCGGTGCTCATTTTCCAATGCCTGTCTTGTTAATTGAAGGTAAGGCCCAATATCTAGAAGGGAGAGGGATGCCGGTTGGTTTGTTTCGTGATGCTCAATATAGCGAATATAGAATGAATCTGCCCTCCGAGTTTACTCTGTCTCTATTTTCGGATGGGGTTTTGGAATTATTATCACAACCTTCTCTCGTATTAAAAGAGCAATACCTGCTACACCTAATAGAACGGGAAGCAGGAAATCATGACGCTATTGTTAAGGAACTTGCCCTAGAAAGTGGTGAGGATGTACCGGATGATATTGCACTAATGACCGTTGTTAGGAATGAAAATGCAGCCAGGTAAAATTGAAGTTGCAAATAATTGCGGAACCTACGTTATTAAACTCAGTGGCGATGTACGGTTGAACCTGTGCTCTACACTAGAGGACTATTTAGATGAAATGTTTCTGGATGGTCTTTTTAAAACGGTATTGATCGATTTGACTGATGCAGAAGGTGTTGATAGTACGACGCTGGGTCAAATGGCAAAAATATCGATCGTCAGCCAAGACAAGTTTGGTCTTATCCCTACGATAATCACCCCTAACGAAGACATTACTCGTATCTTGCTGAGTATGGGGTTCGATAGGGTATTTTATTTAATAAGTGAAGTGCCAGAGAATATCTCGGATCTAAACGAGTTGACCTGTGAGCAGGTTAATGAAGAAGAGATGCGAGCTAAGGTGATTGCTGCGCACGAAATTCTTATGAGTTTGAATGACGATAATAAAAACGCCTTCCAAGAACTAGTTGATTGTTTACAGGCTAAAAGTAATAAATTTTAGTAGAAAAAGTAGGGGTTAATGTGAAAATTAAACAAGCTGCAGTCATTGGTGGTGGAAGTTTTGGTACTGCCATTGCCAGTATTATCGCTGCAAATGGCATCGCTATAAAACAGTGGATGCGAAACGAGGCGGTTGCTGCATCGATCAACGAGCAGCATGAGAATCCTCAATATCTTCCTGATGTGAAATTAGACGAACGCTTACAAGCAACGACAGACTTAGCTCAGGCAATTTCAGGGGCTGAAATTATCTTTGTTTCAGTGCCTAGTAAATCTTTTCGTAGTGTCGTTCAGCAGATCAAACCCTTTTTAGTAGAAGGTCAGAGCTTAATTAGTACGACCAAAGGGATTGAGCCAGATGGCTTTAATCTTATGAGTCAGGTGTTAACCGATGAGTGCCCAGGGCATTCGGTAGCTGTATTGAGTGGTCCTAATTTAGCCAAAGAGATCGGTCGTAAACAATTAACCGCCACCGTTGTTGGCAGTACTGATGGGTCCTTAAGAACAGCGGTACAAGAATCGTTAGGGTGCGAGTACTTTAGAGTCTATGCCTCGGATGATGTTTTTGGGGTTGAGCTTAGTGGCGCATTAAAGAACATATATGCCATCGTTTCGGGGTTTATTGCCGCTTTGGGTATGGGTGAAAATACTAAGAGTATGATTATTACTCGAAGTCTGGCAGAGATGAGCCGTTTTGC
>Ga0105348_1002573_pt1 | contig 10726 bp, 9 predicted proteins | sample EN8Hudsemesocosm_2_FD_83504 | JGI IMG/M metagenome (GOLD analysis project Ga0105348, IMG submission 83504) | Methane-oxidizing microbial communities from mesocosms in the Hudson Canyon - EN8C Hudson Canyon | ecosystem: Environmental > Aquatic > Marine > Cold seeps | place: Hudson Canyon...
ATGGCTCTCGTTGCAACTAGTACCTATTCACCTTCTCGTAGCATGGAAACGATTACAATCAGTGCTTTAATATTTGGTTTTGTGACTCTGCCTTCGGCAGAGTCTGTGGACAAGAACCTGCTGCTCACTATCTACTGAGAAAATACTGCTTTAACTCCGTTGTATGCGCTTTTAGCGCTTTGCCAGATTGTCCTTACGCTGACAATGACTAACCAAGGCTCGTGAGCAAAAGCAGCCTATTTCTAATTCGTTTCTTACTAGATCACAGGCAAAAATAATATTTCACAATACTGCTAATTTTATTCCAAATACGACATCGCTGATTATTTCTATAATCGGTCAAAAAAACGTCAGCTCATAGTATTCTATTAATGCAGAGTAATAATAATCATACTTAAATAATTCTATATGACTGATATATATGTATTATATTTAATTTGGCTTGTATATTGTCTATATGCTCCTTCAAAAGGAGAATCCATTATGAGAACAATAAATATTACACCTAAGCAACTAAGCTTAGTCATCATTAGTTCAACGTCTATCCCTCTAATAGCTTTTGTATTAGGTTTTAATTTTTCAAAGTATCAACCAGTGCCAACACCTTTATTGCCTATAAGCTCAATAGTAATGACTGAAACGAAGATTACCAACAATGATGAAAATCATTATATAAAATCTACAGAGAGAGAAGGCCTTGAAACAAACTCAGATAAACTCTCAATAATTGGTTCCCGACAGAGCAAAGAAATACTTCCCTCAACAAACAGCACATACATAGATGATTATCTAGAGTCATGGGCAAAGAGTGATGACTTCGCCCTTGAATTTTTACCCAGCAAAAAAGTTTTTATCAATACTGACTTCCAGCAAGAGAGTGAGTTTCTAAAAATTACGACAATGAAAAAACCAATCCTACAAACGACCTCAAAAGCCACTCTGATGCGGCCACCATATGCACTACAGGTAGGTGTTTTCACTGAGAAAAAGCGAGCCATAGATTTGGCGAAAGAAATTGAAGATAAAGCACCAAAAGTACAGATTTTTACCAATAATAAACTTGAAGGACAAGTTATATATTCAGTCATCACCGAGTTATTTACAAACAAAGACTCAGCAAAAACATCTGGAGAACAACTGAACAGACTTCATCATATAAAATATTATGTAACCACATCTGAATCATTTGGTCACGAAATTTTTAGAGTGAATAGCGCTTACGTAGTTGCGAATGTTTTCTGAGTATTTATATAGCCCAAAGGTGGGTCTTAGAGTAAAGGACTTGAAGTAGATCACTACTGTTTAATTGTAAAGATGGATTTGACGTTTCTGCTCACTCGTTTTGGAAAGACCTAAGCTGCTAATGTTTTTTAGAGCATGCCTATATACCAGAAACAGTTTGCCATCAGCATCCCATGTAAAATGACCTGTTTGTGCTGATACTGTTGAAAAACTCTTACTTTTCAAAAAGTATGTTTTTTTAGGGTATCGAAATACATTACCTATCCAGAGAAAGTTGCTTAGAAGTGATTACAGGAGGTCGATTTTTTCCGATTGGAGGGCCGCGTCAAAATTTCAGAGTTTTTCAACAGTATCTGCTCTTAGCTTGCGTCTATTTCAACTTAAAAAAGAGTCCGCTTAGGGTTTGATGCGCTTTTAGCGCTTGGCCAGATTATCCTGAAGCTAAAAACACCCAACCAAGGCTGTTGAGCAAAAGACCGAAATTCACTATTTAATACCTCTATATAAAGTTTACAGAAGCTCTGCTTTGATTGAGTGGTTACTTTATAAAATCATTAATAATTTCTTGAATCTCTCCATTGGTTTTCATCTTCTTGAGAAGGTTAATATACTGATTCTTAAAATCTTCTTTGTATGGAAATCGAGCATCTTTTGAGGTAAACCCTAGAACCCCCTGCTCTGAGCTGATAGTAGCTCCTTGAGTCAAACTAACACCATCATATTTCCCTTCATTTTCAAGTTTCTTTAACTCCCACTTTATTGAAAGCGCATCATTCATATAACAATCTACCCTACCGGCGATAAGTTTCAGAAGGTTCTGAGGTGTGCCTTTAGCTTCTTGTACACTAATTTTTTTAGCTTTAACTGCTGACCAAAACACATCTCCGCCAGCAGAAAAACCAGCATTATTTCCTATACTTAAATTGAAATAATCTTCAGGCCAGTTCGGGCGTGATTTGCTTAATATAGATTTTGAACAAAAGACAACCAACACCTCATTAAGTATTGGCATATCGTAATCTCTTGCATATTATTCATTGCTTTTAGATGTACTTCATCATTCACCCGAAATATTTCCATTCCGTGTTGTTTACTCCTTCCAGAAATCTCTTCGAAACAGTGACAAAATCCCCAGCATTACGCTCAGATATTTCAAAGATCAAGCCGTTGTGTGAAGGGCGGCCAATTATCACTGAAACACCATGGTTTTCGAATGATGAGTGAAAGAAAATCAGCTTCATTAACAGTCATTCATAACCATTTCATTAAACGATCAGACGACACAACGGCAGCTGAGCGTTTTTTTGAGAGCAAACCACGAGATCTATTCATGCACCTTCTTGATCACCTAGACTACCTTGCAAGGCCGCGTATCCTACACCGAGGAGGCTTACCACTTGGTATTTAAGACTTGAATTCTATTTATACGCGGGGCACTCAATTTTTCCCACTAACTCGTACAACAGTTTAGCGAACTGAATGGTTTCTTTATCTTTGAATTTATTGCTCACAATCTGAATACTTATTGGCAAGCCTTCGTTTGAAATGCCAATGGGCGCTGACGTAGCAGGGAGTTCCAATACCGTTGCAAATGAGATCCAAGGAAAGTTTTCAGTATAGCTTCGTTGTTCGTTATTCACCGTCATTTTTCGCAATGGTACATCACTTTTTTGATTATGCACAATGGCGACAGTGGGCACGATAGGCATCAAAATAATATCGTAAGTATCGAAGGTGCTTTGCAGATCCTCTCGCAATTGCAAGCGCGTTTCATTGGTCTTTTTCCAGGCTTGGAGCGACTGACTAAGTCCTTTCAGGGTATTCAGGAAACTTTTTGGAAAACCGATAAAGCGGCCTATTAATGCAAGCACTGGCGCTAATATGGTAAAAACAATCCGCTGCTTTTTTGGCATAAAGGTAGCGATGACTCCACCCAGAAGTTTCAGATATGGAATATAAACATCAGTCAAAGCCAAACCATCGGGCGCTCCCTCTTCAACCTGTACACCTTGGCTCTTTAGTGTTTCGAGAAGAGATTGATATTGTTCTCGCAATTCGTTATCAATCGCCGCGATGGGGTCATCAAACCATGCCAATACCCTATATTCATTTAAGGCCTTTTTTTGACTGACGGATAGCTCCAGCTTCCATCCTACTTTCATGGACGGATTTGGCGCGGTCAGAATATCCAGCAACAAAGCAAGGTCACCGGGTGTTTTTGCAATAGGTCCCGCAACCCCCATATCAAGTTGACTAAGGGTTCCCGGCGCATCTGGAATATGTCCCTTAAGCGACACGATGCCATGGCTCGGTTTGTGACCAAATACACCACAATAGTGACAGGGCGTTCGAATGGAACCTCCAAGATCACTCCCCAGCTCAATTGGCGTTAAACCGGCAACTATTGCAGCGGCGGCACCTCCGGAAGAACCACCAGGGGTTCTGCTGATATCCCAGGGATTATTTGTGGTACCGTAGATATCGTTATAACTTTGAAGGTCGCCTGCGTTAAATGGCACATTTGTTTTCCCAAAGATAATTGCACCAGCATCAATCAGCTTCTGGACCGCATCAGCATTCCTTTTGGGGTAATAATCTTTGAGTGCCGGATTACCCGCCGTAGTCGGCATACTAACAACTTCATAGCAATCCTTAATGGTCATGGGTAATCCGTGCAAAGGCCCCCAGTCCTCACCGTTTGCCAAAGCCTCATCGGCGAGTTGCGCTCTCTTCCGAGCTTCATCAAAATTGGTGGCTACAATCGCATTAATACGCGGATTATGTTGCTGGTATTGTTGTTGGTAGTAACTCAGTAAATCCTGACAGGAAAACGCCAACGCTTTAATTTTATAAACGATTTGTTCAGCGCTCAATGGGTTTAAACTGTCAGGCGGTATTATTTTTGAGTCGTTTATTAGTTTATGGATAGTCGTTGAGGTGCTCATTATTGCTCCGCAATTATTTTCCGGATTTACACGTTTAATGTAACTTACTCTTTAACTGACATAACCCCTGTTTTGCTCGCTTCGACATCAAAACCCGTGCCAACGGTAGTAGGGTCACTCGGAACAGCGGGTGATTGTTGCGGCTTTCCATGCACCAATTAATTTTGGTTTCCCTTTGCATGCTAGTGAGTGTTATGGTCATCCTCGGCAGTAGAGGAGACAGATCACCTTCAGTAACCAGGCGTTTATTCAACAAGGACTCCTTCACTTCGATGCAAACCGTTTTTCCTCCCGTAAAAGGAAGTTTAACGATTTCTTGGTACTTTTTCCCAATCTGTGTAACAGGTAAGGCGTTGAGGGACTTAATACTTACAACGCCAGGAAACCATTCGCCAAATTTTTCTAAATCACTAATATACGCAAAAACCACTTCGGCAGTTTGATTAATCACAGTAGACTCATTTGCTATTACATTCATAGTTCTTGGATTCCTTAAAGTTATCTATCTAATAATTTCCATATCTGTATCTCCACTTGCCCTGTGACCGATATCAGTATACGGTCGGTTAAGCTTTTCTAGTAGATGACTAAAGGAAAAGGGTTTTTTCCAAATTGGAAAACGATGTCTAAATTTATTGAATATAAAATATTTGTGTCCGTGGTCGAACAGGGCAGTTTTTCTAAAGCGGCTAATCAGCTCAACGTATCGGTGTCATCGGTGAGTAAGCAGGTTCGTCGCTTGGAAGATAAACTTGGATTGAAATTGATTGATCGTTCAACTCAGTCCATTTCGATTACTGAGCTGGGCGGTAAATTTTACCAACATTGCCGGGGCATTTTAACCAACATAGAAGAAGTGGAGCAAAGCCTGCGTGATGATATGGCTGAACCCGCCGGAAAATTGGTCCTTTCTATTTCAAATGTACTCTTAAAAACGCCCTTCATGTCTATTTTACATCAATTTAATCATCACTATCCAAACATCAAGTTTGATATTAATGTTGCTAATCAATTTGAAAATTTGGTAGAAAAACAAATCGATTTTGCCTTTCGGATTGGTCATTTGGAAGACTCCGGGCTAACCGCGTTGTCTCTTTTAAAAACCAAACTCCTGTTCTTTGCATCGGCAGAGTACATAGCGTTAAACGGTGAGCCTAACAATATTGAGTCATTAGTAGATCACAATGTAATTGTTCCATCGTATCTCAATTTATCTGAAGTAAGTGGTGTTATTGTTCCCAATTTAGCCAATTTTAATTTTGGTAATTATCATTCAAGCAATGACTTTATTGCCCTCCATGAAGCCGCGTGTGCGGGTATGGGTATTATTCCGACACTAAATATTGCAGTAACGAAAGAAGTAAACGAGGGCTCTTTGGTGCCTTTGTTTGATTCTCAATCATTCCATCAAAAAGACTTGTATCTGGTATACCACAAGAGAGAATACATGCCGAAAAAAATGACATTATTTAAGGAATTCATGAAGGCGAACTTTGCGCGAATTTTCTCTGAACTAACGGTATAGTGTTGTGCTTGTATGGCATCTAGTTTCTCGATGTTTAGCATTTCCTCTATCCATAACGTTAACGATTCATGAGCTTTTTCTGTTGTTTCGAAATCATGATCGAAAAACCTGATAGCTGCATCATCTTTTGCTCTGCAAATTTCGGTACGATTAAAACAGAATATTGCCCATTGAGCCTGATGCAATCGGGATTAGATCTACTGGCATACCTGCGTCTTCCCTGATTCTAAGCCCATTAATTCTGCTCTCAATTCAGCTCTGGGTTTCATAAGTAATTTAAACGGTTTTGGTCGCCTTTACTGTACTCTTGGCTCGACTCGGCCAAAGCGTTTTAGCAAGCGTCTAAACGGTATATTTTAAGGGCATATTATCGAGTTCGATCAATTTTTATCAGCTGAAAATCGGTATCGATGATGCAAAAAACTTAGAATTGATTCTTAGTCATTAGGTAGCAGGTTATCAAAAGGCACATTTACCGTGCCTTATGATATTTTCATTTAGAACTTGTTCAAAAATTAATATATATACCTAATCAGCCATATCAATCAGAAATTTTTTATACTTCTCACGAAGGTCTTTCTTCAACAGTTTTCCTGTCGCAGTATGCGGCAATGAGTCAACCATTAAAACAGCATCAGGCAGTGACCACTTCGCTACTTTACCTGTCATAAACTGTAATATGGAACCTTCATCACACGCCTCGCCCTCAGCAAGCACAACTAACAACAGAGGGCGTTCATCCCACTTAGGGTGAAGCACACCAATCACACAAGCTTCTTGAACACTAGGATGACCAATGGCTGCATTTTCTAACTCAATTGAACTAATCCATTCGCCACCCGACTTAATGACATCTTTTTTCCGATCAACGATTTGCATAAAGCCCTTTGGGTCTATGGTTGCCACATCACCGGTATCAAACCACCCATCCGTATCTAACGCGGTTTCGTCTTCAAGGAAATACTGAGCAGCAATCCAAGGCCCTTTTACCAACAAACGGCCAAAATCGACACCATCACATTTACGCTCTTCCCCTGTATCATCAACAATCTTTAACTGTACACCAAAAACAGGACGACCTTGTTTTGACTGCAATGCATAGCGCTCTGAGCTAGGTAAGTTTTTAAAGGCACGTGTCGGCGCACACACAGTGCCTAACGGACTCATTTCAGTCATACCCCAAGCATGAACAACAAAAGCATTATGTTTCTCATCGAAGGCCTGAATCATTGAAATGGGTGCAGCAGAACCACCTACAACAACACGCTCGACACTTTCCAGCACTTGATTCTCTTGCTCCAAATAGTTAAGCAAACCTAACCAAACAGTCGGCACGCCGAGTAATAGGTCAACTTTTTCACTTTGTATTAACTCTGTTAATGAAGCGCCATCCATTCCAGCCCCGGGAAAAACAATTTTCGCCCCCGTCATGGGTGCTGCATAAGGAATCCCCCATGCACAAACGTGAAACATTGGAACAACCGGCAGCACTACTGATTCACAATTAATATCCAATCCTTCACGCTGTGCAGAACCTAAAGCATGAAGAATGGTTGAGCGGTGCGAATATAAAACACCCTTTGGATTTCCTGTGGTACCAGAGGTATAGCAAAGCGTTGCCCCCTGCTCATCATCCAGGTTAGGCCAAGCAAAAACTTCAGACTCACTCGCTATTAAAGATTCATAACACATCACATTAGGTAAGCTTGTTTCTGGCATATTGGCTTGATCCGTTAAAATGATCACTCCCTTCAAGCTTGTAAACTGCTCATGTAGTGCCTCTACAATCGGAAGAAAGGTTAAATCTACAAATATATAACGATCATTTGCATGATTAACAATATAAGTTATTTGCTCAGGAAAAAGCCTCGGGTTGATTGTATGAGTAATCGCTCCCGAGCCAGATACTGCGTAATACACTTCAAAATGACGAAAGGTATTCCAGGCTAACGTTCCCACTCGCTCTCCAGACGACACGCCTAAACGCTTCAAGGCATTCGCTAGCTGCTTGGATCGAATTAATGCATCAGCGTAAGTATAACGATGAATGTCACCTTCAACCATACGACTCACAATTTCTGAACTTCCATGATATTTAGCCGCGTGTTCCAGTAAATCCGGAATAACCAAGCCCTGCTTTTGCATATTTCCTAACATATTATTTTAATCCTTTAGACCTTTTGTGAGTGCGGTTTAATTGCACACAATTTTATTATTGGTTTTGAGTAAATTTCACTGTTCATATTATATGAGAGGTATATTTTCTTTAAACCATAGATATATAATTTAATTTGTTTTAATTTGCCAAAACTTTCACTTTCCAGCATGACAGAATAAGCCTCTAATTTAATATTTATCTTTAACTCTTGCAGTTAAAAAATCAACTACGCCTTCACTTTGGGCAAATGATCACGCTGTTTTAAATATAAAATATAAATCGCAAAATAAGAGGTGTGAGTTATTGTTAACGTAGGATTGATATCCTATAGTTGTAAATTAACACAATCTAAATAGGGCTTTAAAACCCAGTGCGGTAACATAATAATGCCCTCCCCTTTAGCTTCTTTTTGAATCAACCAAACGCCAAAATTGCTGGCTGTTAAAGGTGACAGTGAAACATATTGCCACTGCCCTTCAATCTCCAATAACCATGGAGTAGGCCCTAAGGGTGTCAGAATAGTCCTTTTGGAGAGGACTAAAAAGACCATCGTACTTATACATTACTGTCTATCGGGTAAACCATGGAAAGAACATATTCGTTTTTTCTTGATAGTCTTTATATTCCTTTCTTTTTCGAACAGAATAATATTCGGCAGGGGTTGCACCAGTAAGGTGAACCAGAGTGATGTACATCATGAATGAGGCGCTCAAGGTGCCCACACCTAAGCAAATCCAGACAGATAATGCTTCACTAGAACTAAGCGCAAGCCACGAGGGAATAGCTGCGATCACAAGCCCTGTCCATACTAGCCACTCAGCAAAGTAGTTCGGATGTCGGCTGTATTTCCATAGACCGATATTGCATACCCCCCCTTTATTTTTTGAAATAAATAGCATTTTTTGGCCATCCGCTATTGATTCAAAAAGATAAGCTGTAATCCAAATGCAGATACCGATAATTTCCAAACTTGAAATTGACTCATTACTGTTGGTAGCAATTAAGAAACCAGGCAAAGCTAATACAGTAATATTGGCAAAGCCCTGAGCCATAATTTCAGCCAATAGATGGGCGTTTATATGTTTACTGCCTGATTGCTCCAACACCATACGACGATAGTTATAGCGCGGAAACTCGGTTTTGAAGATTACACCAGTCTTTTTTGCCATTACTAACGCACCTAAGCCCATGCGTAAACCAATGAACAAATAAATGCCTCCAACGGTCAATTTACGGATAAAATCAGCATCGCCCATTAGCAAAATTTGAAAGCCAATTAGTGCAACACCAAACGGCCACGCGATATCAACATAAGACACTCGCTTTGTCCGCAGGAATGGTATGCACGCAACGAGTGCAAAGAGGGTAATTTGCATCATACTGTTTATTAACAACAGGTTGACCAAGGCATCATGGTTTGAGAAAACGATTGCTGAAAACAAACAGACGAAAAACAGGTTTAAACCTACACTCATATTCATAAGTTCTACTCCACTCTAAATAAAGCTTAATCACCTAAGCCGCTACGAGGCAACATAGTATCAATAAAAAACACGCTGTTAGGCGTCTATCGCGGACAAATAGGCGGCAAATATTGCCACTACCGTCTCAAGATTAACGGTTCAGCTTGATTAGAAACCAGCATAGTTAGCGTTATAGGTTTACTTACCCTGCATCCTCTCTAATAATGTGTCGAGCAGTAGAAACTTATTAGCCACTTGTTTAAGCCAACTTACCCTATGACAAAAAGCGACCATTACGTTACTGGAATTGCACTATCCCAATTTATATATGGTGCAAAGTCTCTAGGCATCGAGGTACAGGGTGTACTTGAGCAGTCTGGGCTGGGCAAGGAACACCTAATTCCCTCAGCACGAGTGCCTGGACCTAAGTATGAGATGGCACTACTAAAACTTATACTAGCCAATAAAAATAATAGTTTTGGTGTAGATATTGGACAGCAAATCATGCCCCCATTATACGGGGTGCTGATGTCTCTCGCACTCAGTTCACCTTCTTTAGGCGAAGCCCTTAAATATATGGCTCGCTATCAAGGTCTTGCTACAGGCAACTGTGGTGAGGTCGAATACGCGATTGACGATGAAAATTATCAGCTAACAATTGCGATGACGCATCAGAACCCTGTTGTGCGACGTCATGTTTCCGAATGTGTTATGACAATGTTTTGCGGCTTACTTAAATTAATTACTTCGCGACAGGATCTATCTCCAGAGGCACTATGGCTTGAACATCCACCTTATTCAAATGCTACTCGGCGTCATTTAGAGTCGATCGTACGCTGTCCGGTCTCGTGGGAAGCAGGTGAGACACGTATGATTCTCAGCAAGAATATTCATCAGTTCCAAATTTTTGGGCATGGAGACGAATTGCTTCGTATAGCAGAAAATCAAGCCCAACAGCAGCTTGAAAAAATCAACAAGAAAATGTCAGACCTTGAGAAAATAAAGTGGCATGCTGGCGAGTTAATGCTATCTAGTGCGCCAAGGCGAGAAACCGTCGCTACACGACTTCAGATATCCACTAGAACGCTTGACCGCAGGCTTGAAGAGGCAGGTATAAGTTGGCAGGAAATGGTCGATGGTCTGCGCTTACAAACAGCGCTTAAATATTTATCGGATCCAGAAAGGACAATAACCGAAATTTCCGAGAAGCTTGGTTTTAGCGAAATACGAACCTTTCAAAAAAAATTTAAAGTATGGACTGGTTTAACGCCAACGGGGTATCGAAAAGAGGTCTATAAGCAATTGTAGCGGCACACCTAATCAGGCGACTTCAACATGGTTGATGTTAGTACTTTGTTAGAAATTAGAGAGTGAAATATACACCCGTTATTTA
>Ga0105348_1002574_pt1 | contig 10726 bp, 13 predicted proteins | sample EN8Hudsemesocosm_2_FD_83504 | JGI IMG/M metagenome (GOLD analysis project Ga0105348, IMG submission 83504) | Methane-oxidizing microbial communities from mesocosms in the Hudson Canyon - EN8C Hudson Canyon | ecosystem: Environmental > Aquatic > Marine > Cold seeps | place: Hudson Canyon...
CCAACCCACCGTTTTGAAAATCACCACCTATGTCTCCCAGGCTTAAACTAAAACCCTTCTGCTGATTATAGGGTGATGTGTCTATCTGAGTAATGGCACCACGAACAAAAAAGTCTGGCGACTTAAAGGCTTTCTTTTTCGGGTGTGCCGACTGCAGGGCCAATATATTGGGTGTTGAGCGGTCATAAGCGACATAACGTAGCGCACCACTCTCTTTGCTCATGGTTGAAATAGCCGAAATCAACATTTCCTTAGTACCATAACCGGCACTACCACGAGACTCAGAGAAGTCAGGCAACCCTGAGCTAGTCACCAATATAGGATCAACCTTTTTCTCCTTAAACATATGATCCATACACTCCAACCCCGAACTAAAGCTGGTTAAAGCTCTGGTGGGATGCACCGTGGAGTATCGTTCCGCAATAGACTCAGGTGGTGTCGCTTTAAATACAGCGCAAGAAGATAAAAGTATGGAAGTAGTAGCGGTGAGAAGAGCTAAACGCATGGGTATCAATCCAATTGACCAAACTATTTAATACAATTCAATACAAGATTCCGTAGATCTAAAACGTACGTGCATTAGACCCGATATTTATTGTAGTTGTTAAAACTGAGAACACCGATTCCCTGTGTTGATCACATCACCGGTAATTACGATATTAATATCACCCGTGAGCGTTTTATCGACTGATTGATTACCTATATCAACACTACCGCAGCCAGCTTGACCCGCTACGCTCTCTAGGCTTTCCTTGGAGATATTTCCATTGGGATTGTTCTTTTCCAAATTATCTTGGTTAAGCAACAATACTTGGGAACGTGCCTTCAGCACTTTAAGATTAGCTCGATCTTGCAGCAAACCTCCGGCACTAACGGCCAGAGGCATTAGCAAAACGAGAAACACCATTACACGCATGGGTTCTCCTTAAACTCGATTAACAAGCGCTTTTAGTACCAATAGAACCAATTTTTTGATCCGAACAGGACTCATTACCGATTGCAGCATCAATTGCTTGAATATCTGCGCCTTCAATAGTTACGTCACCTTCAACACTACCAGAATCGATATCCATAATTTCCTGGGTTGCGCTAGATTCATTACCAATAGCAGCGTTAATCGCCTGAACATCATTAGCAATAATTTCCGTAGCACCATCCAACTTTGGTCCATCTGGGGTATCATCGGCAAAGGCTGGGGTTCCAAAAAATGCTAGTACGAATGCAGTTGTAATAATCTTTTTCAATGTATCATCCTCTCTATTATGCACTTCACATTTTAGACAATGCGTTTAAATTTAAAAGGAAAAAGTTATTCCAAATTTCCTTTTTGTATATCAGATCACGGATTATACGGAATATCGATAAAAATCTGACGACCTGTATGTTTATCCGTAACTTCCATCTGAATATCATGACCATATCGAGTAATGGTATCAATATAGGCCGTAAACCGTACCTGCGTGTTTACCTTTAAAATAACCAGATCTTCTCCCACTTCAAATTCTAACCCTTCCAAAATCACATAAGGTTCTTGGGTAAAATGATCAAAACCTTGAACAGCAAAGCCCAAGGAGGAAAACAACAAAAGCACTACCGCTAAAAACTTCTTCATCATCCAATTCTACTCTCTCAACTTGACTGAGGGCTACTCAGCAGTTTTTTTCAACACCCAAAAACAGAACGCAGCGACTTAAGCAAGAAATCAACTAGCCTCGCTCTCATTTTTTGCTAACCAGTCAACAAGGTCCTCTGCAGGCATAGGTTTCGCATATACATAACCTTGTATAGCATACACCCCATGCTGCTCTAAATACTCAACCTGAGCCTTATCCTCAACACCCTCAGCAATAGTCTTTAGTTCCGACGATTTAGCAAAGGCAATTATGGCATCAAGCACTGATCGCTTAACATCATCACTTTGAATAGTATCGACAAACATTTTGTCTATTTTTAATGTGCTAATACCCAGCTCCTGCACATAAGAAAATCCACCATATCCAGTGCCTGCATCATCTAATTTCAAGTCAATACCATATTCAAAAAAGGCATCCAGCGCTTTTCTTGCCTGAGCCAGATTAGCAATTTGTCGACGCTCCGTTATCTCCAATGAAATGTTCTTGGGTATCAATCCATGCCGTTCCATTCCCTGTGTCAGCAATTTATAGAAAACATCCGAATCTAAATGCTCTGGGACAATATTCACACTGGCAAACTGTCCCGTTTTATTCCAACCAAAGCGCTTGAGATCTGCCGTAACCTTCTCTACTAACTGCTCGGTGATTTCAATAATTAAACCACTATCTTCAGCAAATGGAATAAACTGGTACGGAGGTACAATTTCACCATTACCCCGCCGCCAACGCGCTAACACCTCTGCACCCAGTACTTGTCCATTTCGACTATCAACAATCGGCTGATAAAAAGGCACAAATTCGGAAAACCGTAAGGCATCTTTTATAACCCGCCCAAGTGACTGCCTAATAGTTAATAAACGATAAGCAGCAAACGATAGTACTGAAGCAACGATAACAGCAAAGGCAACAGTACTTACCCAACTCAATTCTTTATAGTATTCAAAAAATTCCCGAGTGCCCTTTATAGACAAACTAATACCGAGCGGCCCCTCTTTGCGGAATGAATCAAACTCTATATAAGCCGCCTGGTTTAAAGGCTCACCAAAAAAATTAATGGTAGGCTCGCCCTGAATGGTTATTTCGTAAGATAAACAATCTAAGCAGGCGTGCTCCGCCAAGTGATTTATTAAAAAAGGATTCAAATTGGCGAAATAGCGACTATTACCGTGTGTACGCACTAACAGTAAATCGGTATGTTCATCACCATGTGCAGCAGAAGCCATAGAAAAACCACCCGATAACGCATGGGACTTATACGCCGACAAATCGACAGTTACCGCATCGCTAGCACAGTATTCCTCATTATCATGCAACACCCCCAACAAGCGTATTGCCGGGTTTTCAAAACTTAGATGTACTAACTCTCCGTAAGTCTTGTCATTGCATCGAAAATCATCAGGCTCTGGCAAGCCAGCTAACATAGACTTAGCCTCTACTAAGGCATCATGAAACTCAAAAAGTAGCTGTTCGGTATCGCGCTGCAATGCACGTTCCGCGTAAAAATGGTTGAAATAACTAACAGCAGCTAGACTCACCGCAAATATCGTCACAAAAATACTGGCTATTATTGTTCTCATAAACGTCTAGATCCAAAATAGTTTGCTCTATTATAGCCAAAGCTGGTGCTCTTATAACATTTCTCTTCAAAAGAATTCCCTATAAAACACCTTTGAATAATCACAAATTCTCTATGTGTTATGCTTTCCTTACCCGCAAACTGGGAGTTAAGCCAAGATGAATCTAAACCAATTAAAAGACTATCTGCATCAGTGCGAATCCGTAAATATTCTCTCCTATGAAGGGGATATCTATTTAATGGAAGCTATGATTAACGGCCATCCTGTCCTACTTAATGATCATCACACGAATCAACCTATTATCTTTGAAGGCATTGAACGTGCTAGAGACGCAGCTCACGATCAGGGGGTCAACAGTGTTCAGCTGGTACACAAATCTTCATTTGACGAAATGATTGGCGTACAAACCTCCGCAAATGACCGGATGACGTTACCCATACATTGATTGTAAGATGGGCCTGCTGCGCAACACCATATTCCTTATGTGCGCAGCTAGTTATTTATGGGTGCCTGGATAGATTAGGATTTTTTCTCGAGAGCAAGGAAGCACCGCGCGCAAAACCGCAGTTTACACGTAGTAAATGAGGACTTGAGCACGGAACTGACGCAGCTATCGGGGAAAAAGACAATTTATCGTGGCGCACATATTGTTTTTCTAGAACTAAGGCTCTTGTACATGGAATTAAACACCACCACAAAAATACGCATAAAAAATTTGCGATTACGCACTTATATCGGTATCAAAGACGAAGAGATAAACAATAAACAAGATGTCATTATCAATGCGATTATTGAATATGACGGTGCTCATGCTATTGAAGAAAATATTATAGAAACAGCACTTAACTATCGCACCATCACCAAAGAAATTATTAAAATGGTCGAGAACAAACCCTTCTCACTACTGGAACGTATGACTCAAGAGGTATTAGCCCTCATCATGAGCCACCAAGAAGTGAAGTTTGCCGAGGTAGAAGTGGATAAGCCCCATGCGTTACGATTTGCTGATTCCGTATCCATTGCATTGTCAGCCAGCCGTTAAGTATCTACAGGGAAATCAGCTACTGCGAAACCTAAGTGATCACAGCGAAATCTGAAAAAAGCCATTAAAAACAACGACTATTTTGATAGTGTCGAAATATGAGCCAGCTCTTCCGTATTAGCCTCCCAGTTCTGGCCATCAAAGGGGATGACTTTAATATCACGAAAATTGACGCCCTCTAAGCAGCGCACATTAACGCTAAAACCATCAGGGTTTGAACGCGGTATATAAAAAGATTTTATGCCGCAGTGCTTACAGAAAGTGTGTTTAGCCACCCCTGTATTGAAGGTATAGCGAGTAAGGTCATTCTCTCCCTGCAACAACTTAAACTGGGATTTCGGCACTATCAGATGCAAAAAACCAGTTTTGTTGCACATAGAACAATTACAGTCATGCACCTCAAAGGGCTGCTCATCATCTGTTGATCGCTTAATCTCAATCTCGAACTGCACAGCACCACAATGACAACCGCCTTTAAAAACCTCCATCATATTTACCCCCTCTACAGTCCCAGGCTTCGCTTAATTTTGCCTATCCCAACCAGTTCAACTAACTCAAAGACGAAAATGGGATGTATTCCAACAAATCACCTTTTTCAAACGTAGCATCGATCGGCACTACTGCAAACCCGGTCGCCCAACCAACAGCGTACAAGACTCCTGAACTCTGATTTGGATAAGACTCCAATACAGCTATACCTTCCTCATCCAGCTCAAACCTCACCCGAAGGTATTCCTGCCGTTTACCACCCCGCTTCTTAGCAAAGCCAGTAGCTACCATTGTGCTTTCGTAGCCAACTTCCTTCGCACCCTGCCGCTTCAACAAATAAGGTCTTGCACAAAGAAGGCAGGTCGCAAAGGCCGCAACCGGATTCCCCGGCAAACCAATAAAAGGCGCTCCCTGTACTTCACCGAACGCAAGCGGCTTGCCAGGTTTAATAGCCAATCGCCATAAACCAATACTGCCAAGCTCCTCGACACAGGCTTTAACATGATCCTCTTCACCCACAGAAACACCGCCGGTACTAAGAATACAATCTGCCTGAGAGGCAGCTCGTTGTAACACATCAAGTGTCGCTTCCCGAGTATCCTCCACCACAGCAAGATCAACACATTCAAAACCCATTTGTTGGATTAGGCCGATTAGCGTGTAGCGGTTGGAATTGTAAATTTGACCTGCTCGAACTGGCGAACCTGGGTCAACAAGCTCATCGCCTGTGGAAAAAATAGCGACTTTTAGCTTCTGGTAAACAGTGACATCGGCGACACCCACAGAGGCCAATAGCCCCATATGCTGACCTTGAAGTCGCGTACCTTTATCAACCACAACCTGGCCGATAGCTATATCTTGACCCCGCGGCCGAATATTATCGTTTGCAGGCACACCTTCAGGCAGCATTACATTGTCACCATCTAGCGAGCATTTCTCCTGCATAACAACGGTATTAGCGCCTTCCGGTACAGGCGCACCGGTAAATATGCGCGCCGCTGTGCCCGCAGCTAGCTTTCCAGGTTCGGCACCCGCAGGAACCCGCAAACCAATAGGTAGAAGTTTACCCAAGGCAAGGTCCTTGGTATTAAAGGCATAGCCATCCATAGCGCTATTATCAACCGGGGGGACATCGATACCAGATACAACATCCTCAGCCAAGACTCGCCCCAGAGCCTCTGACACATGTATCTTTTCCAACTTCTGCGTTGGTACAACCTTAGACAACATCTGCGCCAATGCCGCTTCGAGAGGCATCAATCCAGGTGTACTGTCACAACCACTACCACTATCGCGACCGTCACCACTAGCCCCATCACGATTTTGACCAGCTGTCCCGGTTTCATTAGAACCATGAGCACTCATGAACGCGGCTCGCAGGCTGAGGCATCTTCTGCAATTTCACCAGCCTTACCTCCAGGCAGAACAAGCTCACCGACAAAATTACAGGGTCTATGACGCGCATCCAATTGTTCTTTAATAATACCAGTCCAACCGGTTTTACAGGCGCCTGTTGATCCAGGCATACAAAAGATGATGGTGCCGTTCGCTAAGCCCGCCAAAGCACGTGACTGCACGGTAGAGGTGCCAATTTCACCGTAGGAAATATGACGAAACAACTCACCGAAGCCTTCTACTTCCTTATCAAATAAAGGTCCTAGCGCCTCCGGGGTATTATCACGCCCGGTAAAACCCGTCCCACCGGTGATAAGCACTGCCTGTATGTCTGGATTGGCAATCCACTGAGAAACCACTGCACGCAGTAGATACACGTCATCAATAACGATTTGTTTATCTATTAGCTTATGTCCTTCAGCCTGCAGTGCTTCGACCAGATACTGGCCGGATGTGTCATTCTCTTCCGTGCGCGTATCACTGACCGTTAAAACAGCAATATTGAGAGGAATAAACTCTGCATTCTTACCATGTTTTGCCATAGTTACTTTTACCTGAATATAGCTACCTTTAACCTGAATGGAGCAGCATAAAAAGTTATCGTTAATCTAACACGATGTTACGGTGAGTATTATGACAGAAGTCAAAAGACATTTTTTGCCATATCCCTTTATAATATGGCACTGCCTGAAACACTGAAAAAGCAGATGGGGATCAGAAGCTTGTCATCCCCTGCCAAAACTATCAATTCATTATCATATCAATAGATTTAATCTGGACTAAAAGTGTATGCAAATAGTGGGTTACATATTAGCTGGCGGCAAAGCCACTCGCATGCAAGAAAAAGATAAAGGCCTAGTTTCTTTTAATGACCAACCACTCATTCAACCTACGCTAAATCACATTAAACCCTGGGTGGATCTCCTGGCAATAAACTGCAATCGCAACCATGACATCTATAAAAAATTGTCGGATAAAATAGTACCTGACTTAAATAAAAATTTTGAGGGCCCGCTGGCAGGAATTGCAGCAGGCATGAATGCATTTGCAGATAAAAGCGCACTACTCATAGCCACCTGTGATTCGCCACTACTACCACCTGATTTTGCCCAACGTTTAATCGCCCAACATCGATTAACACCAGATAGCATAGTGCTTGCCGAAACTCAGGAAAAAATCCATCCACTGCACGGTATCTACCCAGTGTCTTTTGCTAACAGCATTAACGACGCACTAGCTCAAGGACAACGCGGTGTGTTTCGATGGTTAAAAAATCAACCGGTAAAACTTGTCGTTTTTAATGGCCCTGATTACTGGTTTAGTAATGCCAACACCTTGAAGGAGATCACCACACTAGAAAACATTAATGCAGCCTCTTAGCTTTTAAATTTGCAACAATGAAAAGCTAACCACCCATAATCCGCACCGGCATACGCTGCGCACCCCACGCACCATGCTCGCCACGAAAATGACCTGGAATTTCTTGCCCACAGTTTAAACAGTGCCCCGTATCATCTAATTCCCACTCACCCAACTCATACCAATCTCGTTCAATTAATAATGAATGACAGCTCGGGCAATAAGTACTACTGCCTACGTTATCATGCACATTGCCCGTGTAAACATAATGCAGACCATACTCCAACGCTATATCTCTAGCCCGTGTTAATGTGCTTTTCGGAGTATGGGGTGTATCCATCATTTTCCAGTCGGGATGAAATGCAGTGAAATGTAATGGCACATCCGGCCCGAGATTATCGCGAATCCATTCGCATTGCTCATGCAGTTCCTGGTCCGAATCATTTTTGTCGGGAATTAACAAGGTTGTTATTTCAAACCAAACAGAGGTTTCCTGTTTTAAATAAAGCAAGGTTTCCAACACCGGTGCCAAGCTAGCGCCACAAATCTTTTTATAAAACTGTTCCGTGAACCCCTTAAGATCAACATTCGCGGCATCTATATGCCGATAGAATTCCTGCCTTGCTTCTGGACAAATATAACCCGCAGTAACCGCGACAGATTTAATATCAATGTCATGGCACGCATCCGCCACGTCTATCGCATACTCCATAAACACCACGGGATCATTGTAGGTAAACGCCATACTGCGACAGCCTAATCGCTTTGCGGTTGCCGCCAGCTTTTCGGGCAACGCCCTGTCACATAAGGTATCCATCTCTCGTGACTTACTCATATCCCAGTTTTGACAAAACTTACAGGCAAGATTGCAGCCAGCAGTGCCAAAGGACAAAACAGAGGTGCCTGGATAAAAATGGTTTAGTGGTTTTTTCTCAATGGGGTCAATACAGAAACCGGAGGAACGGCCATAACTATAGAGTTTAATTTCATTATCTTCACGGCCACGGACATAACAAAGCCCTCGCTGCCCTTCTCTCAACTTACAGGCTCGAGGACAAACATCACATTGGATTCGACCATCATCCAATGCATGCCAATACGTAGTAGAAATTACCGAATCACTAGAATACGCCACATATCACCCACACAAGGTAATGAATAATATTCCTCAATAAATTATAGATATTATCCCAAAGTATTCCTATACCTAGTATAGGTCAGCGCAATAATTTACGGATTCAAATCAATGTCACCCAATACTGTTATAAGACAACCAGCCGTAGCAGGCTCCTTTTATCCAGCGGACCCAGAGCTGTTATCACAACAGGTGCTGGACTGCTTACATACCAATCAGAAACAAAAAAAAGAACCAAACACAACACCTAATCGGCCACCCAAGGCACTTATTGTTCCCCACGCGGGTTATATATATTCCGGTCCTATTGCCGGGTCGGCTTATACTTTATTAGAAAAATATGCGAATGATATACAAAGAGTCGTGTTGCTTGGCCCCTCTCATCACATCCCTTTTGATGGCGCTGCAACCAGCAGTGCAGATGCATATGCAACACCTCTCGGGGATATTCCCTTGGACCGAAACTGCATTAAAAACTTAGAGCAACTCTCTGGAGTCAGCCGACTTGATGATGCCCATCAGCATGAACACAGCCTTGAAGTTCAACTCCCTTTTCTGCAACAAGTACTGGGACCTTTTTCTTTGGTGCCCTTAGTTGTGGGCAGATGTGACGCCAAAGAAATCGAGGGTATTTTTGACCTGGTATCGAAGATGGAACACACCCTTATTATTATCAGCTCAGACCTAAGCCACTATCATGAGTATAGCGAAGCCCAAGCTATTGATTCCAGAACCAGTCAAGCCATTTTACAATTCCAAAGTACACTTAACGGCAACCAAGCCTGTGGCTGCAATCCTCTCAACGGACTACTTTTTTGGGCAGAAAAATATGACTGGAGCATTGAATTACTTGATTTAAAAAACTCTGGTGACACTGCGGGACCAAAAGATCGCGTCGTGGGGTATGGTGCTTATGCCCTCTATGGAAAATAACGCCAACGGTCATGTCCATGATGGTTTTCAAATGACAGAAGATCAAAAGAAATCGTTATTGTCAGTGGCAAGAGCATCCATACATCACGGATTCAATGATAGCCAAGCTCTGCAGATAGACCAACAAGGGCATGAAATAGCACTTCAGGAAAATGCCGCAACCTTTGTTACCTTACACAAACAAGGAAAACTTCGTGGCTGCATTGGTACGCTGGAAGCTTATCAACCCTTGATCACCGACGTTTCTGAGCATGCCTATGCAGCAGCATTTCAAGATCCTAGATTCCCACCGGTAACCATTGACGAGTTTGACAGCCTACATATTGAAATATCCGTACTATCTCCCATGCTACCCATGACCTTTGATAATGAATCTGACCTATTGAAGCAATTGCAACCACACGTGGACGGATTAACGATAGAAGATGGTTATCACAAAGCCACTTTTTTACCGCAGGTGTGGGAGAACTTAACAAACCCTCAAGAATTTCTAACCCAACTTAAACTTAAAGCAGAATTAGCCGCTGATCACTGGTCGATAGATTTCAAAACCTACAGATACACCGTACTTTCATTTGAAGAATGAAAGTACGGTGTAGAAAACCAGAATCACTTTAAGCGACTATCACCCTGAATAACAACGTTATAACTACACTAGAACTTCCCACACACACAAAACATCACAAAGAAAAGAACTTGTTTTTCTCACTAATGTCTTGATAACAACCACAGCTGACCAAATGATCATTAACCAAACCCATAGCCTGCATATAAGCGTACATAATCGTACTGCCAACAAAACTAAAACCGCGTTTTTTAAGATCCTTACTTAACTGATCAGATTCCTTTGTGGTCACGGGTACCTGCGTCAAACTGCTAAAACGATTATCGATGGGTTTACCATCAACAAACTGCCAAACATAATGAGTGAAACTTCCAAAGTCTTCCTGTACATCCAAAAACTTATTGGCATTTTTAACAGCACTGTTCACCTTAAGTCGATTACGCACAATCGCCGGGTCAGTTAGCAATTTCTCCACGTTCTTATCAGAAAATAGCGCAACCTTAGTGACATTAAAATCAGCAAAAAGCTTACGATAACCCTCTCTTTTCTTGAGTATGGTTAACCAGTTGAGTCCTGCTTGAGCACCCTCCAAAATTA
>Ga0105348_1002577_pt1 | contig 10708 bp, 10 predicted proteins | sample EN8Hudsemesocosm_2_FD_83504 | JGI IMG/M metagenome (GOLD analysis project Ga0105348, IMG submission 83504) | Methane-oxidizing microbial communities from mesocosms in the Hudson Canyon - EN8C Hudson Canyon | ecosystem: Environmental > Aquatic > Marine > Cold seeps | place: Hudson Canyon...
AAACGGCCCAAAAGCCACCATACTTAAACGGATGGGTTTCATTGCTGGCGCTCCGTTTTATGGATCTCTGCCAGCGTTTCATTAAGCAACGCCTGCTGCGCCTCACTCAACGACTCGCCGGAGACCTGCTCAAAGAAATCTTCGAACATCACCCGCTCGCCTTTTTTAACGTGATCGCGACTGAGCGCCAGTGTTTGTTTTTGCGCCATCAAACCGCTGCGTTCTAAATGCATCACATTGGGGTAAACAGCACGCAACTTCCCCATCGCATCGAGAATTGCCTGACGGTCGAGCAGACGAATCATCAGGTAATCGTCACGCTGAGGGTCTGCTTTGCCCTGTTCTAATAAGTCCATCAACATGCCCTCAACCACCCGCAGGTTGCGCAGTGGTTTGAGGGCGTGTAGCTCAACACTCGCCTGGCCGTTCTCATCCAGCGTCACCAAGGTCACGGACTTTTTATGGTGCTGTTCGCTAAACGAGTACTTTAAAATCGAGCCACTGTAGCGCACCTGCGGCGCACCTTTTTGTTGTGGCCCGTGCAGGTGCCCCAAGGCAACATAGTTAAAGTCGCCGAACAGGCTCGGCGAAATACGCTCGGCGCCGCCAATGCTCAGTGGGCGTTCTGAGTCAGAGGCCTCACCCCCATCGAGAAAACAGTGCCCCACCACCACTTGCGGCACGTTTTGTTCAGCCGCTTGTACCCGAACTTGGTTTAACAGCAAGGCCATAGCCTGCTCGTGGGTTTGAATCGACTCAACCGCCTTTGCGCCCAAGGTTTCGGTAAATACGTGACGCACGGTGACAGGGTCGGCGTAAGGTAGCCCGTAGAAAGCCGCGCTGGCCGCACGCCCCTCTCTTGGTTGTTTTGCCTTAATAAGCACCGGCTTAAGCGCCGCTTTCAACGGGCCAATAATGTGCAGCCCGCTGCTTGCCATTTGCCTAGCGGCAAAACCCAAGCGCTCGTGACCGTCGTGGTTACCCGCAATCACAAACACGCTGATGTGCAACTCATTGACCAATCGATTCAAGACCTCGTCGAGCAAGGCCACGGCATTGGCTGGTGGCACCGAGCGGTCGTAAATATCCCCGGCGATCACCACCGCATCCACCTCTTCACTTTCGGCCAGCGCGACTATCTGTTCCAGAACATAACGCTGGTCTTCGAGCAGGGATTGGTTGTGCAGTTGACGGCCAATGTGCCAGTCCGAGGTGTGTATGAATTTCATCGGTGTGTCATGCTTTCCTAGGCTTAGGGGTTTAACAAACAAGGTCATGAACGCAGATTTTCACAAGGGTATGACGGCGCTCAGGTAGCGGCATTATCCAACAATTACGCAAACAAAGCCCGCCCTGACTCACCGACCAACGCTAGGTCTCCAGTTCTGAAAACAATGAGGCCAACAAGTCTCGCATCCAGCGGTTGGCGGGGTCATTGGTTGAGCTTTTTGACCAAAATAAGTGAAGTGGCAAGGGCGCCACACCGATGGACAGAGGCTGGGTTTGCAGCGCAAACAAACGCGTCAGAGGCGCCGGCGCGGTCCAAAGCATGTCGGTTTGACTGGCCACTTGCGCTGCAACCATGTAGTTATCCACCTTTAACGCCACCTGCCGCTGCTCGCCAATAGCGTGCAAGGCGCTGTCTACCTGACCTCGGCCGCGCCGACGACTGGAAACATGAACGTGCCTAGCCGACAGATAGTCTTCTTGGTTCACAGGCTGCTGCACCAGATTGTGCCCCTCGCGCATCGCCACCACATAAGGGAAGGCGGCCAACTGCTGGTGCTCAAGGGCTTTGGCATTGACTAGCAGCGCATCAATCAAGAGATCCATGGTTCCAGCCTTGAGCTCATCGGTCGCCCGCTCTCGCTCAACATAGTAACTGTTGATCGTCACTCCGGGCGCCGCATCGGTTAACTGCTCTAACAATTTTGGCAGCACCAACACCTGACTCAGGTCCGTCATGCCAATGGTGAACACCTTTTCTGATCGCAGAGGTTCAAACTGCTGAGCGCCGGCCATACTATTGCTCAGCAACAGCAAGGCTTGGCGCACATCAGCAATCATACTGTCGGCCACCGGCGTCGGCTGCATACCATTGGGGGTTCGAACAAACAGAGGGTCATTAAACATTTTACGCAGGCGGCTCAGAGCGTTGCTGACCGCCGGCTGGGTAATGTTCAGCAGCACGGCCACTTTGGTCACCCCCCCCTCACGGTAAAGCGCTTCAAATACGATAAATAGATTCAGGTCTAACTTATTCAGTCTCACAGGCAACCCGCCACATCATTTAAATAAATAATACCCCATAAATAAGATAAATTTGAGTGATAAGTGGTGGGGTCATATACTTGCACTTATTATTCTGGCGGTTAAAAGGTATAACTTACGCTAGACACTAAGATGAAAGCACGACAAACACACATCCGTTCGGAGCCTCACCATGTACGAGTTCAGCGAGAAATCAAAACAAATTCAGGCCAAGTTACAAGCTTTTATGGATGAGAACATCTACCCAAACGAAGAGGCCTACGCACGACAGCTGCACGAAGCCAGCAATCGTTTTGCACCGCTGCCTTTGATGGACGAACTGAAAGCTAAAGCCAAGGCCGCTGGTCTTTGGAATTTGTTTGTGCCCGAGAGCCACAGCGAGTACTGCGATCACGGCGGCCTGAGCTTTTTCGACTACGCCCCCCTGTGTGAAATCATGGGCCGTGTAACTTGGTCACCTGAGGTATTCAACTGTAACGCGCCCGACACAGGCAACATGGAAGTGTTCATGAACTACGCCACCAAGGCGCAGCAAGAGCAATGGCTGAAACCTCTGCTGGCGGGTGAAATTCGCTCAAGCTATGCCATGACCGAGCCACAGGTTGCTTCAAGTGACGCCACCAACATTGAGCTGAGCATTAAGCAAGATGGCGATGAGTGGGTACTCAATGGTCGCAAGTGGTTCATCACCGGCGCCATGTACGAGCGCACCAAGATTTTCATTGTGATGGGTAAATCTGACCCTGAAAACCCTCAGCGCCACCTACAGCAAACACAGGTACTGGTGCCTAAAGACACGGCTGGCATTACTATCATTCGCCCACTCACCACCCTCGGTTACGACGACGCGCCCATTGGGCACGCCGAGATGGTGTTCGAGAATGTACGCGTACCAGTGGCCAACGTGCTGCTCGGTGAAGGCCGCGGCTTCGAGATTGCTCAGGGGCGCCTCGGCCCTGGCCGTATGCACCACTGCATGCGTTTAATCGGCGCCGCTCAACGCTCACTGGAACTGGCTTGCGTACGCGCCAACAGCCGCACCACTTTTGGCCGTCCGCTGAGCAAGCACCAATCAGTGCGTGAAGAAATTTCGAAAAGTTTTTCTGAAATTGAAATGGCGAGACTCTTAACCTTGCAAACCTGTAGCAAGATTGATCGAATGGGTGTGCCTGACTCGGTCGACATGATCGCCGCCACTAAAACCACTGTACCATTGCTCGTGCAAACAGTGATTGATCGCTGCATGCAGATGCACGGGGCTGGCGGCTTAACCGAAGACTACTTCATGGCCGAAGCGTTTAACTACGCGCGCTGGTGTCGTCAGGCTGACGGCCCAGATCAAGTGCACCAGATGGCACTAGGCAAGAAGATTATTGATCGCTACTCAGCTTAAATGACCGGAAGAGTAATATGACGGAAACAACCACTTTTGAGCTGGACGTGCAGACACTGGCCGCCTATCTCGAACAACAGGTCGAGGGTTTTAAAGGCCCTCTAAGCGCCGATAAATTCCCCGGTGGGCAGTCCAACCCCACCTACCGCATCAGCTCGGCCAGTGGCGATTACGTATTGCGACGTAAGCCACCGGGCGAGCTGTTGAAATCCGCTCACGCCGTCGACCGCGAATACCGCGTGATCAACGCATTGGCCAACACCGAGGTACCTGTTGCCAAGGTCTACCACTTGTGTGAAGACGAAAGCGTCATCGGCAGTATGTTCTATCTGATGGAGTATATTGATGGCCGCGTCATGTGGGATCCGGCATTGCCCGAGTCCAATGCAGAACAGCGCACGGCTATTTACTCGGAGATGAACCGTGTATTGGCCGCACTGCATTCGGTGGATATAGAAGCGGTCGGTCTCAGTGATTACGGCAAACCGGGCAGTTACTTTGAGCGTCAGGTGGGGCGTTGGAGCAAGCAGTATGTCTCGTCTAAAACCGAAGACATTCCAGCCATGGACACCCTCATTGAATGGCTACAAGGCAACATGCCAGCCGACAATCAGAAAGTCTCCATCGCCCACGGTGATTTCCGCCTAGACAACATGATGTTCGATAACCACACGGCAGAAGTGCTCGCTTTGGTCGATTGGGAGCTTTCCACACTGGGCCACCCCTACTCCGACCTCGCCTACCAGTGCATGCAACTGCGCATGCCGAATGGCGGTGTTATGTCCGGTCTGGGCGGGCTCGATCGCGCCGCACTCGGCATTCCATCGGAAGACGAGTATGTTGCTCAATATTGTCAACGCATGGGCATCGACAGTATTCCCAACTGGAATTTTTACTTGGCATTCAGTTTTTTCCGCCTAGCCGCAATTTTGCAAGGCGTGAAGCGTCGTGCAATCGACGGCAACGCCTCCAGCGACAAAGCGATGAAGATGGGTGCCTTGGTCACACCACTGGCGGAAATGGCTGTGGCTCTTTTAGATTAATCCGCTGAGGGCTCTTTTAGATTAATCCGCTGAGCGCTCTCATTGACTGAACCGCTGAGGGCTCTTTTAGATAAATCCGCCGAGGGCCCTTTTGTGTTTAACCGCTAAGGGCTTTTATTGACTGAAGCGCTAAGGGCTCTATTCGCTCAAACAGCCAACTAAGCTCAGCGGTGTTAGTGCAGTGTAATATTTGAGGGCCTCTCCCTGGGGCCGTCTGTATTTCCCCTTGAGCAACCTCAACGATTCACCTACCCAAAATATAAACGCACCAGTTCCACTCTTCTGCAGCCAACAACTCGCCCATACTCTCCGTAAACACTGGCCGTAGAGCGCCCTGCTGGTTTATCCTGCGTTATCGATCATTACCCATCAGCCGGAGCCACAGTACCATGAGCAATCCCCCTAACGATACAATCGTGACCACACTCAACACAGACCTCGCACCGGCTGCGGTTGCCAGCAGCGGCATTGCCTTTCTCAGCGCCCACGCCAATGGTGTTTACGCCGCTGGTCAACCGAGCGTTGAGCAGTATGAGGTACTAAAAGAGTCGGGCGTAAAACACGTCATCAATTTGCGCCCAGAGAGCGAAACCAATGGCAGCGAAGCGCCGTTGATCGAGTCACTGGGTATGACGTTCTACGCTCTACCCATTGCCGGGCCAGCCGACATCACCCCAGCCAGCGCCCAGGCTTTGGCCGATATCATGAGCAGTGTTAACGACGAATCTACCCTCATTCACTGCGCCAGCAGCAATCGCATTGGGGCATTGATTGCACTGCAGAAAATCATTGAGGGCGAGGAGCTGGAGGCATCAATAGAAGAAGGTCGCCGCTGGGGCTTGACCAAACTTGAGGCGGCGGTTAGACAGCAGGCCACAGCCCTTTAAACTTAGCTGCTGAATAATAGTGACTGAAAAAAGGCGCTGAGGCGTCACAAGAAACAGCTCGAGAAAAAAGAAAGAAAAGAAGGCTGGTCTAACCTGTAAGTTTAACCTGTAAGTTTAACCAGCCCATGCCACCATCAACATGACACAACACCAAGCCTGCGAGATCAAAAAAGTTGGCAGCAGTACACTTTCGATTGAGACGTTATCAAGCCTTGGCCGCACTCTTGCGCATCGCTCGCATGATTAATTTTTGCATGGTCACGGGCATCAGACGTTTCACCCAATCGAGAATCACCGAATCCTTTCCGACCCGAATACGCACCTGTTTTTTATTCACCGCGGTAAGAATTTTAGCCACTGCGGTATCCACCGGCAGAGCCATCTTCGCGGCCATTTCCATATTTTTCTTGGCTCGCGCCATATCATCGGAGCGCTCTAAGGTATTTTGAATCATGTTCGTACCAATGGCGCCTGGGTGCACACTGGTGACACAGATACCATCGGCAGCCAGCTCCGCGCCAAGAGTTTCACTCAGTGCACGCACCGCCGCTTTGGTCGCGCAGTAGGATGACTGACTCGGCAATCCGTGGAAACCCGCCATCGACGACAGGTTAACAATGTGCGCTTCATCGGCCGCTTTTAAATGCGGTAGAAAATACTTGCAGCCATGGATAACACCCCAAAGATTAACCCGCAGAGCCAGCTCCCAATCGTCAGTGCTGTGATTCTCAAAACTGCGTTGCAGCGTAATACCCGCATTATTAAACAGCAGGTTAACCTTTCCGTGCTCGGCCACCACCTGCTCGACAAAATCTTGATAAGCTTTACTGTTACCGACATCAACCAAATGAATACTCGCCTTAATACCCAGCGCTTGCGCTTGGTTCTGTGTCTCTTTCACGTTCTCTTCGCTGATATCCGCCAGCGCGAGGTTGCAATCTTGACGCGCCAGCTGCAAGGCCAACTCTCGCCCAATGCCGCCACCGGCGCCGGTGATCACGGCGACCTTATTATTAAAAGTATCCATTGCTCTTCTCGCTTATCTAGTCACTAAAACTGTTTAACATCTGGATCAAGCCGGCCACCAGCTCATCGGCGTCCTGACACGCCTGCTCAGGGTTCGCGGCGTCACCAATAAACAAACCCGCCTCGGCGAGGGCACCGACAATCATGCGGCCCATCAAGGCACTTTTATAACCCTCACGGCCGTCGGCAGAACTGAGCGCGCCCTTGACGGCAAAACGCGCTTCAATACGCTCCAGCATCGCCTTGGAAACTCGGCTTTCCGACAGGCGCTCCAGCCCCAAAATAGTTGGCCCATCCACCAGCACAATCTGGCGAAAACGCGCATCCTTACAAAGCTCGAGAAACCAACGCCAACGGCCCAAATCAGGTTCATCCTTTACAAATTCAGGATTCTCGGGCGCTAAAATTCTCGCTTCCATCGCCTCATTCACCGCTTGAAATAAGCTCTTCTTATTACCAAAGTAGTGATAAATAGGCGCAATCGAAATACCACAGTCTCCCGCGATCTCCTCTAGGGAGGTTTGAGCATAACCTTTGTCACCAAACAGCTTGCCAGCACTGGCTAACACCGCTGCCTGGGTTTCTGCACGTCGCTCCGCCTGTGTCCGCCGCTCAGACATACCCTCTCCCATTGCTCATAAGCACCTCAATTACGACAAATATACAAAGATCGCCCTTGACTTACATAACTAGACTACATAACTTACATAGTAACATTATATAAGCTACAGACAAGAGTAGAGCTCATGACGACACAATGCTTTTCCCCCGGTCAAATCAATGGCATGACGCTGAAAAATCGCATCATAAAAGCAGCCACCTATGAAGGTATGACCCGCGATGGGGCGCCAACAGAAGCTCTGCTGCAGTTCCATCTGCCGATGGCCCAGGGCGGCGTCGCCATGACCACCCTCGCCTACTGCGCCACCGAGGGCGACGGCCGTGTCATGCAAAACATGATGTATATGCACGAGGCCATACGCCCCGAGCTGACACGCATCATCACCACCCTGCAGGAGGCCGGCACCAAGGTCTCCGGCCAGCTCAGCCACTGCGGTTATTTCACCAAAAACAAAGCCTACTCAGGCGAAAGGCTGCTAGGCCCCTCACCCGGCCGCAACCCTATGTCACTGGCCATTGGCAAGCTGTTCGTGAAAGAGATGGGGCAGGCTGATATAGACCACCTTATTGAGAGTTTTGTAAAGGGCGCTCGCTTTATGAAATCGACGGGGTTTGATGCCATCGAGATTCACTTTGGCCACGGCTACGGCCTAAGCCAATTCATCAGCCCTAAGACCAACCACCGCCAGGATCAATATGGAGGCAGCCTGGGAAACCGTATGCGCTTACCCCTGCAGGTGCTCAGCGCCATACGCGCTGAGGTCGGTACAGACTTCCCGCTGCTCGGTAAGATCAGCATGAGCGATGGCGTAGAGGGCGGCATTGACTATGATGAAGCGGTGGAAATTGCCGCGATGCTCGATGACGGCGGCATAGACGCCATCATCTGCAGCGGCGGTACCAGCAGCATGAACCCCATGCTGATGTTCCGTGGCGACAGCCTCGCCGAAGGCCTGCGCGAGAACGAGACCAACCCGCTGCTGAAGTTTGGCTTGAAGTTAATGGGCGCCAAGCTGTTTAAGGTCTACCCCTACCACGACCTCTATTTTCTTGAGCAAGCCAAACGCATCGTCGATCGCGTCAAGTGTAAGGTGGTGTACATTGGCGGTACTTCGAGTCGCAAAAACCTCGATAAAATCATGGAGACCGGCTTCGACTTTGTGCAAATCGGTCGCGGCCTAATCTTTGATCCGGCCTTTGCCATAAACGCTGAAAAAAACGAGAACTACCAAAATGGCTGCACCCACTGCAACCGCTGCGCCGGCCGAATTGAACACCCAGACGGGGTACGCTGCGTGATCAGAGATCCTCAGTAAAGAGCCAGAGCCCAAGTATAGAACTCCGCATCACGTCACACGCTAAGAAACCAAAAGGCCAAACAGTCATCGCTGTTTGGCCAACAACCCCCAATTAATACTCAACAACACCATTCACCACAATGGCCACAGATGAGCGGCCTGATTCTTCTCAGAATACACGTGCATGTAGTATCCTATAAGCATATGAAATACTCACCACGCTCCTTTTATACCTTCATACTGCTTATTTTTTTGGTGACCAGCGGCTATGCTGATACAGCAACACTGACCCACCAAAACACCGTGTTGACAACAAACAAAGCTAAGACGGTCACCTTTGGTTGTGCCTTTCAACCCGACAACCACACTTTTCAGCGTTTAAAGAAGAACCTCTCCGCCATTTGGAATAACTTAGGGTATGAAGTTAACTTGCAACACATGCCTCACAGCCGCGTAGGTTTTGAGCTCGAACAGGGGAGAATCGATGGCGATTGCGCCAGAGCACTAATTTACAGCCACCAACACAACAATATCTTTTTCATACGCTCTTGGATAACTCCACGCTACATATACGCGTATCAAAGAACTGAATTCGCTCCTGACTTCAGCCCTAGAGCCGACCTTAAAGACAAGCGTATCGTCTTCATTCGCGGCTCGCGAGCCGTCAGTGAATTTTTACAAGAGAACCAACTGAAAGGTTTCACCGTTACCACCCAAAAGCAAGCGGTAAAAATGGTCGCGGGCGGACACGCCGATGTATTAATAGGTTTTAGAGCACCTATTGAAGGGACCCTTGATACTGTGAAGTTTAAAGGCAAACTACACAAAAAGGCTATCAGCGACGAAATCCCCATTTATATCGCCATACACAAGCGTCATCTGCACCTAAAAGCTAAGATAGAAGAGCAGATTTCGCGTCGCCGCCAAAATTTACAATAACAAGCACTCAACCTTTTCGTTTAGATAACACAACGGATTATCAACGTCGATGATTCGACTCCAATAAAAAACGCCACACAGATAACTGTGCAACGCTTTAAAATTTAAATCTTTAGGTTATTTTTTTCTTAAAAAGAACCTATGCACTCTGTAAACGTTTGACGCCAAAGTGCGGAACAGTCAAGCTCACAACAACTAGCAGGCTGCTTGAAACAAACAAGAAACCCACACCAAACCCACTCAAAGCGGTCCCAGCGGGAATTTCTAAGCCATGCGCCACACCATGAAATGCAGCGAAGCCCGTCATAAGCCAAGCGCTTAAATGACTAAACCGAGCGCTATCGTTCAAACAGCGCTTTGCCCATTGACTGGCAAGCAATAAGAGCGCACCAACAATCAATGAGACGCTAATCAATGTTTCAACGCTGCTCGCACTCACGACATGTATACCTGCGTGAGCACTGAAATAACCCAACGCCATCAAACCCACAAATATCGCGGGTACCCACCAACGCTGCCCACCTCGCAACTGCGAGGTCAGGGTGCCAGTCAGCAGCAGCGTCAGTAAATGATCGATCCCCAATAGTGGGTGCAATGCGCCAGCGATTAAACCGCTGAGCACCGAGCTAACGTCGTGGCCAGAATGAGCCAGTGCGACACTGGGTAAAACCCCACATAACACCAGCGGAAGTGTCTTGATTATTTTCATTGAAAGATTCCTCAAATTGTCGATCTGTACACGACTTAAAGCGAGCGGGAAGACTGCTGTACCGGCAAGTCATTGTCTGCGCCAGGCTGATGCGCCGGCACCATTTTTGCCAGTTCTGGTTTCATCTCGGGACTTTGCTTGAGCATGCCCTCTTCAACAATAAAGTTAATGATCTCACCAATACCTTTTGTCGTTTCAACATTAGCCAATACAAATGGGCGCCCATTACGCATCTTGCGTGTGTCTCGGTCCATCACCTCAAGTGACGCACCGACGTGCTCAGCAATATCCACCTTATTGATAATCAACAAATCCGACTTGGTAATACCCGGTCCGCCCTTGCGGGGAATTTTGTCACCGGCGCAGACATCAATCACATACAAAGTGAGGTCTGACAACTCGGGGCTGAAGGTAGCAGATAAATTATCACCACCACTTTCCACCATCACCAACTCCAGTGCTGGGTGACGGTCTTGCAACTCCTTTACCGCGGCCAGATTCATCGATGCGTCTTCACGAAT
>Ga0105348_1002584_pt1 | contig 10690 bp, 9 predicted proteins | sample EN8Hudsemesocosm_2_FD_83504 | JGI IMG/M metagenome (GOLD analysis project Ga0105348, IMG submission 83504) | Methane-oxidizing microbial communities from mesocosms in the Hudson Canyon - EN8C Hudson Canyon | ecosystem: Environmental > Aquatic > Marine > Cold seeps | place: Hudson Canyon...
TTCTGGTTATAATTGCGCCAATTTTTAAGCTCGACATAAAGATAGACAGTTAGGTCTACAAATTTACATTAGATAGAACAGGTAATCGAATGGCTTTTTTTGATTTAGAAACACCAGAAAACAACGAAACAGACAACCTAGTATGGTTAGGTCACCTTAGCCCAGACAGCGATACCATCGGTTCTGCGATCGGTGCGGCTGAGTTATTTGGTGGTGAGCCACGTCGTGCTGGCGAATTGAACAAAGAAACGGCATTTGTTGTTGATTATTGCGGTGTAGAACTACCAAAAATGATCTCTAAAGTAGAAGGTCAGAAGGTTGGTATCGTTGATTTCAACCAAAAAACACAGCTACACAAAGATGTGGATAACAAAGACATCGTTGCCATTATCGATCACCACGCGATTCAAGATCAGCCAATCACGTTTAATACCGCTATGTCGGTTGATATTCGTCCTTGGGGCAGCGCGGCAACTATCCTAGCGGATCGTTTCGAAAAAATGGGTAAAGTTCCAAGCGCAACGACGGCTTGTGTTCTATTGGCGGGTATCTTGTCTGATACCTTGATTTTCGAATCTCCAACGACGTGCCCAGTTGATAAGCCATTCGCTGAGAAGCTAGCTAAGATTGCTGGCATCGAAGATCTATACGCGTTCGGTCAAGCGATGATGGAAGCAAAATCTGATCTTGCCGACGTATCGACTTACGACGTATTAAAGAGTGATTTCAAGCACTACGAAATCAACGGTAAGAAAGTTGGTTTTGGTGTTGCTGAGACATTATTGCCAGAACAGTTGCTTGAACGTAAAGCTGACTTGTTGTCTGAAATGGAAGGCGAAAAAGCCAAGCAAGGTTTAGATTTCATCTTCTTCGCAATCGTTGATACCAAGACTAAAAACTCTCACCTAGTAATCTACTCAGGTGCTGAAGCAGAACTTGCAGGTCAGGCATATGGCGAAGCTGTTGAAGATCAGTTGATGTACTTGCCAGGTATGATGTCTCGTAAGAGCCAGCTTATGCCTGCGGTACAAGCGACTCTTTCAGCGTAAGTTGCTCTTCTTAAAACAGAGGGCTTAAAATCTCGAGTTTGAAATTTTAAAATGACTAGAAAAGCGAACGTCTTGTTTAATCAAGGGTTCGCTTTTTTTAGGTCTTCAAAAAATAATGTTGTCACCGCATCTGACGGAAAGTATTGTTCAATAATAAGCTCCTGCATCGTCACGTCTACGGCAGTGCCCAAAGATGCTAGGGTTGAAAACAGCTTAAGCTCTAAGTCACTAAAAACAATTTCAAGAGGAATCATCGGCTGTACACTGATAGAAGTTGATTGTGTGCTCCAATCACTTGGAATATCTGGGTAAGCCAATAATCGTTCAATTAATTCCGAAGATCTGTCCTGATGCATCATACGTTCTCGTTGCAATCGTTGCAGTAGAGAATAGGCTACCTCTGCCCAGTTTTTTATAAAGGGACGAAAGCCATTAGGATCAAATAGCAGCTCCATTATATTATTACTATTAGGAAAGTTTGGCTGCTGTTGTTTAAGCAGGCTCGTTAATTTTTCCTGTGGTTCATTGACCAAAACAATATTCCAATCCCAATCGAATACCATCGCTGGAAACGGTGCATGATTATTAAGTAATAATTCCAGTGCTTGTTTAATTGAAGACATTTCTGGCTGGTTGAGACTCATACGACTGTATGTATCTGAGAATCCAGCCGCCGCAAACAGTAATGCTCGTTCATTTAAGGGGACTTCTAATATGTTCGATAAGTGAATGATCATGCCTTTGCTAGGTTGCGCGCGGCCAGTTTCCAAAAAACTAATGTGTTTACTAGAAACATCGGCATGCAGGCTTAAATCCAGCTGACTTAGGCCACGACTCTTGCGCCAACGTTTAATTGACTGACCAAACTCGCTCATATCACTGTAAATCCTTCTACGTTATTTTTAAAACATACCCAAGCTATTGCCAACTATTACACAAACCAGTATCGCGACCATTACCTCATAGGTAATGGATTCTAAATGCTTTCCCCGACAGTATTAAGTTATTAAACCTAAACTCGGAGAATAATATGGAAAAACTAAACCTCAACAATACCCTAATGCTCAACGCGACGCTTACTTTACCTTTTGCAATTATCTTATTTATTTTTTCCGGTTTGTTTGCCAGTCTATTGGGTATGGGGGCTTTAGTGATTGAGCTGTTAGCGGCAGGCTTAGTATTGTTTTCCATAGTCGCTTGGTTAGCAGTAAAAAAATCTAATATTTTAATCGCGCAGCTGATCACTTTGTTGGACATTTCATGGGTCTTGGCATCTGGCATGCTCGTAGTTATGAATCCGTATAATATGACTCTGCTAGCGACAGTACTGGTAATAATAACAGCCTTGTTAGTCTTGTTTTTCGCACTGTTTCAACTGAGAGGAATATTGCAAAGGTCTGCTGTAGAAAATGCTCCATAAATTGTTAACCCATACAGACGCTCGTTAGCTCAAGCCATAGCGCTTAATTTTATTGATCAAGCCTTGGCGAGTAATCCCTAAAGCTTGAGCGCTGTGGGTTTTGTTATCTTGATGCTGCTCTAGCGCTCTTTTGATTAACTTAATCTCCAGTGCTTTTACTTGTTCTTCTAACGGTAGGTTGGTCAAATTAACATCCGAGTCTGAATGAATCTGCAGAGAATCCTCTCCTTGTATTAACTGAATCTCTTGAATTGTTATTTCGTTTTTAAGACAAATAGCAGCGGCGCTTTCTAATGTGTTTTTTAATTCACGAACATTACCCGGCCACGGAGTATTTAAAAACCAAGCGCAAGCTTTTGGGTGAATCGTTAATTGAGTATTATGCTTGTGATTGTAGCGTTCAATAAAGTGATTCACTAACGGTGTAATATCTTCTTTGCGTTCACTTAGGCTAGTAGTAGAAATAGTAAGACCTTTAATGCGGTAATACAGGTCTTCGCGGAAATTACCCGATTGAACTTCTGCGGGTACGTTTCTATTCGTGGCACTGATTAGCCGAATGTCGATATTTTCTAATTGACGGCTGCCTAGCGGGTAATAGTTTCCTTCTTGTAAAACTCGTAATAGTTTCACTTGCATGGCTAAAGGCATTTCGCCAATTTCATCTAAAAATAACGTACCGCCGTCAGCCGTTGCTAATAAACCTTTACGATCTTTTTCTGCCCCTGTGAACGCGCCCTTTATATAACCGAATAATTCACTTTCTAATAAATCAGCGGGTATCGCACCGCAATGTACCGAAATAAAAGGTTGGTTATTGCGGTCGCTGCCTTGATGAATGGCATTAGCAATAATTTCTTTACCGGTTCCGCTCGGGCCCTGAATGAAAACAGGCACTTGGGTTGCTGAAATACGCTGTATCAGTTCGCGGGTATTCTGAATCGCAGGGCTATTACCAATTAAACCAAAATTAGGCACATCATTAAGCTGGCTGGATTGCTCTAGCTGTTGTTCAAGGCAGGAGACTTGTTTTAATAAACTGTGTTTATCCAGAGCGCGAGCGATGATTATTTTTAAGAGCTCAGGGTCAGTAGGTTTGCTAATGAAATCCCAAGCGCCTTGCTCAATTGCCTTTATCGCTAATGCTCTATCGTCATGACCTGTGAGGACAAGTACTGGAATACCTTGGTATTGATGCAATTGTTCAAGAGTATCTTCAGGGCGAAAGCTAGGGGGCAACGCAAGGTCGTGTATGACTATGTCAAAAGGCAATTGCTTGTTATCAGTAGCACTGTTTGCTTGTTGAAATTTTGCTAAACCATCAGGCAAGCTGAAACAGATTTCTACTTGATAGCCCGCCTGCTGTAACCACAAACTGCATAACTCACAAAACGCGACTTCATCATCCACTATTAAAATACGAGCGCTCATTTTTCTGCTTCCTGATGTGAAGTATTATTGTGAATAATTTTTGGTTCTGAGAGGGGAAGGCTAACAATAAAACTCACTGGCCAGCCTTGATCGGCTCGGTGTTCAATTTCACCCTGATAGGCATCTACAATACGTCTGACGATTGAAAGCCCTAAACCGCTGCCGCCACTGCGCTGAGTAATAAAGGGTTCGAATAAATGGGGTAGCATGTCATCTGGAATCGTCGGGCCATTATTGTGCACGCTAATCACTAATACCTGAGAGCGATTATCAGAGTGAGTATTAGAAAGAGTATTGATATTGGCAGAGATTAAAATTCTGCCCGCCGCATTTGATTTAATAAAAGCAGCCGAGTTTTCTAACAAGTTGATTAAAATCTGTTGAATTCGATCACCATCAAAAGTACCCATTAAACTTTCGTCGCACTCTAATTCTATGTTCACGCTAAACAATGTATTGATCTGGGCAATCACTTGCCTGATAACAGGAACCAGATCCATATTGCGCTTGGTTAATTCAATCTTGCCAGCATAAGAAAGTGTATCGCGAATTAATAGCTCTGCGCGCGCGACCTGATTTTGGATATGCGTTTTAATCACGGTATCGGTTTGGGCTGAAGCCATGTTAATAATATTCAGCGGGTTACGTAGCTCATGTGCAATAGCCGCTGTTAAGCCACCTAGCTCGACAAGGTGTTGTTGCTCGATACGTTCACGTTCTGATTGCGCTTCAATCTTTGCCAGCTGTAGTGAGCGTTCTAGTGACGCGCAAGCATTTGGAATCAGCGCACTGAGCAGTTCAGCCATATGCTGTTGTGAAGGCGGTTGATCTTGCCAGCCATTTAAGTGGCATTCCCAGTTACCACGCTTGAGGCAAGTAAATAAAACCTCTTGCTGGCTATCAACTAAGATATCGCCATTGGCAGCCAAGATTTTAACCCCCGCTTTATTACCATTCCAAAGTGTCTCAATAGTATTCGCTAAGGTTTGCCAAGAAGTCGCGGCATTTAGTTTTTGCAGCCACTGATTAAGTATTGTTTCATCAATCACGGCACCAGGATAAACCAGGCGATCGGAAAATTGTTTAGCAGGGCCATATAGTAACCAAGCAAAGATTAATAATAAACTGGAGTAAGAGAACAACTGTAGCGTCGGCACTTTGGCAAGTTCTTCCATACCAGCAGGCGCTAATAAAGACAGTAGTAGCGACATGAACAACATCGATACAACCAGAATCGCTAACCATTGAATCGCTTGACTCACCCAGCGGTTTACCTCGACTAAGCGATAACGCACTACGGAATATACTAATAGAATCGTATAGGTAGGAAGTGCCAACATGGGGTAAGGAAAGAAGTCACTGCCCAGAGAAGGCAAGATAAAGCTGGTCGCTAGTGAGAAGCCCCAAGCACCCGATGCGAACATAGCAATAATAGAACGGCGCTTACTGTTATAGCGAGAGCTGCCCTTATTATTGCGATAACCAAACAATAATAAAATATGCGCAATGATACCGACGGCCACTGTGTAGACAACGTTTAGCCAGCCGATACTTTCAAGATGGAAAAAGTGAGGAAAGACATTCCATTGTGAAAGGTGCCCACCCCCAGCCCAAATACTTAACCCTGTTACCGCGAGTGCCATGACATACAGCATGGGAGTGAAGCGATAAAACTGATCAGGCAAGGGCAAACTGCCACGTAGCCATAAGAGTACAAAATGTAAAAAGCTGGTGGATAGAATAGGGTTAGCGAGTAATAGGCCCACGGCTAAATCAGGTTGATTATTTAGGGCGGCTATATGCCCCAAACACCACATCGCCATAGAAAGGCAAAACGCTGCGAGTGCCGTTAAAGAGGATTCTTCATGACGCTTAGACCATAACCAGCCTGCGGTGATTGTGGCTGAGATCAAGGTTATCCACATGCTAGCGCTGAATAAGGTAATGAGCATGGTCTGTAAACTCTCTTTACGGCTGTGGAGAATAAGTGTCTAGTTAGTTTACACCCAGAGGCGAGTTTTCGTCATATTGTTTTTTCTGTTTCTAATAATTCACTTGGAAAGCCCAATAGATCAGGGTTTAGTAGTTATTAATAATTGATTGTCAGGATTGGCACAGTTCCCGCAATCAACTAGCGTTATAGAAGGCCGCTAGAGCTTTCATAAAAAACTACTCCTTTATTAAGGTACAGAAAATGTTGGATATTATCGCTGCACTGCCCGACAGCGCTATGCTGTCGCGGATACAGTTCGCCTTTACTATTAGTTATCACATAATGTTCCCCACAATTACCATTGGCCTATCTCTGTATATGGCTTTTATGGAAGGGATGTGGCTTAAAACTCAAAACCCTGCTTATCTGCAACAGGTTAAATTCTGGGCCAAACCGTTCGCCATTACCTTTGGTATGGGAGTGGTATCGGGTGTTGTGCTATCGTATGAATTTGGCACCAATTTCAGTAAGTTCTCCGAAGTCGTCGGGCCGGTCTTAGCGCCATTATTGGCATATGAAGTGCTCACAGCTTTCTTCTTAGAAGCGGGTTTCTTAGGCATCATGTTATTCGGCTGGAATCGTGTCACGCCTAAAGTACACTTTGCTGCAACCTGTACCGTCGCCATGGGAACGGTTTTATCTTCTTTCTGGATTCTCGCTGCCAACTCTTGGATGCACACCCCTGCGGGTTATGAAATTATCGATGGGGTTTTTCATGTGACTAGCTGGATGGAAGTTATTTTTAATCCATCATTTCCTTATCGTCTAGCGCACATGTTATTGGCTACCTTCTTGTCGGCTTCTCTTTTGTTCGCGGGCGTCAATGCGTATTACTTATTGAAAGAACAGCATATTGAATTTGCTAAAATTGGATTTTCAACAGCAATGATCGCCATTGTGATTCTAGCGCCTGTGCAAATCTTAGTAGGAGATTTTCACGGTTTAAATGTTGCGCATAATCAGCCAGTGAAATTGGCAGCGATGGAAGCCGTGTGGGAAACAGAGAAGGGCGCTCCACTCGTATTATTTGCTTGGCCTGATGAAAAAGCCGAAGAGAATAAGTTTGAGGTATCGATTCCTAAAGTTGCCAGTTTATTAATTACTCACGAAATGGATGGTGAGATTCCAGGGCTGAATGAGGTTGATGCGAAAGATCGTCCACCAGTGCCAGTTGTATTTTTTGCTTTCCGTATCATGTTAGCGCTGGGTGGTTTGATGCTGCTATTAGGTCTTGCGGGTTTATACACACGTAAAACGGGGCGCCTATATGAGAGCAAGCCTTTGCTGATATTTTCAGTAGCAATGATCCCAGCAGGCGTAATTGCAACACTGGCGGGTTGGTATGTGGTAGAAGTTGGTCGTCAGCCTTGGTTAGTGCAAGGCCTAGTGAGAACCGTGGATGTTATTTCACCTTTACCTGCATCGATGGTGGCGTTTACTTTGGGCTTATTTGTTGTGGTTTATACCACGTTGTTTTTCACTTATATCTACTTCATGCGTAAGTTGATTTTAAAAGGACCTATGTCCGTAGAAGAAACATTAGCAACACTGCAAGGCAATGAATTTTATGATGACGATTTGCCTGCGACGTTAAACCCAGCACAAGTTGATATTGGTTATAGCCAAGAGCTTTCTACGTACCTTAAAGACAAGGGAGAAAAATAATGGATATCGCATTAGTCTATTTATTGCTGATTGGTTTTGGCATTTTGGTTTATGTTTTGTTGGATGGTTTTTCATTAGGGGTGGGTATCATTTCCCGCTTCTTAAAAGGCAATAATCAAGAAGGTATTGATGAAAAAGCCATTGCGATGAAAAGCTTGTCGCACATCTGGGACAGTAACCAAACCTGGTTAGTATTTGGTGGTGTTGTCTTGTTCGTCGCCTTCCCAGCGGTATATGCCTTTGTATTATCGAATTTATATTTACCGATTATTTTGATGCTGGTGGCGTTAATTTTTCGTGGTGTTGCATTTGAATTTCGCTTTAAGTCAGACGCTAGCCAAAAATGGTGGGATTTGAGTTTTTCACTCGGTTCAATTCTCGCAACGTTTTGCCAAGGGATTGTTTTAGGCGCATTGGTTGGAGAAATGTCTAGCCAAAAAACCATGGCAGATCCAGTAGAGTGGTTAACGCCTTTTTCTATCTTGACAGGTTTTGCTTTAATCGCAGGGTATTCATTATTAGGCTCTTGTTGGTTAATACGTAAAACGGAAGGTGCTTTACATGCTCGAGTAAAAAACATGGCGAAGGTTTTATTGGTAGCCATGTTGGCATTCCTGGCCGTCGTGAGCATTTGGATGTTGGTAGAGCAACCAAGTATTGCCGAGCGCTGGCTGGTTATACCCGATAGCCTATTGTTAGTTCCTTTACCGCTATTCACACTCTTCTTTGCTTATAAATTATGGAGTTTATTAAAAGCGGATGAAGATCCAGGTTTGAAGCCACTAGGTTATGCTATGGGTCTATTTATGACAGCTTTTGGTGGTTTAGTTGCCGGTGTATTCCCTTATATCATTCCAGGTCGATTGACGATTTGGGAAGCTATTGCGCCTGATAAAACGGTGTACTTCACTTTAGTCGGCATCTTGATTTTTATTCCGATGATCATTACTTACAATATCTATAGCTACCGTACTTTTAGTGGTAAGACCTCGATGAAGGATGGTTATTAATTATGGAAACATTGAACTGGGTAGATAAAATGAAACAATCGAAATCACTTAATGCGGTGGCGCTCTATTTACTGGGAGTTCTTAGCCTTGCCATTGTCGCTTATGGCTGTAAAGCATTATTAAGTTTGCTCTGAATTAGCGGTTAACATTGTAGGAACTTACTAAGCCCAATGAGAAATTATTGGGCTTTTTTATTGAACGCAAATTAATGCAATCTAATCTAATGGCTATATACAAAGAATTGATAGTCGCGGGAATATTGTTTTTATTCTATTATCTTTAAAATTGATTATTTATTAAATAGGGCAATTGACATGTCAGCTTCTTCAGTCGTTTATTCCTCACTTCCAAGTCTTGGCTGGCAAGCATTTTTTCAGCAGCAGCTTTTATTAGAAGAGTGGGATACGGCATTGCCTGCACGTATTGTTGAGCAGCATAAATCTGAGGTTAAAGTTGCAACAGCAGAGGAAATTATTACATTAGGGCTTACTCATAGCATGCCTGAAATGGTGGTCGGTGATTGGATTCTACTTAATGCAGAAAAGCACTTCTCTCGACTACTGGATCGTAAGACCTGTTTTTCGCGTAAAGCTGCAGGCAGTAAAGTTCATAAACAGCTGATCTCGGCCAACGTCGATACGGCATTTATCGTATGCTCAATGAATGATGACTTTAATCTAAACCGCATCGAACGTTTTTTATCTCTGGTAAACGAATCTGCTGCTGAAGCAGTAGTGATTTTAAGTAAGAGTGATCAGGCAGAATCACCAGAAAAATTTATTCAAGCCGTGCAAGGTATCGATCCATTATTAATGGTAGAAGCCGTTAATTGCCTAGATGCTGAAAGCATTAAAAAACTTTCACCTTGGGTTAAGCAAGGAAGCACCATTGCGGTATTAGGTTCATCAGGAGTTGGTAAGTCAACACTTACCAATACTCTGCTCGGCGAAAATACACAAAGCACCCGTGGCATAAGAGAAGATGATAGTAAGGGAAAGCATACTACGACCAGCCGTTCGCTTATTGCTTTAACGGCAGGTGGATTAGTACTCGATACGCCAGGTATGCGTGAAATTCAATTGGCTGATAGTAAAGAGGGCATAGCTACAACGTTTGCTGATATAGAAGTATTCGCCGAACAATGTCGGTTTTCCGATTGCGGGCACGAAAGCGAACCAGGCTGTGCGATTCAAAAGGCAATTGAATCAGATGAACTGGATACTAGAAGGCTGGCCAATTACCAAAAACTGTTAAAAGAAAACGCATTTAATTCCGCTAGCTTGTCAGAGCGACGAGCCAGCGATAAAGCACTGCATAAATATTATAAAAATGTTCTAGCAAAAACGGCCGAAATCAAAGGCCGTTAGCACTAACAGTTAATTACTTTGCATAGCAGCGATATGGTTATCATAAACATAAAAGCTTTCAGCATTACTTTGGCTCCACCAGTGTAGCCAAGGTTCTGCAATAGCAGGATTTTTAATCAAGTCATTGGCATTTAACGGCTCAATAAGGCTCGCCACAGGCATTAATAAACCATTTGAGGTTCTGCGCTTAATCATCTGAGGCATTAACTTAGCGGGGTCATCCAGCCCCATACTTCCTACCAACTCATAGAAGCTTTTTAACGTATTGTTATGGAAGTTTTTAACACGCTCACTTTTTTCAATTACATCAACCGCTTTTGCTCGGGCAGGATCTTGTGTCGCAATACCGGTAGGGCAGAGATTGTTATTACAATGACGTGATTGCACACAACCAATCGCCATCATCATAGTACGTGCTGCGTTAACGATATCTGCACCGACAGCAATCTTAGAGAGAAGGTCAAAACTAGAGGCGGTTTTACCTGAAGCAATAATGCGAATCTTATCTCTTAAGCCTACGCCGACAAGGGCATTATGAACAAAATAAATACCTTCTAAACACATCATGCCTAGGCGATTACTAAATTCTACTGGCGCAGCGCCTGTACCACCTTCAGCACCATCAACAGTAATAAAGTCAGGAGTAATGCCCGTTTCTAGCATCGCTTTACACAAGCTTAAAAATTCTGCGGGATTACCAATACACAGTTTAATGCCTACAGGCTTGCCATTACTTAAATCACGTAGACGCTCAA
>Ga0105348_1002587_pt1 | contig 10681 bp, 12 predicted proteins | sample EN8Hudsemesocosm_2_FD_83504 | JGI IMG/M metagenome (GOLD analysis project Ga0105348, IMG submission 83504) | Methane-oxidizing microbial communities from mesocosms in the Hudson Canyon - EN8C Hudson Canyon | ecosystem: Environmental > Aquatic > Marine > Cold seeps | place: Hudson Canyon...
CAGCAGACACCAAAAAGCGGCGCGGCTGGTTTGTAGCGTTAATTTACAAATTGACTGAATTATCCTGAATTAATTTATCCCGTTGAGCGCCTGCTTAATGCGAGATTGAGTCGCTTAATCAATTGATTATTCAATAATAATAAGAATGCGTACAGAGTGTAATTGTCTTAATATATTGGCATCGAAATTCTAAATATTTAGTTCAGGGAATAAATTGGACGATAGGATTATGAAACTGAGGTGTTATTTTGCAAACCGTAGTTAAGAAATGGTTCAAAGATAAAGAATTTGGATTTCTAGACAATGGGTCTGGGCCAGACATCATGGTTAGAAAGTCTGACCTTTGTAATTGCCAATTTCTTAAACCAGGAGTAATGGTTGAGTTTGAATGCCACATAAATAAACAAACCCTAACCGCAAAAAACGTGAGACTTGCTAAGCAAAGTCTTAACAATAATTCGAAAGAAAAAAAGCCATTTCATTTTGGTGTTATGACTTAAGGGAATAGGGAATAGGGAAAATGAATAAGCTATTTTTAGTGTTTTTGGCATCGTTAATACTTTATGGATGTAATAACCATGTAGCACCAATCGAAAATGGCGCTACCGATATGACCAGTGCTGGTAAAGAGTACAAGAAATTCATACCGTTGTTCAAAAATGCCGCTGAAATAGTTCGTAGAGATAGTAAGTGTAAACGAGTTCAGTTGGTCGACATATCATTATCTAAAAGTACTGTTGAAAATCCTGTATTTATGGTCATCTGTGACGATAAAAATAATAGGTTGTTTAATACATTTGTACCTTATTTCAAGGTCAAAAATTATCAACCAACTAATGGAAATTAATCAGGGAAAGATTATTTTGCGTAAATAAATCTGGAACAATCGAAAAGTGGTAATCCAAAACCCTTCTGGCCATGAAGGGCTAGATAACACATTCGTTCAAGCATTAATCAAGACAGAAAAAATACCCGTTCCCCAAGAAGCATGCTTAATGAATAAATTATATTATTCTGGAATCAATTTATCTTATGATGAAAGAGATATGAGTGAATGAAACAGACAGGGACAAGTTTAATCGTGGCAACAGTTAATAACTCACTTTCTAGGAACTTAATAACAAACCTCTTAAGGCAATCAATCCTATTGCTGTTTTTCTCTTTAATTGGTTGTGCTCAACATGTCAGAGATAACTCTACCTTTGATAGCTCTCCTTTTGTAAGTAATAAATACTTAGCGTCTTTAAATCAAGCTTGCAATATTAGGTTTTCCGATAAGGCTTACTGTCGTTGCTTTTCGCGACTAGTTTACGATAATACTCCTGAGAAAGAACGTTCTAACTTGTTATCTGAATCTAAGATAACGAATGTTTTGTTTAATAGTCTTGAGAAGATAGAGCAGCGTTGTGAGCGAAACGCTAAATATCTTCATATTCCAGAATTTAAGAAAACGTCGCTGTTAAATAAAGTACTAGCTGTAAATAAAAATAAAGTACTTACGCCGAATTTAGTAGCTGACAACTCTTGGAAACTAGATAAACCATCTGGGTGGGAGTATTCAATGGAATCCATTGAAGAAACTGAAATTAAGGTTTCTAGAAAGTTTATAGGCACCATAGGTGAAGAACTATATTTCGATTATATCTATTACCAACAGGATGCTCCTCCAAGCATCACTGCAAAGTATAAGCTATCTAAAGGTAAAGAATATTATTTAAGAAAGAACGTGAAGCCTATGAGGTATGAAGAGAGTGAGTACAAAAAATGTCAGTTTGTGGTTGGGAATTGTATGTATGGCTCCAGGCTCAAAAAACAAGTTTACACAGAATATAGAGATGGTATGTGGATTAAAAATTCGCCTGCATTTAGTGGCCAAAGAAGTCTTGAAATATTTGTGTATGACCTAAATGGGTTACCCTTGTATCAATATCGAAAGAATTTGAAAAAGGGGAATGTGACCGAGAAAAGGCGTTTAGAAAGAATCCGCCCTGTATCTGGTAAAGCTGTATGTGATTGGTGCACTTCGGGGTTAATGCTACCTATTGAGCAAAAGTAGTTATGGGAACTGATTCAGCACCTAATGTAGGGAGGGGGTATTAATCTTAGGTCATTTTTATATCCGAATACAAACTAACTGTATGTAGAAGTATTTATGAAAGGTATTGAAGTTGAAACCGTAATTAGAGATTCGAAACTAAAGTGGCTAACCCCCATTTTTGAAAATTGGATTCAAGTTAATCTGGATTATATTGAATATCAAAAATATGATGACGCTTTATATTGGTATAACGAAAGAGCCAATATAAGTGCTCTTGCTGGAGCTATATGGCGATCTGGTGGTTTAGCGATAGAGGAATACTCTGCTATGAAGGGAGATGCTAAAAACAGGATAAATGGCCGTATTGATTTGTACTTTTCTCTAAAAGAAAAAGCAGCATTAGTGGAAGCTAAAATGGCTTGGCTATATCTATCCAATCGAAGTACTAAAACACTAGAAAGCGTCTTAAATGCCTCTTTATCCGCTGCAATGAACGATATAAATAAAACTATTGCGGCTAAGGATAATGCCGAAAAATATAATTTTGGGATCTCATTTATCGTGCCTTATTGGAAAAATGGGTACTCTCAGAAAGATGCAGATCAAAAAATGAAAGATTTGAAGAAAGCATTAAAAAAATCCAAATGTGATTTTTACGTTTTTTTTAAAAATACTTCAGCAAAACATATTGTCAGCTTAAAAGAAAATGTCTGCGACTCAGTGATTATGGTTGGGAGGCGAGCATGAAAGCTGAAGGCCCGTTAAATATATCAGGGAATAATAGTGTTTGGTGGGCTAGAAATAGTCGGCAAGCACAAATTTCTTAAGAATTAACGGAAAAATGGAGAAGGGAATGGATAGGGTTGGGTTTGTATCGATCGTAGCTCTCTTGGCCTTATGGTTTGTACTATTTAAAGTTATTTATGGCATTCGTGTTGGCATTTACGAGGGCCAGATTCAAAAAGGCGATGATGCGAAGGAGCCTTCCAGTGAGAATTCATTTGGGATCTCGTTTATTGTTATCTTGATACTCATACCTTTCTTTTCGCCGTTTTGGTAGAAAGAAGAATATAGCGAAAAAAACAAGGGAAAAGGTTTAAATAATAATGAGTAATGATATTTCTGACCGAGTACTTATTGTGAAAAAAGCCTTTAATCTTAGTAATGTTGGTCTTGCTGAGATAATGAAAGTTTCTAAACAAGCTGTAGGAGGATGGCTTAATGAAGGCAAAACCCCTTCCAAGGAATCAGCCGAAAAATTAGAACATAGTATAGGCGTTAGCGCGGTGTGGTTTCGGCGCGGTGTTGGGCCGATGTATCCGAATATAGATTACACCTCTGAACAAATTTATGAATTAATGCAGCGTCATTTAACTCAGATACCTAAAACCGAAACTAAAGACATCGCTAAAAAGATAATAAAACTCGCATTATCATATTTATAAGTGCGCAGCTATACAGTTAAACACATGAAGGAAAATGAATTAGGGGCAATAAATATGGGTAATTTCTCAAAAGGAGTTGATTTATAAACTTGCTAATAAATAACGAATAATTAAACAAGGGAATAAAATATATGTTGTGGAAAAGACCTCAAAAACTCTCTAAAGAACATAAGCTAAGGGAAGCGGCGTTAATAAACAGCATCATTAGAAACAGTACATTTAGTCAAAATGACATTGCGATTACTCTAGGTAGAAAAGGGCAAACATCCATCTCACAATGGTTTTCTGGCGAGGAACCTACCGCAATTCCTGATATGGACTTCATCAAAATGTCACGGATACTTAGATTTGATCCATTTCAATCTCGACCGTGGCTGAAGGTTATGTTTGATGATTTGTCGAATTTGAATTTTGATCTTCCGGAAAAGGCAGTAGATGTATATCCTCAGATAACAGGAATAGTTACTAATCTTTCTTCAGATGAAAGGCTGAAACTAGCAGGAATGATAGAAGCGTTATCTTTGAATTAAATCACAAAACCTAGATGACGATGTCATGTGCCGCGATGTTTTTGAGCAATTGACGCTACATTGTATTTAATGATTTCGAGTTATTCATACGTATAATATGACCAATATTTACCAGGGAAAAGGTTCGGATATCAGGCCTAAAATTCCCACAAATGTTGCTGAATCGAGATAGAATTTGTAAGTTCGAACTGGCGCACATTGAATAACCAAATAAGCAGGAATCTGATGAGTACGGAAGCGATAAACAATTTAAAGCCAGGAGCAATTCTGGACAATAAAAGGCTGTGCGAAACCTTTGGCTGTAGCCCTCAAGGGGGAATGAGGCGATCCCATAAAACAGACACTCTGATTATTGTATCGAACCATGTCGTCTCAATATACGATGACCGATGGGTAGATGATGTTCTTCATTACACAGGTATGGGGTCAATCGGTGATCAATATCTTGAAGCAGCTCAAAACAAAACCTTATCAAACTCCAATGACAATGGCGTAGCTGTCCACCTATTTGAGGTGTTTGTTGATCGAGAATATACATACATCGGTCAGGTATATTTATCTGGTGAGTCTTACTTTGAAAGCCAGTCTGATATAAATGGAAACTTGCGCAATGTTTGTGTATTTCCTCTCAAAATGTTTGAAGAGATTGCTCCTGTCTTATTACAATCTTATGTTGAACAAGCTTTTACCAAAAAGTTGAAACAAGCTAATCGTTTGAGTGATGAGGAGTTAGAGCGACGCGCTAGAAGTGGTAGAAGGAAGTCTGGTACAAGGCGTACATCTAGTTTGCAGCATGATAGAGACCCCTGGATAAATGCTCATGCTAAGCGAAGGGCTGGTGGCGTTTGCCAGTTATGTAAGGTGCCTGCGCCGTTCAATAACAGTAAGGGGGAGCCATACCTGGAGGTCCATCACATTGAATGGTTAGCTAAAAATGGTGAGGATACGCCAGAGAATACTGTCGCACTTTGTCCAAATTGCCATAGGAAGATGCACATAGTGGATTGCAAAGACGATGTCGATTTATTGTTAGGGACTGTTTCAAGAAGTTGAATCAATCCTAATATACATAATTCATGAAGGTATTCGGTCTTAAGTATTAGTTCAGAAAGTGCGCATAGTTGTAAATCAAAGATGGCGGGGAACGACCCAAAGCTGACATCTCGTGCTGTTTTGAAATGTTTTTTATTTATGCCATTAATGGTTTGTTGCATGGCGACTAGATGCGGCTGCTTAGTGCTTGGAAGGAGTCGTTCTGCAAACAGCAATTTTGTAGATAAAATGATACTCCAAAAATTATTTAGCGCTATTGAGTAATTAACAAACTAGTTCCGAAATTAGTCCTTTTTAAATAACTATTTATAGAATTAGAGCGGGCGCTCTCTTATAGTATGCTTAACTAGCCATATATAGACACTTGGATCTATATATGGCTTCAAGTAACGGTGTCTAGATTTGGCTATGCGCTTGAATACCCTGTTAGGGTGTTTGCAAAAACTGCACACTTTGAAAAAGAAATTCTTAAAGGATTAAAAATGAACATTGATGTTGCATGTAAAAAAGGCAGTAGCAACAAGGCAAAGGGCGATCTTCTAGAGAGGTTAGCAAAGAAGCTCCTGGTAGCACAGAACTATGATGTTATCGAAGAAATAAGAATAGTTGGTGCCGAACTGGATCTTTTATGCAAACACAGGGTGAACGGTAAAGAAATTTATGTTGAGTGCAAAGCTCAAAAAGATCCAATATCAGCACCTGTTTTGAGGCAGTTATGGGGGACCGTAGATTGTGAGGAGTATTCTGAAGGATGGATAATTTCAACATCGGACTTTACCAAAGATGCTAAAGGTTTTGTTGAAAATTGGAAATCAAAACCTAAAGAGAAATCCGAGAGATTAAGTTTTTATAATCCAAGTGTGATTATCGATGCATTGAAGAGTTCATCAATCATAAGTGAGCCACCAAGTTTTGCTGCGGAGGACTTTATTGGTAACCCCGAGGAGTTGGGGGATTGGACTCTACTATTGTCTGAGTACGGAATGTACTGGTGTGTGTATACACTGAAAGGCGGCGCACCATATGGAGTTTTGGTTTATAGCTCTTCAAGTGGTAAGCAAATCCGTGATAAAGATACTATTCAAAACCTATCTACTTTAGATACAACAATTGCAGACTATGATCTTAGAGTTGGTATAAGTGAAGAAAAGTCAGACGTTAGTGCTATACCCAAGAAATTGCCGCCTGTAGTGCAGGTTCAAATTGGTGAATCTTGGGATGATTATCGTCCTGCTCGACCAGAGGATTTTGTAGGGCGAGATGATACACAAAAGGAAATTTTGAATTTTTTAAACTCTGCAAAGGATAATGCGGGTACCAGAATATTTGCTATAACCGGAAATTCTGGGCTAGGAAAAAGCTCGCTAATTGCAAAGCTCAGGGACAGATCTAGAAATCAACATTATAGAAATAAGTATTTTGTTTATGCTGTCGATATACGGGGCGCCCGTGAACCTTCGTATATCCCCGCTTCATTAATCGCATCTTTAAGAGCTGCACAGAAAAGTGGATTTGGTGATGATATTGAACTTAGCCTCACTGATCCTAGCTCGCCTTTAAATTCTAGTAGTATTCAGTCCTACTTGGAGTCTTTAGATCGGAAAGAGCAAGTTATTTGTCTCGTATTCGATCAATTTGAAGAACTTTACTCTAAGCCTGAATTATTTGGGATATTTAACGCCGCCAAAGATTTAATGTTAGGCGTTGCAAGCAGCCAAAGCAATTTAGTCCTAGGGTTTGCATGGAAGACAGATAGCACTACCCAACAAGATCACCCTGCTTATCATTTATGGCATGAGCTAGCTGATCACAGGAGAGAATACCGTTTAGATGTTTTCGAGAATGGAGAAATTGCAAAATCAATTACAAAATTCGAGAAAGAAATTGATCAAAAAATATCAGTCGAAATTAGACACCAGATTTCCGAGGTTAGCCAAGGGTTTCCCTGGCTGTTAAAGAAGCTATGTATTAATTTATTTGAAGGTATAGCAAAGGGTGAAAAAGCAGGTTCACTACTTCTTGATCTTGATGTTGAACGCCTCTTTGAGGCGGACATAAATATCCTATCGCATCCAGAGCGAGTATGTTTACAGCTTATTGCACAGAAAGCACCAGCTGATTGGAGCGAAATAATCGAAACATCTGGAACGACAGTTTTGAATAGCTTAGTCCACAAACGATTAGTAATAAAAAGCGGAGACCGACTCAATATTTACTGGGATATATTTAAAGATTTCCTTTTAACAGGACGCGTTCCAGTTGTACCTTATAACTACATACCAACATCAGACCCATCTTCCCTTGTAAATATATGCACAAAACTGAAAGTCAATGAATTCACTGACTCGACATATATAGGGAGTGTTGCAGGCCTTAATGAAAAGACAATATGGAATATTGGTGCAGACCTCGTAATGCTCGGTTTGGCAGAGCGGGATGGAACCTCTTTTAAAATAAGTAAAAAACTTGGATCGAATGATGAAAACTCTATATTGAACCTACTACGGAAAACATTAGGAAAACACTCCCTAAAGGTAGCTCTTTTTAAAAACTACTCAGGAAAAACGATATCCTCGAGTGCTGTTCGTGAAACCTTTAAAGAATGTATACCAAAGGCCAAGTTTGGAGAGAAGACATGGAATACATATTCTAATAGATTGACAAACTATCTAATATACAGCGGCTACCTTTTGAGGGCTGGAAATGATTTAGTTGTACAGGATACTGGGACAGCTATTCTAGACAGAGATGGCTTGGCTCGACGTGGTAAACAACGTGGAAGTGTTTTTTCCGTTTCAGCATCTCCTTTCGCAGCTTTTACTGCTATTAGCAGCATATCCAATTTGGGCTCAAAAATTGAAACTATCAAGAGAAATGAACTTGCTGTTTTAAAGAGATTTGAACTGGTAACTGTTAAAAATGGTGTTGTTTTTCAAAATTCTGACTCAATTTCGAAATCTGGTGGTGCAAAGGAAGCAATTTGGGCAGCAGCAAAGAACGAAGAGTCGCTATTGAGGTGTATTGAAATAGTACAAGATAAACCAGATATAAGTGCCAAAGATATGGCAGCTCGAATTTCTGATGAATATAGCCTAAATTGGTCAGAAGGTTCGAAAACAAGGAATGGTGGGATTTTAAAGCAGTGGTCTATATGGGTTAAAGAGGGGATGGAGTTAACTGAAATTCCGTTGCCTCCAGGACGTTCTAGCAAGTCAAATCACTCGGACGCAGAAAGCGTCACCGGTGTTTAAGCGTTAAGTTCACAGGAAGCTATGAAGCTAAAGAAACTGTTGTCGCTAGATTTTATGAAGGAATTTCAATCTCTATTAGAAACTGAGTTTGAGCATAAACTTTTTATTGCTAGCTTGAGAAATTATGCCTCACATGGAAATCCTCTTCGTTTCCATAACTTTGCCTTTTCAATGCGGGAGCTTGTACTGCATGTAATAGAGAGAAAGGCTCCAGTTAAAAAAGTGAGAGTAGTTAATTGGTATGAGCGTGAAAGTGAGCAGCATGAAGTAACGAGACGACAGCAATTAAAATACTGTGCTCAATCGAATATTGCCGATTCATATTTCGATGAATATTTCCAAGAAGATATGAATCAGGGGATTTCTGAGTTCTTGAAAGAATTTCATTTCTTTAATAAATACACCCATATTACAGAAAAGTATTTTGAAGCATGCCCCAAGAAATTTTTCGAAGATGCTAAATTCGTAGTAAAAATAGCCAAAGACGCCTTGAGTCAAATTGATGACCTTGAAAGATTGGTCATTGAGTCACTAGAAGCGAAAGTGCACGATTCAGTGGTTTCTACTGCTGTCAGTGCTATTCCTGACAGCTTATCACTACTCGCAAATCATGTATTTGTTGATTATTCAGAAGTCGATGAAATTGAATGCATTGGCATTGATCACGAATTCATTTATGTGACGGCAACAGGAACAGTATATGTTGATCAAGAGTACGGCCCCAAAAATGACTTGTGTACAATTAGTGCTAGCTATCCATTTTCACTTGAAATGAAGGCTCATGTTGATAATCCAAATGACTTTACTGTCGAAGGCGAAGAATTAAATGTGGATACGTCATCGTGGTATGAATAGAAAAATTAAAGGGAGTTTATCGAATATTTATTTGATCTATTATATGTCCGGTTTCAAGCTAAAATCCCCCCCCCAATCACCACCATAATTGACCGAGAAGATGATTTTTTAGGTGTAATATATTAATCATCTTATGTCTGCAATTGGCACAAGCTTGCCTCTTGATTCAACAAAGCGGTTTCTGAATATTAGGGTCGACATGGCTTAATTTTTAGGACTTCTCTTTCCCATAAGTCGTGGCAAGACCCTAGTGAAGTGGCATAGTTAATTTGGTCACGTAATAGGAGGTGCTAAGATGCACACAAAACATTACGGTGACAACATGACTAAGAAAACAAGACCAAGATTTAACCCAGAATTTAAGGTCGAATCTGCAAAGCTGGTTTTAGATCAAGGCTACTCGGTTCGCGAAGCTGCTGAAGCAATGGGTGTTGGTAAATCTACCCTGGATAAATGGGTTAGAAAACTAAAGGCTGAACGTGGTGGCACTGTAACTACTGGCAAACCTATCACCGAAGATCAGCGCAGAATCGCCGACCTTGAAAAACAAGTTAAGCGTTTAGAATTAGAGAAAGATATTCTAAAAAAGGCTTCAGCTCTCTTGATATCGGACAGCATGAACGGTTTGCGCTAGTAAAAAGAATTAAGGGAGCCTATAAAATTACAGAGTTGTGCCATGTGTTTGAGGTGCATAGCAGTAGCTTTAATTACTGGAATGCTAGAAAGAAAAATATTAAGCCTGAGAAGGTTAGGCAGCTGGCTGAAGTTAAACGCATTCACAGGCTCAGTAACGGTTCTGCTGGCGCAAGGACTATCGCTACAATATCGACTACAGAAGGTTTACCAATGAGTCGTTATGTGGCTAGCAAGCGAATGAAGGAGCTTGAATTGGTTAGCTGCCAATTACCTGCCCATCGTTATAAGAAAACAGGGAATGAGCATGTGGCAACCCCTAACTTACTGAATCGAGAGTTTACCGTAAATAACCCTAATCAAGTTTGGTGCGGGGATGTGACATATATTTGGACAGGTAAACGTTGGTCATATTTAGCTGTGGTTTTAGATCTGTACGCTCGCCAAGTGGTGGGTTGGGCAATGTCTAACTCACCTGATAGTGAGCTTACTGCCAAAGCTTTACGACTAGCTTATGAGACTCGTGGCCAGCCAAAGGATGTGATGTTCCATTCAGACCAGGGCTGTCACTATACAAGTTTGAAATTTAGACAAACACTTTGGCGTTTACAGATTACTCAAAGCATGAGTCGCCGAGGAAATTGTTGGGATAACGCACCGATGGAGCGTTTTTTTCGAAGTTTGAAAACTGAATGGATGCCAACAGTTGGTTGGTGTTCATTCGGTGAAGCAAAGGCTGAAATAGCACGTTATATAACAGGTTATTATAGCCAATTAAGGCCACATACATTTAATGGTGGGCTTACGCCTGCTGCAACAGAGGCAAGATATGAAAATTGCCTCTTAACTTGTGACCAAATTTAGTTGACCACTTCA
>Ga0105348_1002588_pt1 | contig 10680 bp, 7 predicted proteins | sample EN8Hudsemesocosm_2_FD_83504 | JGI IMG/M metagenome (GOLD analysis project Ga0105348, IMG submission 83504) | Methane-oxidizing microbial communities from mesocosms in the Hudson Canyon - EN8C Hudson Canyon | ecosystem: Environmental > Aquatic > Marine > Cold seeps | place: Hudson Canyon...
CATGTGCCCGTGTTGCTTTAAGCCAAGGCGCAACGCCTGCTGCGGTTGAAAGTGCCCGTCGTGAAATAAGCCAGTGCGAAACGAATATTGGTCTATTGCAAGGTGAGCAAGAAGCGGTAGGGGGCTGTGAAGAAAAACTAGCGACGTATGCAGAGCAAATTAAAGATGCAGCCGCAAGTTTAGAAATCTTAGAAAAACAATGGGCTGATGAGAAAGCCATCATCGATAAAATCAATGCCGCGCGTGAAGCGAGTGAAGCGGTAGAGATTATTCAGAAGCTGATCGCCGAATTGCATGAACTGCAAGGCGAAGAGCCGATGATCTATGTTGATGTCGACATGCAAGCGGTTGCTGAAGTTGTCGGTAATTGGACGGGTATTCCTGTCGGTCGCATGATGGGTGACGAGATCACCAACATCATCGAGCTGGATAAGCGTTTATCCGCGAGAGTTGTGGGCCAAGACCACGCGATGGAAGCCATTGCACAAGCTGTTAGAACCTCGCGCACAGGCTTAACTGATCCACGCAAACCAGTGGGCGTTTTCTTAATGGTCGGAACCTCCGGTTCGGGTAAAACTGAAACAGCATTGGCTCTGGCTGATTATTTATACGGAGGTGAGCAAAACGTCATTACGATTAACATGTCGGAGTTTAAAGAAGAGCATAAAGTTTCAATGCTACTCGGTGCTTCAGCGGGGTATGTTGGTTATGGCGAAGGCGGTGTATTGACCGAGGCTGTTCGACGCAACCCATACAGCGTAGTACTGCTGGATGAGATGGAAAAAGCGCACTCGGGCATTCAAGACGTATTCTATAACCTATTTGATAAAGGCACGATCAAGGATGGCGAAGGTCGAGATATCGATTTCAAGAATACCATCGTGATCATGACCTCGAATGCCTGTTCAGGTCAGATTTCTGATATTTGCGCCGAAGGCGACTTGCCTAATAGCGATGATCTACTCGAGCAAATTCGCCCTGAGTTATTGGAATACTTTAGGCCGGCATTCTTAGGTCGTACCACGGTAGTGCCTTACTATCCACTGCGTACAGACGTACTGACCAAGATTGTTGAAATTAATCTTAAGCGTATCGAGAAGCGAGTTGCCGAACATTATGGTGCGAGCTTTAGCTACGATGAAAGCTTGGTTGACCACTTGGCAGGGCGTTGCAACGATCCAGATACCGGGGCACGTAACGTAGAGAACATACTCACGCGTTCTATCTTGCCTGGATTGGCGTCTGAGTGCTTACAGAAGATGGCTGAAGGCATTGATATACAAAATATCCATATAGGCCTAGCGGATGATAATGACGAGAGTGGTGAAAACTACCGTTACGATATCGTTTAATGGCTTGGTAAGTAGGCTTTAATTAGTCTGAAGCAAAAAAGGCCGTTCTAGCAATAGAACGGCCTTTTTAATGTCTGCAATATCTTTTTATTTATTTTAATACCAAAACCTTGGTTTGTGCAGGAGCAATCGTCGCGCCAACCATGTTGGCATTAGAACCATTTTGTCCTGTCATGCTGGTTAAGCGCGCGGCAGGTTTACCACCAAACATAGTTGCCGTACTGCCCATAAGGAACTTAGTTGGGCCCATAATCATGCCAGAAACAATGCCTCCCGCAACACCCGGCTGATCGCCGTTGCTCATTGCTATCTCAGTGCCCAAATTATGTGCTGGGCCTCCCGCAATCAAAACTTTCATTGCCGTAGTTGGCGGAATGGCCATCGTGCCCATCGAAATATTAGGGTACGGAATCGGGACAATCGCAGGGCCTACCGGCGTTTTACACACATCAGGCATAGCATTATTAGTGCCGCCCATCTGACAATTAGCAAACATAAAATCTCTCCTTATTAGCCCATGTGAATGCGGTCGCCGTTAATCTTAATGTCGCCTTTAGCACTGATATCGGCATTCTTAGAGCGCTGAATAAAAACGTTTTTAATGTTTTGAATGATATCCAATGCCGATGTTTGCTCAATGCGCTCAATGATTCGAAAGCTGTCTTTAAACTTTTGCAGGCTACGCTCAGCGATGGTCTCAACAGTACGCGCTTTCACGCTGATGCTATCGGCTTGAACATCTGAAGCTTGGCTGTATATTTGCGTATCAGTCGAGGTGAATTCGGTTTTTATATTGGTAATCGACAGTTCGCTAGACTGCAGGTCAATACCTTGGTTGGTATGCAATTCAATGCCGTGCTCGGAGTGAATTTTAGCGCTAGAAGCTTGCTTACGCTGCAAAATATTCAGTACGTAATACTGGCCATTTGGCGACTTAATAAAAGAGACTTCGTCATCAATTTCAGGCGTAAAGGCACAGCTAAAAGCTTGCTGCATCAGTAGTGTGCCAGCGTCATGTTGCTTAACAATAAAACCATGCTTACTTTTTGCCTGTACTTGTCCAAACCCTTGCTGCTGAGTAGCGCTGGTATCGGCTAGTTGCTTCAGCTGGTTTAATTGAGATAAGTTCATGTGGTGCTCCTTTTCGAACCGGCCGGCTTCCATAGCTCAGCGCGCTCGCGTTTTTCGTCCGTTTTTAATGTTCTGAATTTATTACAACCCGACCAGACAGCGCCGTTATCAATAATGGCGTGAAGATTGGTCGAAGACAGCTCACTGTTGGAAAAATCAGTGTAACTCATAATCGCATTCGATAAATTGGCGTAGCTCAAATTACAGCCTTTAAGCTGAGTATTTTGCATAACGGCATTATTCATCTGCGCTTGAATCAACGAGCTTCCTGAAAAGTCGCAGGCCGACAATATGCTGGTTTGCATACTTGCTTGATCGAATAGTGCGTTCATTAGTGAGCTGCCGGTTAAGTCGGAACCATAAAATATAATGGTCTGAGCGCTTACGCCGTCAAAGTTGCAGCGATGCAGTTGCGCATCCACAAACGCGACTTGGGTCAGGTTGCTTTTGGTGAATGTGCAGTCGTTCATTTTAGCGGAACGAAACTGGCACATTGCCATATGCATGTTGCTGAAATCTTGATTCTCTAACAGAGGTTTTTCAAACAAGGTTTGCTGCATATAAGCCTGCTGGAAGCGTGCTTCAATTAAACTGCACTCAATGAAATTAGTGCGCTCCAAGCTTGCTTGGCTGAAATCAGCGGTATCTAAAGTACATTGAATAATGCTGGTATGATCCAGCTTACTGCCGACAAAACTCGTTCGAGAGCACTGGCTGCCCGTGATATTGCCTTCTGTTAAATCACACTCATCAAAGCGACAATCATTCAGCTGGCATTCAATTAAATTAATACCCGAAAGTTGACTCTGGTTAAAATGACTGTTGTTCAATTCAGATTGCGTCACATTGCACTCTTGCCACAAGGTTTCTGTAAAGCGGCACTGCTGAAACTGGCAATTTATGAAATTACATTGAATCAGTTGGGCTTTAGTGAAATCACACTCAGTAAAACTGCAGTCAGTAAAAAGTCCACCGCCGATGTTTGCGGCAGAAAAATCACACTGGTTAAAAGACTGCTGATTAAATATTTCACCCGCGCTAATCGCTTGTTCAAGTGCTTCGCGACTCTGTAATAAAATAGAGTTTGAAGTCGAGTTAGTTAAGATTGCCATTTAGCCGGTCTCCAATCTTCAAGCTTAGTGCCGTCCATTATACTGCCACTGAAATCTGTTTTACCGATGGTCGCGGCTAAAAACTCAGCACCATAACAATTCGACTTGTTAATTCTTGCCGACGTTAAGCGTGACTTCATTAAGTTCGCTTCCATTAAGTTGCAGTTCGACAAATTAGCGTCACCAAAATCTGTTTCCATGCATTGGCTATGGCTTAGATCTGCACCCGAGAAATCACAATGCTGAGCATTAGCCTGGCTCAAATCAGCAAAGGAGAGGTTGGCATACGAAAAGCTGCTTTGAGATAAATCACAACCACGAAAATTGCAATTCGTAGCAATGGCGCCGGCGAATTCACATTCCGTTAATAAACTCTCTTGTATGAAACGGCAATTGTCCATGCTGGCGCGTTCAAAGTTCGAACTGATAATATTGGCTTCAATGAAATTCACGCCAGTGAGTATCGCTTCGGTAAAGGTACAACGAGCAAGGTTGCACTTAATAAAGGTAGCACTGGTTAAATAAGCACCCGTTAAATTAGCACCCGAGAAATCGAGATCTACAAAGCTAGGTTCTGAAAAGACAATGCCTGTCATATCACAATGGCGAAAGATAACTTCCAAACTGTTGATAGAGCCAGAAAGGTCAGTATTAACCAGTTTAGCGTGGCTAAAATCTGACTTGCCGTATTCACAGTTTAATAGCTTGGCGTTAGACAAGTCCGCTTGCTTGAAATTACAGCCACCTATATTACTGTTTTCTAAATTGGCATGTATCAGTTTCGCAGAAGAGAAATTACAGCGGGCCATAATGCTGTTCGATAAATCGCTGTTTGATAAATCACAGCCACTAAAATCACATTGTTCTAAATAGCAAGAAGTTAACCGAATGCCTTTTAGGTCTATGCCGACAAAACTTAATCCAGCATAGTCTTGGCCCGTATGAGATTCATTCTTTTCAAGGCGTGCTAAAAACTTCGCCATTACCTCATCTTTTTTGTCTTGCAAAGGCGGGGTGCCTGTATCCATAGCATGCGCCCCCAAGCGATAGCCTTCGAATAACTGCTGACTGCTTTCGTCTAAATTTTGGCTAAGAGACTCAAAGTCTATTTCAGGTACAGCTACTTTTACCCCAGCAGCTAACGCTTTAGCTTGCTGCGCCTTCATATTAACCATGGCGTCGCTTAACTGCTTGATCATAATACTAGGATCTTGTGGGCGAGGAAGTTCGGCCGGTAAATTGATTTTAAACAGTGCATTCTCAAGCGCTTGCTGTGCCGCTTCGCTGGCAGGGGATTCACTGGTCGATGATTCTGTCATCTTTTTCAGTTGCGCGGCAAGATCATCTTTGACTTTTTGCAGTTGAAAATCAGCATGCTCTTTACTGAGAATGTTTAAGTCATCAAAGGCTTTGAAATCGATTTTTTGTAAATCTATTTTAAGCTTATCAATACAGCCGTCTGGCTGAACAGTGCCGGGAGTGATACGATTCATAATGACTTCGTAACGCAGCGTCCACTCATCTTTAGCAGGGGCCTTTAAACTGTGATCGATGCGGGCTTGAAGTTCGCTAGTATCTTTACCTTCAGCCTTCATATTAGCTAATAATGCTTGTAGCTTTTCTTGGCTCTCTGCTTTTCCTTTCTCATAAGCTAGCTGGGATTTTTGTTCTAGATTTTTCGCAAGCAACTGTAAAGGCTCTTCATCTTGTTGGGTCAGTTGAGCGATACCGCAGGGAACATCATCAGCGACTAAGTCTTTCGTAGTCAGGGCGAACTGCATATTAAGATCGGGATGAATACGACCGATTAATGAAAGGTGGTAATGCTCTTTACTACGCGGTGGTGAATCAAGGTTTTCGTAGGCGCACAATAAATATTTAAATTGGCTAGCATCATCGGTGCTGGAGTCTATCGTTCCGCGATACGACAGCATGCCTAAGCTTTGGTTAGGATAGAAGGTGACGGTATCAATGTGATTATCAATTTCATACAAATCATTAACCCCAATATCAGCCACAGCAATGCCTTTAGCGATAGCAAACATGCGTACTCGGTACTGGGGAAGGGTGCCTGTTATTAACGGTTTGTCATGATTTAAGTTTTCTAATTCAAAGGTTTCGCCACCATTTAAAAAATGATCGAAACGCTGATCATCAGTAGCGGTATAAAAAGCCTTCATATTGAAGTCGTCCGGATAGCCAGGGAAACGCGTCTTCAGCCAGTTATTATCATAGGTGCCTAAATATTTGCAGCGCAGTGACGATTCTTGTGGCAGTGAGCAAAAGTTAATGGGGTTAGGGCGATCCCCTTTGCTGGTAATGATTTTATTTTTTTGTTCAATATTGGGCAGCGCAATCAATTTGTCAGAAGATAGAGGGTTGTCTACAGGATTGATCCCTTGGCCCACAGCATTCAGTTTGAAATCTTTTCCACCAAAAGAACGTGTCCAATTAAGAGGGATTTTTTTAAACGGCAAGGGGCTAGAAATTCCTGCTAAACCACCGGTCCAGTAGCGATCACCAATAATGCGCATTGACTTGGATTTGTCGGCCAAAGACACCTTGCAGATTAAGGAAGTTACGGCTTTTTCATTAGGTGCCTCGGCATCGCCAATGACTATGAACTCAGTACTTAGCTTAGGAAGCGCCTCATCGCAAAAAGCTCCGGCCGTATCAGACAGTAATTCATAGGCGGCGCTATTCAGTGTGGGAATACCACCCTGAAGAGGAAAAAATAATTTAATAGTTGTGGTTAAGCGGTATTTACCGAGCATAGAAAAACTACGGTAGCCGGCCTCTAAATCCATAGGCTGGATGATTTCCAAGCGGACCTCCCTGTGAACTCGCTTAAGTATACGGCGCTGATATTACGATAATTTTATAAAATTGACTAATGTTTCTAACACTCACGATTACTTCTTATATAGAGGTGTAAAGGTAAAGGATTTATAAGTGGAAGATATATTGGGTATTGTTAAGGTTTAATAATTTACATCAGGTATTGCAGAACCACATACTCTTAATGAGAGTATGTGGACTTAAATATGCATTAATTGCTAGTAGCACATTAAGTTTGAGTATTAAGAAACCTCTGGTTTAACACCATCAAGCGGTTTAATTACCAAAACATCAGCATTGACACGATCAACAATCCTTTCGGCAGTATTGCCTAATAAAACCCCTGATAAACCTTCCCTTGCGACAGTGCCTATCACGACTAAGTCGGCTTCTATTTCTTTGGCCATGACTTCAACGACATCGTCAGGATCACCTTCGGTGATGTGAATGTGGTCGTCGTTGATGTTGTATTTTTCAGCGTAGCGTTCACATTCATCGCGATGCTGTTCAGTAATGTACTTTTGAATGTCATCGGGTGCAGTCACTTCAGGTACCATAGCAAAGGCTAAGGCGACCATTGGATATGAATTAACTAAGTGCAAGTCTGTCTTGAAATGATCCGCTAGATGTTCTGCGAAATCTAGAATGTTTTCGTTGATTAGGCGGTGTCCTTCGTCATGGGATGTTGCATCAATAGATGCAAGGATTCGATTGTTGATCCAAGGCTTAGATGATTTAACTAAAAGAACGGGAGCAGGGCAGTGGCGCAATAAGCTCCAATCACTGTGGGTGAAAATTCGATCGACAATGCCATTGTGTGGATGTGTGCCCTTAATGACCAAGTCAAAATCTGACGTATTCATTGAAGCCATCACTGCATTGTGTAGGTTTTTTTGCCAGTGGACCTCAGTAGATATTTCAATGCCTTTGTTTTCTGCTTCGCTAGCAAACCCTTCTAACCACATTTCGCAATTATTAATAAGAGCGCTTTTAATTCGATGCTTTGTTTCGATCTCTAAAGAAGAATTATCTTCGCAGTAGCTTTCAAAGCAACTGCCTAGAATTGTGATGTCGGCTTTGACAGAGCTGGCTAATGCTAGTGCACGATCAAAAGCGTGCTGTTCAGGGTGGTCGTTATCGAGTACGACGAGGATGTGGTTGATGTCTAGCATAATAAGCTCCTTGAGTTACATCATTCTGCAGTCGCTGCTATTGCAGTGCTTTTTTATATGCAGGGTATATTGATAATGTAGCCCAGCTTGGTTAATTTGAGTTGCCTTATATCAATAGTTTAGGCCTTTATTAGTGCGATAAAAGCTTTTGCGGCGTTAGACAGGGTCCGGCCTTGTAAGTAGAGTAATCCTAATGGGCGGGTTAGCTTTATTTGATTAAGATCTAATACGACTAAGCCTGTATCTTCGGTATTTTCGAGCATGCTCGCGGGTAATAAACTCCAGCCTAAGCCCACTGAGACCAGCATTTTAATCGTCTCTAGATAATTGGTCGGCATTGGTGCATTTAACGATAAGTTTTGCTGCTTAAATTGTTCCGCTAACAGCTTAAAAGTGAAGGTATTGGCTTCAGGCAGAATGGCTGGGTATTCACTAAGATGCTTGAGCTGGACTTTGCTTAGTTTATTTAAGGGGTGATCAACTGCGCAGACAAATACCATTTCATCCTGCCAGAGTGCTTCGCTAATAATACCTTCGGGTAAGTCGTTATTGCTAGAAGCTTCCAGAGTCGTTAATGCCAGTTCAACTTGTCGCTGGGCGATGGCTTGGTAAGCAGATTCTGAGTTCATAAAGCTTAGATTTAACTCCGCCTGAGGGAATTGGCTGACAAACGATTTTAGGAAGGGTGGTAATCGGTGTAAGCCAATATGGTGACTGGTTCCAAGCTTTAGTCGGCCTTCGACTTGATGATTCATGTTGCGCATTGATAGCTGAGTATCACTGACGAGTTGAACTATTTCGCGGGCCTTGGGCAGTAAGGAGTGGCCCGTATTGGTTAAACTTAAGCTACGATTGTGGCGGTCGAATAGTGGGCTGTTAAGCTGTTCTTCTAGACCTTTGATGCGCTTACTAATTGCAGGCTGTGTGAGGTAAAGTTGCTCCCCTGCTAGTGAAAATGATTTCAGTTCAGCGACAGCAATGAAGGCAACGAGTGCTTGAATGTCCATATTAAATTACCAGGTGGCCTTGTGGGATTTTTATCTTAAAGGTGTATTCCAAATAGTAATATACTTTATGAAAAATATGAATTGGAGTTATTTGTTATTCTTTCGTATGATGAGTGCATAAAGAAATTCAGCATAATAAATCATACATAGTATCCGAGAGAGCATTGTTATGAGTACAGCGACAAAAACAACGGGTAAAACCTTATACGACAAGTTGTGGGATTCACACTTGGTTAAGCAGCGCGACGATGGCACAGCGTTAATTTATATCGATCGCCAGTTGCTTCACGAAGTGACTTCACCACAAGCGTTTGAAGGTCTTCGTATTGCGGGTCGTAAGCCGTGGAAGCTAAGTGCAAACTTGGCTACACCAGACCACAATGTACCGACAACCAAAACTGAGCGTAAAATCGGTATTGACGGTATTCAAGACCCAGTATCAAAAATCCAAGTAAAAACTTTGGATGATAACTGTAAAGACTTCGGTATTACGCAGTTCGATATGATGGATAAGCGCCAAGGTATCGTTCACGTTGTTGGTCCAGAGCAGGGCGCGACATTGCCAGGTATGACAGTGGTTTGCGGTGACTCCCACACAGCAACCCACGGTGCATTTGCAGCATTGGCCCACGGTATCGGTACTTCTGAAGTTGAACACGTAATGGCAACTCAGTGCTTGATTCAGCGTAAAATGCAAAACCTTTTAATTAACGTCGATGGTGCGCTAGGCGAAGGTATTACTGGTAAAGATGTTGTTTTACACGTTATTGGTGTGATCGGTACGGCTGGCGGTAATGGTTGTGCTATGGAGTTTGGTGGCAGCGCAATTCGCAGTATGAGCATGGAAGGTCGTATGACTATGTGCAACATGGCGATCGAAGCCGGTGCTCGTGTAGGCATGGTTGCCTTTGATGAGTTGACAGCTGAATACGTCAAGGGTCGTGACTTTGCTCCTAAAGGCGACCATTGGCAGATGGCATTAGATCAGTGGGCTGATTTGAAGTCTGATGATAATGCCGTTTTCGATAAAGTTGTCGAAGTTAAGGCAGAAGACATTAAGCCTCAGGTAACTTGGGGTACATCACCAGAGATGGTAACTACTGTCGATGGCTTTGTTCCAACATTAGAAGACGCGAAAGACGATGTAGAGCGCAGTGGTTTTACCCGTGCTTATGAATACATGGGTCTTGAAGCTGGCCAAGCGATTACCGATATTAATTTGGATCGTGTTTTTATCGGTTCTTGTACCAATAGCCGTATTGAAGATTTACGCGCTGCTGCTGTGGTGGCGAAAGGTAATAAGGTTGCTGATTCTGTTATTCAGGCTTTGGTTGTTCCGGGTTCTGGTTTAGTTAAAGAGCAAGCAGAGAAAGAAGGTTTGGACAAAATATTTGTCGAAGCAGGCTTTGAATGGCGCGAGCCGGGCTGTTCTATGTGTTTAGCGATGAACGCCGATAAGCTGGGTAGTGGTGAGCATTGCGCGTCAACCTCTAACCGTAACTTTGAAGGTCGTCAGGGCTATGGCGGTCGTACGCACTTGGTGAGTCCAGCGATGGCAGCGGCCGCAGCAATTGCGGGTCATTTTGTTGATGTTCGTCAGTTTGAATTGGTTAAATAAGGAGCGTTATAATGAAAGCATTTGTTAAGCAAAGCGGTATTGTCGCTCCTATGGATCGCGCCAATATCGATACGGATATGATTATCCCGAAGCAGTTTTTGAAATCCATCAAGCGCAGTGGCTTCGGTCCTAACTTGTTTGATGAATTACGCTACCTTGATGAAGGTCAGCCAGACGCGGATAACTCTGGTCGTCCGTTAAATCCGGACTTCGTATTAAACCAGCCTCGCTATAAAGGCGCCTCTGTTTTGATCGCTCGTGAGAACTTTGGTTGTGGTTCATCTCGTGAACACGCCCCTTGGGCATTGGAAGATTTTGGTTTTCAAGTCATAATCTCTTCTAGTTATGCGGATATTTTCTTTAATAACAGTTTTAAAAATGGTCTTTTACCGATTGTTTTAGATGAAGCGATTGTTGATGCTCTATTTAATGAAGTCGCCGCGGCAGAAG